>WFLX010032528.1_pt1 | contig 17807 bp, 14 predicted proteins | sample 4967041 | NCBI WGS metagenome assembly WFLX01 (sample SAMN12857096, study PRJNA449069) | gut metagenome | isolation source: stool from male and female vole | host: Microtus ochrogaster | place: USA:Florida | collected 2017 | reverse complement strand
TGAAAACCTTCAGGAAATCGAAGACGAAGGCGAAACATACGAAAGCATCGAAGACATCTGGCCCGACTACCCCTCCAACGAAGACTTCTTCTTCAACGAAGAAGAATACTAAACCCATAAAATTCACTTAAAACACTAACAACCAGCCATATAAGCAATTGAAATTTGTTTGTATGGCTGGCTTTTTATATCCTCAAATAGCCAAATTTGTTGGTGTAAAATACAGTATTTTTACCAATTTATTCGTTTTGTTTGTATAAAATTCACTTTAGGCAACGAATTTATCCCCGCATCGGTCCTAACCCGTCTGCGGCGCGAACTTGGCCGATGTCTGCTGACGCCCGCCGGACGCGAATGGCCCGAGCCATTGACCCTCATCGGTGCACCCCGCCCCATGCACCTTCACTTTGACTGCGCTCCCTGCCAAATGCAGGTCCTCACTTAAGAGCGATTCCGATAAGCTAAGGGAGAATTGGAGGTAGCCTTCTTAAAATATGTACCGAATGCGCTCTGATTAGGGAAACCAAGGGCGTCACTGATTTGCTGAATGGTCAATCCCGGCTCATTGAGCAAGACTTTGGCCTCCATGATTATGCGCTCACAAATCCATTGTTTGACGGTTTTTCCGGTAGTACGCATAATAACACGGCAGAGATGTCGCGGCGTGATGGCAAGTGAATTGGCATAAAAACTGAGTTCACGGGTCGACGTAGCGTGTCTGCCGACGAGAGTCAGGAAGTTTTCAAGCAAAATTGAATCATTATTCTGTATCTTCGGCTCAAGAAGAGCCGGAGATACATAGCTTAAAATAAACCGGATGGCATTAATTACAATCTCATGCTTTGAAGGCATGTCACCGATGCTGATGCGGGAACGAGTGATATTGTAGATAGTAATGATGTCATCACACTCATCAGTGGAGAGCTGATGCAAAGGATTAGCAATCAGTTTGGTAATTACATCATTCTGGAAGATATTTTTGTCACTGATTATATGTGATGAGTTCGAAAAAGCAATCATTATGAACCTCGTGTCTGGCTCAACGTCAATATATTCCCCGATGGTGCCTTCCGGAATCAACAACATTGATTTTGGGCCAATAGTATAATGCCTGAGATTGATGTTATGTTTCATCATTCCGCTTACGCAGAGAAGAATCATGTTATAATTGATTTTAAAGGGCGTCTGAAACTTCAATTTCAAAGTGTTGTCATGGTTAAAAATCAGTAACGGGTCTGAATTATCGAGATTATCGGCAATCATAAAAGAATCGTCAATCGTGACCGTCCGGGTCATCTCGGGAATCTCAACGAGGTCAAGGGATGGGGTTTTATGTTTCATATGATGGCGCAAAATTAATAAAAAAAACTTAAACAAAACGAAAAATAATGAGCCAAAGTGATATTTTTGAACAAAATAGGCTAAAAATCAGACAACAAGAAACAAATTTATCTTCGTAACTTTGCAGTTGAAAAAAAAAATGATAAAAAAACAAATGAATAGTAAAGCATTATTATTTTTGGTACTGACGCTGATAGCCACCGGTTGCAGCACTGATAATTCATCAAAGGATTACATTAAAAGTGTGTGTATCAGCGAAGTAAGCGCCTCCTCCACAGACTCGGTAATACACCTTTCCGGAGTGGTTAAATCAGGAAACAGCCTCAGTCTGGGATTCAAGACTGCAGGTCAGATTTCAAAAATTTACGTCAAAGAGGGCGACAAAGTTTCCACGGGGCAACTTCTGGCAAATCTTGACGATGCTGACTACAAGCTCGGAGTAGAGGCTCTGCAGATTCAATATGACCAGTTGAGCAAAGAAGTTAACCGTGCACGCAGATTGTTTGAAAAGAAAAGCATGAGTGCAAACGACTATGAGAAGGCCGAAGCGGGATTGAAACAGCTTGGAATTCAACTTCAGGCTAACAGGAACAAACTTGCATATACCCGACTTTACGCGACGAGTTCCGGAGTCATTGAGTCAGTGAAGNTTTNTGCGGGNGANANGGTTGNCGCGGNTANCTCGGTNTNCAGCATGNTTGANACGTCGGAGATGGAAGTAGNTNGTGANATTCCTACGNNCGTNTANANTNAGAGAGGGCGATTCAAAAGNTTCAGCTGTCGTCCAANTTCNGAAAAAGGGGAATACCATAATCTGCGATTGCTGAATATCGTACCGAAAGCCGATGAAAATCAGCTTTACAGAATGTATCTGGCCTTTGACGGCAATGCGTCAAAATACTTTACGACGGGGATGAACGTAGACGTCATCATTTACCTTCAGCCATCAGAAGAAGGACTGAGTGTCCCTGCCAAAGCAATCTTTAACCGCGATGGCAACGATCAAGTATGGATTGTCAATGAAGATTCAACGATTACTGCGTACAAAATTGAAATTGACAGGTCTCATCCCGGCAAGCAACTGAGAGTGATCAGCGGACTCAATGGCGGCGAGAAAGTTGTTCGCGCCGGAGTGTCGGCACTCCATGATGGGGAAAAGGTCAAAATCGTAGAGGCTCCCAAAGAAACAAACATAGGAGGTGCGCTATGAACCGGATTACGCGATTTTTCATGAAGCGACGCACTCTGTTCTGGTCGCTGATGTTTGGTATCTTGCTGGCGGGAGTACTTTCATTTTTGTGGATGCCTAAGTTGGAAGATCCGGCAGTGGCCGTAAAGCAGGTGATGGTAATTGTTCCCTATCCCGGCGCATCAGCTCATGAGGTGGAGCAAAACGTGGCACAAATGATGGAAGATGAGTTGCGCTCACTTCCGGATGTAGCAAAAATAAAGACAGAATGTCAGCCGGATATGGCTCTTATTTCAATAGAGTTTAAGATGACGGTATTGCTGGATGAGATAGAGCAGCATTTTGACCTTGTCAGGCGCAAGGTCAACGACGTCAAATCCAAACTGCCGTCAGGCACGTATGACCCCGTGGTGGTGGACGATATGATGGATGTTTACGGCATTTTCTATTCCCTTTCCGGCGATGGCTACGACTATCCTGAACTGGAGAAATATGCCAAATATATCAGGCGGGAAATTCTTTCCGTTCCGGGAGTGAAAAGAGTAAACATCGGCGCCACACGTGACGAAACTGTAGAAATCACCATNTCGAAGGAAGAACTGATGCGCAACGGGATGCTTCCGACTCAGCTGATGATGGCTCTTCAGTCAACCGGAAAACCGATAAACAGCGGCTCGTTTAATACAGATGAAGAAAAATACCGGTTTGAAGTCTCAGAGGGGGTTTCAACCGTTGAAGACCTGCAGAATCTTCAAATCAAAACCCCTGCGGGCAAAACCGTCAGATTAGGCGACATTGCCCGAATTGAGCAGACCCTTGCCAGTCCCCAACGCAATGGATTTTACGTNAATGGTCAGCCGGCACTGACAATCAGCGTGGCTATGGAGCATGATGCCATAGTTCCTGACGTAGGCAAGGAAGTGGATGCACNTCTTCAAGCTGCATTAAGGAGCTTGCCCACCGGACTGGAGACTGAAAAGATTTTCTTCCAGCCGGAGAAGGTCAGCGAAGCCATTTCAGGTTTTATGCTGAATCTGATAGAGTCGGTAATTATTGTAATCCTCGTGTTAGTTTTCGCCATGGGATTCCGAAGCGGGCTGATTGTCGGTTTCGGACTGATATTGACCATAGCTCTTTCATTCCCGATTTTGCTCCAGTGCGGCACCACACTCCAGCGCATATCTTTAGGGGCCTTTATCGTGGCAATGGGTATGTTGGTTGATAATGCCGTAGTAATNATGGACGGCATCCTGATTGACCGTAAGCGCGGACTTCCGGGCGACAGTTATCTGTATCGCATAGGACAGAACACGGCTATGCCGCTCTTAGGAGCGACTTTAATCACAGCAGCCACTTTCATCTGCGTGTATTTATCACCNGACTCAGTCGGGGAATACGCAGGTGACCTGTTTCTGGTCCTGTGCGTGAGTCTGCTTGCAAGCTGGGTCCTGGCTCTGATTCAAGTGCCCGTCTGTGCCGCGGCATGGTTACCCGAAGACAAGGACAGCAAGAGAAGCAATGGGAAGGATGACGACGTAATGAACGCCCCACTTCACAAAGCTGTCCGAAAGATGGTTATCGGGCTTATAAACCACAAATGGATGGTCTTGTCTGCGTCATTAACATGTCTGGGCATCTGCGTCTACGGCATGATGAACGTAAAAAACGCCTTTTTCCCGGATTTTGACTATAAGCAATTCATTGTGGAATGTTATTTCCCGCCGGAGAGTCCGGCTGAACACACTGAGGCGGAAATGAAACGCATGAGCCGGATTGTTGAAGCCAATGAGCGTGTTGATCGGGTGGCATTAAGCNTGGGAGCCACTCCCGTCCGATATTGCCTCGTAAGGCCGATGGCTTCCGGAGGAGATGCCTATGGAGAACTCCTGATTGACTGTAAGGATTACCACACTGTAGAAGAACTGATTCCGGAACTTCGTCAGCAACTCAGAGATGAATTCCCCGATGCTTATATCCGCCTCCGAAAATATAATTTCTCAATTTCAAGCANCCACGAGGTGGAGGTGGAATTTGCCGGTCCGGATCCGGCAGTCTTGAAGCGCCTGAGTGCNGAAGCAGAGNCCATCATGCGGAATTGCCCGTATGTTGACGCTTACTCGGTGCNGAATAACTGGCAACCGAAAGCTAAGAAAATAGCCGTTGACTATGACATTCAAAGCGGGCTGAGGGCCGGAATCAGCCGTGAAGACGTCGGCAATGCCCTGCTTGCCGCCACCGACGGCTTAACGATAGGAGTGATGAGTAATGGCGACAAGATGATGCTCGTCAACTTAAACGTAAGGGATTCAGAAGGAAGAAAGATTGAGGATCTGACGGAAATTCCCGTATGGAGCACCCTGAATGTGCATGCCGACGGTGAGAAAATTGCCGGGAATCTGTTGAGCGGACATGCGGATAACATAGTGGATGACGTTCTTCGCTCGGTCCCGTTGGGAAGTGTAGCCCGAGGCATTGAACTGAGCCGGGAAGAAAACATCGTGAGACGATTAAACGGACGCCGGGTGATTGAAGCCGAATGTGACCCCGACAGGGAAAATCCGGAAGCTTCGGCTGAAAAGGTTGAAAGCTACATCAAACCGGCCATTGAGGCCATAAATCTTCCGGAAGGATATTCCATGCGGTGGGTAGGTGTAGGAGAACTGCAGTCAGAGGCCATCGGGAATCTGCTGAAATACGTCCCGCTGACCATTTTCCTGATTTTACTTATTCTTTTGCTGCTATTCAACGACTGGCGTAAAGTATTGTTGATATTGGTATGCTTCCCGTTTGTGATTTGCGGAATCGTCGTAGCGCTACTGGTTACGGGAAATCCGTTTACTTTCATGGCAACCATAGGCATTTTAGGCTTAATCGGCATGATGGTCAAGAACTCTATAGTTCTCGTGGATGAAATCGGCAGACTGCAACGCGAAGAAAGCTATGATGGCTTCCGGGCCGTAGTTGAAGCAACCGTCTCAAGGACGCGCCCCGTACTTTTAGCTTCAGTAACAACGATTGTCGGCATGATTCCGCTGCTTGGAGACCCGATGTATGGTGCCATGGCCGTCACGATTATGGGCGGATTAGCTGCCGGAACAATAATCACCCTGATGCTTTTGCCGATTCTTTACATAATAATTATGAAAGTAAAAATTGAAAAACAATGAAACTGAGAATATATCTTAGCATCGCATTCACAGTTATATCCCTAATTTCCACTTTTGCACTTGACCGAGACGAATGTAGAAACCTCGCCCTGAAACACAGTGAAGAATTGCGCCGGATGGAAAATCAGGTGATTAATGCAGATCTAGACCGGAAAATAGCACGAACATCATATCTGCCGAAAATAGAAGGCTCAGCCACAGGTGTATTCATGCTCCCGGACATGGATCTGGCCGGCATGAAACTGCAGATGCGTGGAGCCTACATGGCCGGCATTCAGCTAACTCAGCCCATTTACGCCGGAGGCAGAATCAACGCCGGCAACCGGCTGGCACGAATCGGCAAGCAAGTAAGTGATGAGCAACTGAGAATGACACGGAGCGAAGTGATTACGACTGCCGACAAAAGTTACTGGACCTACGTCTGCGTGCTGGCAAAAGTTGAGATGGTCCAACAGTTTGTCGCAATGATAGATACCCTGGCAGGTCAGACATGCGTTGCCGTTGAAGCCGGAATGGCGACCGAAGGCGACATGCTCAGAATCAAGGCCAAGCAGAGCGAGATGGATTATCAACTGCAAAAAGCGCGCAACGGAGCCGAACTTTGCCGTATGGCTCTGTGCAATATCATCGGCTATGACCTCGATGCGGCCATTGAGGTCAGCGACTCCGTCCCCACTATTATCGCCCACGGACACCTGTCCTCCGATATTTCCGCACGCCCGGAAATCAAGCTGCTCGAATTAGGCATAGATGCCAAGCGTCAACAAGTCAAGATGACCCTCGGTGACTTCCTGCCATCCATAGGGCTAAGTTTGGGATATAATTATTATGGCAATTTCAAACTCAAGGGAACTGTCGAGGTTGCCGATGGAGTCTATATGCCATACACGCAAGAATATAAAAACGGAATTGGTATGGGTTTGCTATCCGTGAACATCCCCCTCTTCCATTGGGGAGAAGGAGCCATGAAGGTCCGAAAGGCAAAGCGTGAGATTGAAAATGCCCAGCTTGAAATGGAAGGAAACAGCCGCCTGATGGAACTGGAAGCCCGCCAGGCGGCTATAGCAATATCCGACGGAGAAAGCCTGATAGCGTCTGCTGAGATTGCATTGGAGCAAGCACAAGAGAGCCTTAGGGTAGAAAAAGCCCGATACGACGAGTCTATGGGCTCTCTAACGGAACTGCTGGATGCGCAAACCCAATGGTATCAGGCCAGAAGTAACCTGATTGAAGCTCGCACGCAATATCAAATTAACCTCACCGACTATAAGCGCGCCACGGGGCAATTATAATTCCCCCCGACGCAACATCAGTCTTTGGTCCTTGCTTTGCGCTTCTTCTTTGTCTTTTTGCCAAAAAGGAAATCAACGATGGAAGAGGGCTATTTTGCGTTCAAGGCCGTTGCGCGACGTGGGGATTCCGGTTTTGCGCGTGAAAGCCCTTTTGAGTTTCGTGATTCCAAGGGCGCGCTTCCATGAAAAACTAAGTCCGGGAATTTTCATTATATTCTAATAACTCAGGCAACGCCAGCAACTGTTCTATCGACATCGATAACTCCTGCCAGAGCCTGACATACTTGCGGACCGTGTTTCGGGATACGTCAAAGGCCCCCGCAATGCCTTTTATCCCCATCCCCGACGCATAACATCGGAGAAGATTTGTTAACTTTGCGTTCATAATTTAGCATATTTATCCACCGGCCAAGATGGAACGCTAATTTACGCAAAAATCCCCGGAAGGCACAAATGCCAACCGGGGTCATTTTTTCTCTGACTCCAAGGGGGCAACTTTATTTTGTCCAAAGGGGTTATTCCTCTTTGCCCAAGGGGTCATTCCTCCCTGGCTTTTCCATTTGTATTTTAATTAAAAAATTGCTACCTTTGCCATAGATTATGCTTATGTGCAAAGCAAATTTGTTTGTATAGGAATATTCTTCAATGGTGTTTTATAGCCTGTATTGGCCAAATTTGTTTGTATTTAAGTACAAGTAAACATTGAAACTCACAGAAAATGAACAGTCAAAATTTTCTTCAACGAAGAAGAATACTAAATCAGAAAATCATATTCAAATCTTTAAATATCAGCCATATAAGCAACACGAGTTTGTTTGTATGACTGGTATTTGATTTTTTCATGGAAAACGTTCTGTTANGACTGGCGAAAAACGGCTACCACCGGCTTCAAGGCCTCGCCCATAAAGGTGATAAAATCACTTGCCCCTGCTGCGGCAAAAAGTTTCGCGACCTGCGTCCTATCAATTATCAGGTCGGCTCCTGCTGGGTATGTTTCAGCTATCCGCGCACGCGGGCATTCAAACTGTTGCTCGACGACTATCTCCGCAACAAGGAGAGAGTGCGGTTTCTGCACATTGCACCCGAGGCCGTCCTTAACAAATGGCTCAGCTCAGATTCCCGCGTGGAGTATATTGCGTGCGACAAACGCATGGCAGGATATGAATATCCCGAAAATGTTATTGACGCAGACATATTGGCACTGCCTTTCGAAGACAATTCATTCGACTTCGTGTTGTGCAGCCATGTGCTGGAGCATGTCAAACGCGACCGGGTGGCCATCGGCGAGCTGTTTCGCGTTATGAAGCCGGGAGGTGAAGGCATAATTCAGGTGCCTATCGACGAAGACCTCACCGTTACACGCGAAGAAAGCGAGTCGGAAAACCTTACGCCACAAGAGCGCGAGCAACTATTCGGCCAGTTTGATCACGTAAAGAAATATGCGCGCGACTTTCTCGACCGCCTCCGCCGGGGCGGCTTCACCGTCACAGAAATCGACTTCCCCGCCGACCAAAAGCAAAAATACGGCCTAAACCCCAACGAACCCATCCTCCACGTAAAAAAATAAGTGAGTGTTTGTGGCGGGAGTGCCAACAAATTTTTGTATCTTTGCACCATAATATGTGATTATTGATGGCGCAGGCTATAAAAGATATAAATTCTAAACGTTTGCCCCTGGCTTGGGTTCATATCGCCGCGATTCTCGCCGTGACGGCCTGGGGCATGTCGTTTATCAATACTAAGGTATTGTTAGACAACCGGTTTACACCGGTTCAGGTCTATGTTTTCCGCTGCGCGATTGCCTACGTATTGCTGCTCTGCTTCAGTTTCAGGCAATTGCGGGCCCATAATTTGCGCCACGAGCTGCAGTTTCTGCTCTGTGGCATCTGTGGCGGCTCAATATACTTCGTGGCCGAAAATGCGGCGCTGCTTTATACAACGGCGTCTAACGTGTCGCTGATAACGTCGACGTCGCCTCTCATCGGCGCCCTTTTGGTGATAATCCTCTATAAAGACGAGCGGCCGACTCCGGGTTTCATTTTCGGCTCGGTGATTGCAATGCTCGGCGTAGCTATGGTTATTTTGGGCTCGGCAGCCTCCGAATCCACCGAGGCGGGAGTCGAACACAGTTATTTCGGCGACATTCTGAGCCTGTTGGCGGCGGTGTGTTGGAGTGTGTATGCGCTGTTGCTGCGCAACTTACAGGCTTTCTATTCGGCCACGGTTGTTACGCGCAAAACCTTTTTCTACGGGCTGCTGACCGCCCTACCCTTCATGCTTCTCGAACCGTCGGAAATATCGCTCCACACCTTTGCCCTGCCGCAGGTATGGACCAATCTTTTGTTTTTGGCCCTTGTGGCCTCTTCTGGCGCATTCCTCATCTGGGCATGGGTTATCGGCCGCATCGGAGCCGTTAAAGCGGGTAACTACCTTTATTTCCAGCCGATTTCTACGCTGATTTTCGGCTATATAATTCTTAATCAACAAACTTCGGTCGTTTCCTTCATCGGCTGCATCGTAACTATTGCCGGCGTGTATGCCGGCGAGCGGCTATCGAAGGAGCAGCGTCGCCTACATCATTAAGCCGCCACAGTTATCCAATGGAATGGAATAAACTTATATCCGACAAACGCTTTGGCCTTGAGGACTACCACAACCGCCGCGGCGAAACGCGCTCAGACTTTCAGCGCGACTACGACCGTCTGGTTTTTTCCTCGCCCTTCCGCCGGCTGCAAAACAAAACCCAGGTGTTTCCGCTCCCGGGGTCGATTTTTGTGCACAACCGCCTTACCCACAGCATGGAAGTTGCCTGCGTGGGGCGTTCGCTGGCCCGCGAGGTTGTAATCGGTCTTCGGCCGAAATACGCGGCCGAACCTTGGGTTGAAAAGCTCGCCGACATTCCTGACATTGTTGCGGCCGCCTGCCTGGCCCACGACCTGGGCAATCCCCCTTTCGGCCATAGCGGCGAAAAGGCGATATCGACATTCTTCTCCGAAGGTCCGGGAGCGGCACTGCAGTCGCAGCTCGCTCCGGCGCAATGGAGCGACCTCACCAACTTTGAAGGCAACGCCAACTCTTTCCGCCAGCTCACGCATCAGTTCAAGGGGCGCCGCCAGGGAGGGTTCGCCATGACCTACTCGATGCTCGCTTCCATAGTGAAGTACCCTTACGAGAGCCTCGCCGCCATCAAACCGAACAAATTCGGCTTTTTCTGCACCGAAAAAGACTCTTTCCGCCGCATTGCCGACGAACTCGGTCTCAAGCCCCTCGATGCGCCCGGCGGCCTGATGAACTATGCCCGCCACCCGCTGGTTTATCTTGTAGAGGCGGCCGACGATATTTGCTACGAAGTCATGGACCTGGAGGATGCCCATAAGCTCAAAATCCTCAGCCACGAACAGGTAATCAACCTTATGCTTAACTTTTTTGAAGGAGCGGAGCGCGACCATAAAGTTAAGGTTATGGCCACGATTGCCGACCCCAACGAAAAGGTTGNCTATATNCGTTCGTGCGTAATCGGTCGATTGGTAGAATGCTGCGCCGAGGCCTTCGTGGCCCACGAGCCGGAGATTCTTAACGGCACCTTCACCGGAACCCTCATCGATAAAATCCGCCCCGCCGAGCGCTCGGCCTACGAAGCATGCAACCGCGTTTCGTGGGACAAAATCTATTGCGCCCCCGACGTTGTTGACATCGAACTGGCCGGTAACCGCATCATAACTTTCTTGATGGACAAGCTGATACACGCCGTNCGCTTCCCCGAGCTGAACTATTCGCGNCTGCTGCTNAGCAANGTNCCCGAGCAATACGACGTGCATTCCTCCGACCTGTTCACCAAAGTGCAGGCCGCGGTTGACCATGTAGCCTCGATGACCGACGTTTACGCCCTCGACCTTTATCGCCGCCTCAACGGCCAAACCCTTCCTGCCGTATGACCCGAAAACTATTTCTAACGCTGATTATCTGCCTGACCTCGTTTGCGGTCCGGGGCATGACATATTCGCCAAGCAGCGTTCCCAACGTACACCTTGCCGACTCCACCCGCTTCGTATCCAACCCCGACGGCATCCTGTCGCCGGCAGCCGAAGCTCAAGCCAACGAACTGCTGCGCAAGCTCATGCGCGAAACCTCGGCCGAAGTGGCCTGCGTAGTTGTTGACGACATTACCGACGACCCCGACGAGTTCGCCACCGACCTGTTCCGCGAATGGGGCATCGGCAAGAAAGACACCAACAACGGCGTGCTCGTTTTGATTGCCAAAGACCGCCGCAAGGCCGTTATCCGCACCGGCACCGGAGTTGAAGGGCTGCTGCCCGACGGTTTGTGTGGCTCGATTATCCGCGCCAACATGATTCCCAACTTCCGCAACGAGGATTACGACACCGGCACCCTCGGCGCGTTGGCCGACATTTCGGGCATACTTTCAACCGACGAGGCCCGCGAAGAAATAATGAGCAAATATGCCAATAACGACGATGATGACCTCACCGGCGACGAACTGTTCAACATGTTTCTTGGCCTTTGCGCCATAGTTTCCGCCGGCGCCCTTATAATCTTTATTGTTGTTTACTACTCATCGCGCCGGAAAACCCGCTATCAGAAATATCTCGAAGCCAACAAGCTTTATTCGCCGCTGATGTTTGCATCATTCCTGACGCTCGGCATGGCCCTGATAGCCTTTATTCCCGTAGCGATATGGCGTCACCGTTTGCGCCGCGGCACACACCGTTGTCCAACGTGCTCAACCAAAATGAAACTCATTGACGAGCAACACGACAACGACTTCCTTACCAAAGCCCAAGACCTCGAAGAACAAATTGGCGCCGTTGACTACGACGTTTGGCAATGTCCCGCCGACGGTACTACGGAAATTATCCCTTACGTTCAGCGGTCGNGCNACTACACNGAGTGCCCCGTATGNCATGCNCGCACAATGCGCGTGGTCAGCGACCGCATAACGGTTCAACCCACAACAGTACATACGGGCATGCGCGTAGTAACGCGCGAATGTCTGAACTGCGGCTACAGCGACGATGACATTCACACCCTGCCCAAAGTCGCTCCGGTAATCATTGTTGGCGGAGGCGGCGGTTCGGGCCGTGGCGGAGGCGGCTTCGGCGGAGGCAGTTTCGGCGGAGGATTCACAGCCGGCGGCGGCGCAAGCGGAGGTTGGTAGCTATGANNCACNTACNTANAANANTTGGNCTGATTCTTGTAGTAACCGTTTCTTCGTGTTCGTCGAAAAAAGCGGTTTCGGTGAGGNCCNGNNGNCCACAAAANGCATATNNCATCAACTCTTNAAACAAAGAGGTTAAACACCTTATCGACGAGGCCCGCTCGTGGATAGGTACACCCTACGCCTACGGTCGCGCCGAAAAAAGGCGCGGCACCGACTGCTCGGGCTTCATCATGTCGCTCTTCAACAGCGTCTACCGCGTTCAGCTGCCGCGCTCCAGCGCCATGCAGCAGCAATTCTCGCAGCCGGTAAAGTTCGACCGACTTCAGCCCGGCGACCTGGTGTTTTTCACTACCGGCAAGAGCTCGTCGCGCGTAAACCATGTCGGGCTCTACGTTGGCAACGGCAAAATGATTCACGCATCCACCTCGCGCGGGGTCATGGAAAGCGGCCTCTCGGAAAAGTATTGGANAAACAACTACCATTCTTCAGGTGCGGTTATCAATCCTAACCGTCAGGCGCCGAAAGACACTCAACTTGCCGTCACAACAAAACCGGCCAAGACCAAGAAATCCAAACCGACCAAACCGGCTAAGCAACAACAGCAGCCTCCGCAGAACGTGCCATCTATNCCGGCGCGAAACCTGCAGTCGCTCTATAACGCCCTCGACCAGCAGATTGACTCAATCTATGTTTCAAACCCCGAAATTTTCGATTGAACTGCTTGCGCCGGCCCGTGATGCCATGGTAGCAATCGCCGCCATAAATCATGGAGCGGACGCGGTATATATAGGTGCGTCGTCGCACGGCGCACGAGCTGCCGCCGGTAACTCCGTTGACGACATCGCCGGGGTGTGCGACTACGCCCACCGGTTTCAGGCGCGGGTTTATGTTACTGTCAACACCCTGGTTTACGAATCTGAGCTGCGGGGAGTAGAGCGGCTCATAGGCGAGCTGTATCGCATCGGAGTGGATGCGCTGATAGTTCAGGATTTGGGCATTTTGCGCCTCGACCTGCCGCCGATTGCGCTACATGCCTCCACGCAATGCGACATCCGCACGCCCGAAAAAGCCCGTTTCATGCAGGACCTCGGTTTTTCGCAACTGGTTTTGCCGCGCGAATTAACGTTAGACGAAATCCGCAGNATGCGCAAGGCCGTTACGGTGCCGCTCGAAGGNTTTGTGCATGGAGCGCTGNGTGTCNGCTNCTCCGGCGACNGCCGCGCATCGCTGCTCAACGGGGGGCGCTCGGCCAATCGCGGCGAGTGCGCCCAAATCTGCCGCCTGCCCTACGACCTTACCGATGGCAACTGCAAAAAGCTGTTTACTGACAAGCATTTGCTGTCGCTGCGCGACCTTAACCGCCTCGACGCCCTCGACGAGCTGATAGATGCAGGCATATCCTCGCTGAAAATCGAAGGACGGCTAAAGGATGAAGCTTACGTTAAGAACGTTGTTAGCGCCTACGACCGTGAACTTCGCCGCCTCGGGGTTCCGCGCACGTCGCTCGGGTTGGTTGAGCGGAGCTTCAACCCCGACCCCGAGCGGAGTTTCAACCGCGGATTCACCCGCCATTTCCTAACCTCGCCCATGCCCGCGGCGGGGTCGCTTGCCTCGTTTGATTCGCCCAAGAGCATCGGCCCGGAAATAGCGACTGTTGAAGCCGTAGAAGGCAAACGCATCCGGCTAAAGAACATTAAGTCAACTCCGGCCAATGGCGACGGTCTGTCATTCGTTTCGGCTGCCGGCACAGTGGGCTTTCGTGTAAACCGCTTTGAGCCACCGCATACGCTGATTACAGCCGAGGCCGTTACTGCGCTCAAACCGGGGACTAAACTTCACCGGAGTTTCGACAAGGCATTTTCCGACCTGCTCACCCCGGCAACGTCGGCCGTGCGCTATATTCCGCTTAAACTGACTCTTCGCCGCGCAGGTTCGCAACTGATTCTCGAACAAGCCGACGGAGTTGCCGCATGCATAGAGTTCGAAGCTGCCGAACCGGCTAAAACGCCTCAGGCCGAAGCNCGCCGCCGAGTTATCGCCAAATTGGGCAACACCGTATATCGCCTTGAGGAATTATCGGACCTGTTGGNCAACGAGTTCATTCCCGCCTCGGTGCTGACCACCCTGCGGCGCAGCTTCGTTNNCACNCTCGACGCCTCGCNACGCNGCCGCTTCGANCGGCCACTCCGCGCNCCGGAACTCGCCGAAGCAAAGTGGCCCGAGGGTAACAGCCTTGATTTCCACGCCAATGTTGCCAATTCGCTGGCCAAGCAGGTTTATCGCGACCACGGCGTCGACGGCACAATTGAAACCGCATGGGAAGTCACTCCGCCTGCAGGCAATAACCTGCCGGTAATGACCACGCGCTATTGCCTTCGCCGCGAAATCGGGGCGTGTCTGAAAACTCCCGCCGGCAAAAACCTGAAGGAACCGCTGACGCTGACATCCCCCACCCTGTCGTCGCCGCTGCAACTCTCTTTTGACTGCAAAAACTGCCAAATGAACATCTACAAAATTTCAAACCGATAAGTCATGGAATCAATCAAATCTCTTTATAAAATCGGTTTCGGGCCCAGTTCGTCGCACACCATGGGCCCTCGCAACGCCGCAACCGCCTTTGCCGGCTCTTATCCCGACGCCGTGCGCTTTGAAGTGACGCTCTACGGCTCACTGGCTGCCACAGGCAAAGGCCACCTCACCGACCGGGCTATCGAAGACGTGCTTTCGCAGGTAGCTCCCGTTGAAATAATTTGGGAACCCGATATTTTTCTACCTTTCCACCCCAATGGCATGCGTTTCCGAGCCTACGGACCCGAGAACAGGATTTTGGGAGAAATTACCCAATATTCCATTGGCGGAGGCGACGTTTTAAGCGAAGGCGAATCGCGCAAAAGCGCCGAACCGGTTTATGACATGACAACCATCGGCGACATTCTTAAATGGTGTGACTCCACCGGCCATTCGTTCTGGGAATACGTAGACAAGTGCGAGGATGCCTCGATTTGGGATTATCTCGCCGAGGTTTGGGCAACAATGAAGGCCGCAGTGCTCCGCGGCATCGAAAACGAAGGTGTGCTACCCGGCGGCTTAGGAGTTGCCCGCAAAGCCACGAGCTACTACATGCACGCTTCCGGCTATAATGCCTCGCTCAAATCGCGCGGCCTGGTTTATGCTTACGCTTTGGGCGTCAGCGAAGAAAACGCCGCCGGCGGCAAAATCGTAACCGCACCCACGTGCGGCTCGTGCGGCGTATTGCCCGCGGTGCTCTATCATCTCCACACCTCCAAAGGGTTCAGCGAACAGCGCATTCTCCGCGCGCTGGCAACTGCCGGGCTTTTCGGCAACGTTGTTAAACATAATGCCTCCGTGTCGGGCGCCGAAGTAGGTTGCCAGGGCGAGGTTGGCGTTGCCTGCGCCATGGCTGCCGCCGCAGCCAGCCAGCTTTTCGGCGGCACTCCCCGCCAGGTTGAATACTCGGCTGAAATGGGCTTGGAGCATCACCTGGGACTGACCTGTGACCCGGTTTGCGGCCTGGTGCAGATTCCCTGCATTGAGCGTAATGCCTACGCCGCAGCGCGTGCCCTGGATGCGAACCTCTACTCGGCGTTTTCCGACGGCCGCCACTCGGTAAGCTTCGACCGCATAGTCGAGGTTATGAAGCAGACCGGCCACGACCTCCCCTCAATCTACAAGGAAACTTCTAAGGGAGGCCTCGCAACAATTCACTGACCCGAATTGTTATAGATTCATGAAAACCCGCGTTTTAACTACCTGGCTGCTTGCGATTGCAGCTACCTTTAGCGCTTCCGCCGAATGGTGGGAAACACTCAACGACTCCATTCTCAATAGCCTGGAGCAACGAGCACTCGAAGCTAACTATAGTGTTGACAAGGCTATTCGCAGCGTAACCCTTTCGCAACTGCAATTGCAACAAACGCGGTCGGCCTACTACCCGTCGCTGAGTGTTTCGGCCGCCTACGGCAAACCGGGGCGCATGGATCCGAGCGTAGGCAATCTGCAGGCCAACGTAAGCTGGGAAATAGACCTGTTCGGACGTGTGCGCCAGAACGCTAACCGCGACCGCGCGCAGATTCGCGCAAGCCGTGCCGACCTGGATGGCGCCCGCATGTCGGTAGCCGCGGCAGTGGCCACGGCTTACGTCAATCTCCGCACAAACCAGTCGCTGCTGCATCTGCGCCGGCGTCTGGCCCGCGATCAAAAAAACGTTGCCGATATGGTTCAGGTGCGCTACGACGCCGGCCTTGCCGACCGACTCGACCTGGCCCAATCGCTGATGACCTATAACTCCACACTGGCAACAATTCCGCCGACACAAACAGCTATTGAGCAATCGCTGAACTCACTGGCTATTTTGCTTGGCGTTCAGCGCAAAGACCTCGACTCGCTGGCCGCCCACCCCGACACCCTCGAAAAACTCGATGTGCCCATCGTTCCCATCGAACTGCCGGTCAACGCCCTGCGCTCGCGGCCTGACCTGATAGCCGCCGAGGCTCAAATCGATGCGGCAGCCGCAGCCGTGGGCATTGCGAAAAAGGAATATCTGCCCTCCCTGACCCTCACCGGCAACATTACCCTCGAAAACCATCGCCTGAACCGAATCTTCTACGACGAGTCGTTTAACTATTCGGTTATGCCCACGCTCTCATGGACTGTTTTCGACGGTTTGAGCCGCAGAGCCGCGGTTGCTACTGCGCGCGAGAATCTGCGTATCGCTGTTGACACCTACAATGAAACCTTGCTTCAAGGCTTTGCCGAGGTCAATAATGCAATGATTACCTACAGCAACTGCATCGCCGCCCGCGACTGTCTGCTTGAAACCGTCAACCAGGCGGACCTGGCGTTGCAAAAGGCAATTGCACTATATAAGGTCGACCTGACAAACTTCACTTCGGTCATGCAGTCGCAGATGTCGGCCGTAGACTACCACACCCAGCTCATTCAAACCCGCTCGGAAGTCTATACCGCCTTCATCAACTTCCACAAATCCATCGGCCTATAACCCCACCGAATTATATAACGGATATAATCGGCTTCCCGAAGAATGCCGACAACATTGCGAGCGTGGCAAGCGTAAAGTTATGCTCACCGCTGAGCCACCGGGTAACTTCATTAGGTCGTTTTCCAACTGCATCCGCAAGTTGCTTACGGTTCAAACCTTTCTCTTTCATAAGAGCATCCAACCTGTTGGATATTGCAAAAGAAAGACGTGTTTCTTCCCTTTTGGCCAAAGGAATTTCATTGAATATTTCCGCAAGGTTAATATTTGCAGTTCTCATAGCTCAAAAGTCTTATCGGTTAAAATTTCTTTCTCTGTTATTTCTACATTTCCCAGACTAACTTCTCGTTTGAGAAGATTTTCGAATTTCTGCAGATCCATTACGTAGCCCTGAAGAGTCTCGTCCTCTTCATAGGTTTTGCTGTTTTTAACATCTCCATTCCCGAGCACAAGAATCTTGTCGGTAAGACGAAGGCAATATAAACGAAGTTTGGATGTGACTAAGTGTAGGGCCACTACCGAATCGCGCATCTTGTTCTTGGACAGAAATTAGCGTTCTTAAGTACCTTTTGATAAAATCTGTTCAACAAAACGCATTATTGTCTGAAAATTATTTTTCAGA
>WFLX010026960.1_pt1 | contig 17809 bp, 10 predicted proteins | sample 4967041 | NCBI WGS metagenome assembly WFLX01 (sample SAMN12857096, study PRJNA449069) | gut metagenome | isolation source: stool from male and female vole | host: Microtus ochrogaster | place: USA:Florida | collected 2017 | reverse complement strand
CACGACTGCCAATCTCTTTAACCTTTGAATCTAATACCATGAAAAACACGGTGCAAAATTAGGTCAAGGTTATGATATATGCAAGAAAATTGATGAAAAATTATGCTGTAAAACATATTTTTGCGTCAAAAATACATCACAACCCGCCTTGGGGAGAATAAAAAATCCCGGATTGCCTTCTCGCGGGCAGTCCGGGATCAATTCCATTCATGCAGGATTACTTGNTCTTCTTCGGNCGGCCGGGGCGACGCGGCTTCATGCGGAAAACCTGAGCCGACCGGGCCGGCAGATACAGTTTGAGCCATGCCACTCCGTGGGGGGTGTAGAGCGGATCGGGCTGTGTGAGGTGAGTCACACTTTCATCCACATTGCCCCAGCCCCCGAATGCGGGATTGTCCGTCGACAGCACGCACTCATATTCGCCCGGAGGCGTGAGGATGCCGTAGCCCGAAAACGACTGGGTGGGATTGAAGTTGAACACAAACACCAGATTGCCGCGCCGGTAGGCCAGCACCTGATCGTCGTCCTTCTCCCAGAGCTTGTCTACCGGGAGAGCCTGGAAGTTATAGACCCCGCTTATCAGTTCGATCATGGCATTGTCAAATGCGTTGAGGAACTTATATTTCAGATCGGGACTGTCAACGAGATTCCACTGGCGCCGGGCATACTTGTAGCTCCAGCCATTGCCCTCGCGGGGGAAGTCGATCCACTCCGGATGTCCCCACTCGTTGCCCATGAAGTTGAGATAGCCGCCGTTGATGGTCGATGCCGTCACGAGGCGTATCATCTTGTGGAGGGCTATGCCGCGGGCCACGGTGGCATCATCGTCATTGACCATCATGTGCCAGTACATCTCCTTGTCGATCAGGCGGAAGATGACGGTCTTGTCGCCCACCAGAGCCTGATCGTGGCTCTCGACGTATGAGATGGTCTTTTCGTCGGCGCGGCGGTTGGTCAGCTCCCAGAATATTGATGTGGGATGCCAGTCCTCGTCTTTCTTCTCCTTAAGGGTCTTTATCCAGTAGTCGGGGATGCCCATCGCCATGCGGTAGTCGAAGCCTATACCGCCATCCTTGACCGGGAGGGCAAGTCCGGGCATTCCGCTCATCTCCTCGGCAATGGTTATGGCCGAAGAGTTGATCTTGTGGATCATCTTGTTGGCAAGGGTGAGATAGGTTATTGCGTCGGTGTTCTGATTGCCGTTGTAGTAATCGCCATACGACCCGAAGTCTTGTCCGAGGCCGTGGTTATAATATAGCATCGAGGTCACGCCGTCAAAGCGGAATCCGTCAAAGCGGTATTCNTCCATCCAGTATTTGCAGTTGGAGAGCAGGAAGTGGATCACCTCGTTCTTGCCATAGTCGAAGCAGAGCGAGTCCCATGCCGGATGTTCGCGTCGGTCATCGCCGTAGAAATATAAGTCGGGCGTGCCGTCGAGTCGGCCCAGTCCCTCGTTTTCGTTCTTGACAGCGTGGGAGTGGACAATGTCCATGATCACGGCGATGCCGAGCTCGTGGGCGCGGTCGATGAGGCTCTTGAGCTCGTCGGGAGTGCCGAAGCGCGATGAGGCCGCGAAAAAGTTGCTCACATGGTAGCCGAACGATCCGTAGTAGGGATGTTCCTGAATGGCCATGATCTGGATGGCNTTGTAGCCGTCGGCTGCTATACGGGGCAGTATCTTNTCGCGGAATTCAGTGTATGTGCCCACTCCCTCGGTCTCCTGTGCCATTCCGATATGGCATTCATAGATGAGCAGGGGTCGCGTGTCGGGCTTAAACTTCCCGGTCTCCCATATATATGGCTCGGCAGGATCCCACACCTGGGCTGAGAAGAGATGGCTCACGGGATCCTGCACCACGCGTGTGGCATAAGCGGGCAGACGTTCGCCCTGACCTCCGGGCCAGTGGACGATCATCTTGTAGAACTGACCGTGCTGAAGAGCGTCGGCCGGAAGGACTATCTCCCACACTCCTCCCTCCTTGCGCTGAAGGCGGTAACGTATCTGTTCCTGCCAGCCCGAGAAATCGCCGATGAGGGTGATGTCGGTGGCTCCGGGCGCCCATTCGCGAAACACCCATGAGCCGTCAGCCTGACGGTGCAGACCGAAGTAATTGTGGCCGTTGGCAAACTCGGAGAGCGACTTGGCGCCTCCACGCAGAAGCTCCTTCTCTTTGTCCAGAGCCTGACGGTGGCGACCCTCTATGGCAACAGCATACGGCTGGAGCCATGGGTCGTTTTTGATGATGCTGAGGGTTTTCTTGACTGTTGGCATTGGCGGAAAACGATTTTTAGATATGCAAACATAACGTTTTTCCACCAAACCCCCAAAATATTTAATAACTTTGCGGCATAAACATATAATAATGACTCACCAAAACCGACCTGTCATGTTGCATCTCGATTCCGACTATATGGCTGGAGCATGCCCCGAAGTGCTCGCTGCCTTAACAGCCACCAATCTCGACCGTACCACCGGCTACGGTACCGATTCCTATTGCGACCGTGCCCGGGAGCTTATCCTCGATGCCTGTTTTCCCGAGGGAGGCAGGGCGCGCTCCGATGCAAGGGTATATTTTCTTGTCGGAGGCACACAGACCAACTCCACCGTCATTGCCGGCATGCTCAGGCCGCATGAGGGCGTCATTGCTGCCGCTACAGGACATATTGCCGTGCATGAGAGCGGTGCGGTAGAGGCAACAGGGCATAAGGTGCTCACCCTCCCCGCCGTCGATGGTAAGATCACGGCATCCGCTGTCGCCGCCCTTATCGCCGAGTTCAAGGGCGATCCGTCAAGGGATCATACTGTTGCGCCGGGAATGGTCTATATCTCGCAGCCCACTGAATATGGCACATTATATTCGCTCGACGAGCTTAAGGCTATTAGCAAGGTGTGCCGAGAGGCGGGTATTCCCCTCTTTGTCGATGGTGCGCGTCTGGCCTATGCCCTCGCATCCAAAGCCAATGATGTCACCCTTCCCGATCTGGCTCGTCTGGCCGACGTGTTTTATATCGGAGGCACCAAATGCGGAGCCCTGATGGGCGAAGCTGTGGTGATCACCGACCCCTCGATCCTCCGTCATTTCACCCCGCTCATCAAGCAGCGTGGCGGCCTCCTCGCCAAGGGGCGCCTGCTGGGCCTCCAGTTCGAGGCACTGTTTACCGACGGCCTCTATGAGCGGATAGGAGCCAGTGCCGACCGGCTGGCGGCTCTGCTTGCCTCGGCTCTCCGCGAGCGTGGATATCGTGAGGTAGTGGCCTCGCCCACCAACCAGATCTTTTTCGAGATCCCCAATGAGGATCTCGACCGTCTGGGTAAAGTGGCTACTTTCGAGACATGGGGAGTGCCCGGCGATCACTACACGGCCGTTAGGTTCGTTACCGACTGGGCCCTGACGGAAGCCGATCTCGCCCCGCTGCTCGATTTTCTCAGAAAGTAGTCGGCGTGAGGGCCCCTTTGTCTCATGAATTGATACGAAATGAGGGTAAATAAAGTAGAAAACGTTATTTCATGACATAATTTTTGTCTGTTCGGCCAAAAATTGCTATATTCGCCGAATCCAAATATTCAGTCCTGAAAATCAAAATACCATATATAGCATGAGCTACCTGAAATTTGATAAAAACCTCATGATCAATCTGGAGCAATCGCTTACCAAAGAGATGCTCCGCACCAATCAGTCGGGTGCCTATCACTGCACTACGGTTGTTGACTGTAACACCCGCAAGCAGCACGGACTTCTGGTGATTCCGGTGCCTGAATTCGACAATGCGCCCCATGTGTTGCTGTCGTCGATGGATGTGACCGTCATCCAGCATGGCGCTCCGTTCAATCTGGGTCTCCACCGTTATCGCGGAGGAGTTTACAATCCCAACGGACACAAATATATACGCGAGTTTGACTGTGAGAGCGTGCCTCGCACCACATATCGTGTGGGCGGTGTCATCCTGACCAAGGAGAAAATGTTTATCTCGCATGAAAACCGATTCCTGATCCGCTACACTCTGGTCGACGCTCATTCCGAGACCACCCTCCGCTTCAAGCCTATGCTCGCTTTCCGTGAGGCCAACGCCCTCGTGATGGAAAACGATCAGCTCAACGGCGAGTGCAAGCCCGAGCCCAACGGTATAAGCTGCTGTCTCTATCCCGGCTATCCCACATTGTACATGCAGTACAANAAGGATCCCNAATGGNTCTATGATCCCCACTGGTANAAGGACTTCGAGTATGTCAAGGATCTGGAGCGCGGTGTGCCTTACACCGAAGATCTCTGGGTGCCCGGATATTTCGAAATGCCTATCAAGAAGGGTGAGAGCATCATCTTCTCGGCCGGCATATCAGAGGTCGATCCTTCCAGCCTCGCTGAAATGTGGGAAAAGGAAATCGCTACCCGCACCTGCCGCACATCATTCTTCAATTGCCTCAAGAACGCTGCCAAGCAGTGCTATCTCAAGGACAAGGACGGAATGTTCATCATATCCTCATATCCGTGGGGCAAGGTCCGCGCCCGCGACACCTTCATGGCCCTTCCCGGTTCCACCATCGCCATCAATCATAAAGACGATTATGAGGCNATCATGGACACGGCTGCAAAGGCTCTGCGCCACTTCATGGACACCGGCGAGCTCGACCGCCGCATCCACGGCATCGACCTCCCCGACGTTGGCNTGTGGGCCATCTGGGCCATCCAGCAATATAGCAAGGCCTACGGCCCTGATCAGGCTGCCGAGCGCTACCTCCCCCTCGTCAGCGAGATCATCAACTACTATCTCGACAATCGCCATCCCAATATGTGGGTTCAGCCCGAGAGCGGCCTGATCGAGACCATCGGCACCTCAACACCGGTNTCGTGGATGAACTCTNCCCTCAACGGNCGTCCNGTCGTTCCCCGCACCGGCTNTCTCGTTGAATTCAATGCCATGTNGTATAACGCACTGGNATTCGCCACCAAGCTGGCCGANGGTCATGACGGATATGGCGATGCCATCAATCGCTGGCAGGAGACCGCCGACAAGCTCAAGCCCTCATTCGTATCGACCTTCCTCAACGGCTACGGCTATCTCTACGATTATGTCAGTGGCAGCTATGCCGATCCGTCNGTNCGCCCCAACATGGTCGTTGCCGTGGGTCTCGACTATTCGCCCCTCGACCGCCGTCAGCGCAAGAGCGTCATTGATGTCGCCACCCGCGAGCTCCTCACTCCCAAGGGTCTCCGTACCCTNTCGCCCAAGAGCTATGGCTACCGCCCGTTCTATCTCGGCTCCCCCGAGGAGCGCGAGCTGGCGCTCCACAACGGCCCCTCGCGCCCGTGGCTNTTCGGTTTCTATGCCGANGCCTATCTGCGNGTGTTCGGCCTNTCNGGCGTGAGCTATCTTGACCGTATGCTCATCGGCTACGAAGATGAGATGACACAGGGATGTATCGGATCGCTCTCGCAGCTCTACGACGGCAACCCGCCCTTCACCGGTCGAGGCGCNATCAGCCACGCCGTAAATGTGGCCGAGATCCTGCGCGCCCTCACTACCCTCAAGAAATTCAATATGTAACCTCCCCTCCCGCTACCCTATATCATGAAAGCATTAATGTTTGGATGGGAATTTCCCCCTCATATCCTCGGCGGCCTCGGCACGGCGAGCTACGGCCTCACCCGAGGCATGTGGGAATGTGGCGATATGGACATCACNTTNGTCATNCCCAANCCCTGGGGCGACGANGACCGCTCNTTTGCCNACATNATNGGNGCNTCGCAGGTNCCCGTGGNCTGGCGCGANCNNTCGCGTGAATATGTTGAAAGCCGCATCGGCAATGTGATGGATCCCGACCTTTACTTCCGTCTGCGTTCTCACATCTATGCCGACTNCAANTATCTCCACACCAATGATCTTGGCTGCATAGAGTTCTCGGGCCGCTATCCCGACAATCTTCTTGAGGAGATCAACAACTATTCGATCATGGCCGGTGTCGTGGCACGCACTCTCGACTTCGACGTGATCCACTCCCACGACTGGCTCACCTATCCCGCCGGCATCCACGCCAAGCAGGTCACCGGCAAGCCCCTCGTGATCCATGTCCACGCCACCGACTTCGACCGCTCTCGCGGCAATGTCAACCCCACCGTGTTCGGAATCGAGAAAGACGGCATGACACATGCCGACCATATCATCACTGTCAGCAACCTTACCCGCCAGACCGTGATCGAGAAATACGGCATAGATCCCGCCAAGGTCACTACGGTGCACAATGCCGTGACTCCGCTCAGCGAGGAGCTTCTCAACGTAGATCCTCCCCGCGCCAAGGAGAAGGTCGTTACCTTCCTGGGCCGAATCACTATGCAGAAGGGTCCGGAATATTTCGTCGAGGCTGCTGCCAAGGTTCTGAAAAACAATCACAACGTGCGCTTCGTTATGGCCGGCTCGGGCGATATGATGGACAAGATGATCAATCTGGCTGCCGAGCGCGGCATTGCCGACCGTTTCCACTTCCCTGGCTTCCAGAAGGGCAAGCAGGTCTACGAGATGCTCAAGGCCAGCGACGTTTATATCATGCCATCGGTGTCCGAGCCCTTCGGTATATCCCCGCTTGAGGCCATGCAGATGGGAGTGCCTTCGATCATCTCCAAGCAGAGCGGTTGTGCCGAGATCCTCACCAATGTCATCAAGACCGACTACTGGGATATCGACGCCATGGCCGACGCCATCAACTCGATNGTNNCNTATCCNGCNATGTANGAGACCAGCTGCGNGAGGANGGTCTNGNNGANGTNNNCNANATCACNTGGGANAAGGCCGGNAAGAAAGTNATTGANATCTACAACAAGGTCCTCGGCCGATAACTCTACCTGCCTCTAACTGACGCTATAAACCAGAAATTCAATTAAGCAATAAAACGCCCCATCATATATAATGAAAGCAATCTGTTTTTACTTCCAGATCCATCAGCCTTTCCGCCTCAAGCGTTATCGCTTCTTCGATATAGGCAATGACCACTACTACTACGATGACTTCGCCAACGACGACATCGTGACCCGTATTGCCCACAACTCCTATATTCCCGCTGCCGAGAGCCTCCTCCACATGATCGAGCAGAGCGAGGGTCGCTTCCGCTGCGCCATTTCAGTGACCGGCGTTGCCCTTGAGCAGTTTGAGCAGTATGTGCCCGAGTTCATCGACATCCTCAAGAAGCTCGCAGCCACCGGCAAGGTAGAGTTCCTCGCCGAGACCTACGCTCACTCGCTCGCATCGCTCACCGATCCCGACGAGTTTGCCGAGCAGGTCAAGCTCCACGACGAGAAGATCCGTCTGCTATTCGGCCAGACTCCCACCGTGCTCCGCAACACCGAGCTCATCTATTGCGACGAGCTCGCTCCGCAGATCTACAGCATGGGCTACAAAGGTGTTATCACCGAAGGCGCCAAGCATATCCTTGGTTGGAAGTCGCCCAACTATGTCTATTCCGCCGCCGATTGTCCCGCGCTCAAGCTCCTTCTCAAGAATTCAAAGCTGAGCGACGATATCTCCTTCCGCTTCTCCAATCCTGAGTGGGATGCATATCCTCTCACAGCCGACAAGTATATTGACTGGATCGCCTCAACTCCTCCCGAAGAGCAGATCGTCAACCTGTTCATGAACCTCGAGACATTTGGCGAGCTCCAGCATCGCGACTCAGGCATCTTCCAGTTCCTTGAGGCTCTTCCCCGCTTCGCAGCAGAGCGCGGCATCGAGTTCATCACTCCCTCCGAAGCCGTTGCCAAGCTCAAACCCGTCGGTGAGCTTTCGGTCATGCACCCGATCTCATGGGCCGACGAAGCCCGCGATACCTCTGCATGGCTCGGCAACAAGCTCCAGCGCGAGGCGTTTGACAAGCTCTACTCGGTTTCCGAGCGTGTCCGTCTGTGCGACGACCGTCGCCTGAAGCAGGACTGGAACTATCTCCAGGCTTCCGACCACTTCTTCTATATGTCGACCAAGCACATGGCCGATGGCGACGTGCACTCCCACTTCTCGCCCTACGAGACTCCCTTCCAGGCATTCACCAACTATATGAATGTCCTTGCCGACTTCATCGTGCGCGTTGAGGAGCAGTATCCCCTCTCGATCGAAAACGAGGAGCTCAACTCACTCCTGACCACTATCCGTAATCAGGCTCGCGAGATCGAGACCCTCAACAAGGAGGTCAACTCAATGCGCCAGAATATCGAGCATTACAATGAGGAGCATCGTCTCCGCGAGCCCAAGCCCGAGGCAACCGAAGAGGTAAAAGAAAAGAAGGCTCCCGCAAAGAAAGCGAGCAAGAAAGCAGCCGCCACCGCTGAGGAAAAACCCAAGCGCGCCCGCAAGACCAAAAAGGAAGAACCCGCAAAGGAGTAAGATACATCTTTAAATAATCAATATAAAAGCATCCTGAGACGGAACTATCTTCCTTCTCAGGGTGTTTTTATTCTTACATTTAACTTGTAAGTAAAATTATTGTTGTATTTTTNTNATAGATTAGATTTACAAAGCAGAAATGAGTGAAGTCNAACTATATATGATCACAGAGNGTGAGAATTGCACCATATATACATTGCAATTTCTTCGTGACCCTGAAAGCGAGTTTGAANAATTCGTTTCTAAATTTATTAATAATGCCGAATATCGTGAGGATTATACCCGTATTGCCGCATTTGTAAAGCGCATTGCAAGAACAGGCGCTCATGAACGCTATTTCCGTCGTGAGGGTCGCTTAAATGATTCGGTTGCAGCATTACCGATGGTCGAATCTAAACTTCGACTTTACTGTCTCCGGCTTTCCGATAAGATCCTGATATTAGGTAATGGTGGAGTTAAGAGCACTCGGGTGTATGAAGATGATGTTAATCTTCGGGCCTATGTCATAACATTGCAGAAATTTGAGCTGTTGCTGAAAGATGGGGTCAGAGATGGATCCGTTGCAATAACAGAATCAAAAATAGAAACTGATGAAATATTTGAGATATGAAGCACACGACCAGATCTCTTGATGAAATGCTTGGTCCGATTCCTGAGCATATCGCGATAGAAACAGACTTGGCATTTGAAATTTCCGACAGAATCTACAGACTGATGAACGAACGCGGATTGACAAAAAAACAGTTTGCTGATCTTCTCGGTCGTCATCCCAGTGAGATAACAAAATGGCTTAGTGGTCAGCACAATTTTACAATTGCAACGCTGTCGTTGTTGTCCTCATTTTTTGGACAACCGATCATAACCGTGGCATGATATTTGTTTGAGGGTCACAGCCGGCTGAGGGGCAGGGGAGAACCGGTGCCTCCGAGACGGATGCCTACGCCGAGCATCAGATGGCGGGGATGGGCAAAGTTGCGAAGCGAATAGCCCACGTTGAGCCACAGTTTCGACGTGATGTAGGTGCGCAGCGCAAGTGTCTGATAGAAGTAGCGAAGCTCCGAGCAGCCCGCCAGTGCGTTGTAGCCGAGCCCTACATGGAGAGAGAAGACGGGCATCGAATATTCGGCCTGAGCTGAGAGGCCTATCGCCGTCTGGCGGAAAAATGGAGGCCGGATGTAAAACGGTTGTTCACCGGGGGCCGAATCGATGATGTAAGACTGCGGCATGGCGCTCTCGTCAAANACGAGATCGATCGACGGACCCGCACTGAAGCGCCGTGATAGCCTGTAGGAGGGTGAGATATTTATTCCTGCAACACCGAAACTGCCGGGGAAGGGGAGCGGACGGTCGTCAAGGTCGTGAAAGCACTTTTTGCGCCAGGCACCGTAGACAAGCAGATCGACACCCCACCGCTGCCGCCTTGACAGCTCGGAGAGGGGAATGGTGTCGGTCNGGGTCAGTGCAGGCTGTCGACCCGACGACCCGATATATCGTGATATGCCCACACGGACTCCTGCGGTGTTTGTCCCTGCGTTGGGCCACCGCGTGTTGCCGTTTGAGTAGTGAGCCAGATCAATGCCCCCCGAAAGGGTCCATTCTGCGCTTAATCTGTATCGCAGGAGGACCGATGCCCCGAGCAGCGCGCAGACCGGCGAGCCGTTGATGGTCTGGTCGGGATGCTTGCTTGAGAGGATCTGCCAGGGACCGGTGGCGCCGAATTGCCATTCATACCCCAGACTCAGACGTGACGAGAATGACACAAGGTCCGCTCCCTGAAAAGCGAAGAGGCCTACCGGGGTGCCGGTGAGCGACGGCTTAAGAAGCGAAAGCCCTTTTAGTCCTATTCCGATTCTCATTCCAGGCCATAGCTGAGAGGCATAGCTGCCGTCGGCAAAGGTGGCGCTCCATCTCAGCGATCCCTGTATCATGGGGCCGAAAGAATGGTCGAGACTGTTTGATCCCGAGAAATATGGAGATGTGTGTAGTGTGAGACCGGGCGATGCGTCGAGCTCAATCGAGTGATTGTAGCCCTTCTGAGCGTTGACCCGCAGGGAGATGAGCGACACTAAAGCCGCTGCGAGAAGGATCTTATGGAAGTGGCGGCTCTTCATAGGTCATTGTAACCGATTACATAGTCAAAGGGATAAGCAATCCGCACTGTCCCCGCTGAAGCGAAGGATACTGGTAGCGAGGGACTGCTCAGGGTCAGGAGATAGCTTGCGGTGATCACCTTGCGCTCGATGAAGCACACATAGCGGCGCCGCGTCATGGGNGGGANTTTCACCCTGACTCTGGTGTCNGGAAGCCCGGTAGCGTTGACCGTCAGGGTCTTCTCAGGCAAATATGGTGCGCTGAAATCATACAGTCCGGCTCCATTCGCGCCCCACGACGGGAGTGGCAGTGCCGGCGGATCGGTCGACATCGGAATCTCCCTCGAACTGTCGGGTCGGAAAAACACGCTTGCCTTGGCGTCATGAAATGGTGTGATGACCGTCGACAGTGTATCCTGCGACATATTTTCCACAACAATACTGTAGCCTTCGGTTATGTCCGTGTCTGCGAGCGTGACAAAGCCCGTCGGATAAGTTATTTCAGTCGCGCTAAACGGCTCTATGGCCTCAACCTGCAGCGGAATCTCTACCGAGCCGTAGGGATAGTGAATTACGATCCATAACGATGATGGGGTGACCGAGTAGCAGCGACTGAGGTTAACCGACACATGCCCGTCGGTTGTGGCCGTGATTTTGAGCTCCACGTCCAGACTGCCTGTCGAGCTTATGGCCAGACCCCCTGGCAGATACACTCCGGGATTGCTGGAAAAGGTCGCTTTTCCATCCCCATCAATCTCATAGACCGTGCCGTTGAAAGCCCGGTCGGTATAGACGCTCATGTATATGGCTCCCTCCACACCGAGATCAATGTCGGCGTGGCCGCCCGTCGGTGGCAGGCTGATAGGCGCAATTTCGGGAAGCGGATCCACAAACACCCTGTCGTTGCATCCTGCCAGCAGTAGCAGCATGGCGATGGACAGCACAGCGGTGATGGGGCCGCGGATAAGATGGCGCAAGCCTTTCGGCTTCTGTATATCTGGATTCATCTGGAGAGTGTAGATCTATGTTCTTCTTGCCGCGGCGCCACCATTCATCGGCGTCGGGTTTTACAAAGTTACGATTATTACGGTAAATATTCCATATCTCGCGCGTCAAACAGTAATTCTCCTTCAACTTTTACAGATCACACTTGCATTTTTTAATTGATTTATCTAATTTTGTGGATGGTTTTCCGCTCTGATGATGATCAGTTTACGGCGAGTCATGTTTTCTTATTCACAATTCATCTGTTATGTGTGTCGAAGTCGGGTTTAATCATATTCCGGTCATAAATTTTTCATTGCAGCAGAATCACGTTCCCGTGATTCGCGACATAGTCGTCAAAAACACCGGAGAGACTGATCTTGAAGATGTTATTGTATCCATAAGTTTTGATCCCGATTTTGCAGAACCACTCGAGAGGCACATCGATCTTCTGCCGGCCGGAAAAAGTGTCGAGCTCACTGATATCGCTGTAAACATCTCCACCTCATTTCTTTCAAACCTTACCGAGCGCATCGAAGGATCCATCCGGGCCTCTGTGAGCTGTGACGGCAACACCCTTTTCAAGAGCAGCTACGGCATCTCCCTGCTGGCGTTTGACCAGTGGAGCGGATTAGCCATCCTCCCGGCCATGCTCTCCGCCTTTGTCACGCCAAACCATCCCGAGATTGTGCACGTGTTGAAACGTGCCTCCGAGATTTTAGGCAAATGGACGGGCTCGTCGGCTATGGACGAGTACCAGACCCGCGACCCCAACCGCGTCAAGATGCAGATGGCGGCTATTTACGACGCTATTTCAGAGCTCAGGATCGCCTACTCTACCTCTCCTGCAAGTTTCGAGGAGTTCGGTCAGCGTATCCGCCTCTACAGCGACATATTTTCGGGTCGTATGGCCACTTGTNTCGACATGACCCTCCTCTATGCCGGTTGCCTTGANGCGGTGGGCATCAATCCGCTCATTGTCATGGTCAAAGGCCACGCTTTTGCCGGTGGCTGGCTGGTCGGCGAGACNTTCCCCGACAGTGTCAACGACGACGTGTCNCTTCTCACCAANCGCACCGCCGACGGCGTCAACGAGATCCTTCTCGTCGAGACGACCTGTATGAACGAGGGCCACACCATCACTTTTGACGAGGCTCGGGTCTCGGCTGAGCTCAAATTGAGAGATCCCGACAGCTTCATCCTCTTCATCGACGTGACGCGCGCACGCAATGCCCGTATCCGCCCCATACCGATGCGAGTGATGCGCGACGGTGTCTTTGAGATCCATGAGCCTGCGCCCGCCGAGGAGGTCGAGCATCAGGCACCTTCGGCCATGTCGGAGACTCAGGTCGTTTCTCATGTCGACCATATAGCCGTCGACAAGCAGATCATCTGGGAGCGCAAGCTCCTCGATCTGTCGCTCAGAAATAATCTGATCAATACCCGCATGACCAACAATACCCTTCAGCTCATTCCGGCAAATGTCAATGAGCTTGAAGACGCGCTCTCGGCAGGCGAGGAGTTCAGGATCCTCCCCAAGCCCTCCGACTGGGACAATCCGTTGCTCAGTGCCGGCCTGTATCAGTCGTTCAACGCCACCCATCCGATGATGGATCTCGTCAGGAGCGAGCTTAAGCAGAAGCGGCTCTATTCATATCTCGATGCCGAGCCTCTCCGCAAGGTTCTGACCCACCTCTATCGCTCGTCGCGCCTCGCCATGGAGGAAAACGGCGCCAACTCGCTCTATCTGGCAGTCGGACTGCTGAAATGGTTCGAGACCCCCGTGAGCACCCGCCCCAGATTTGCGCCCATCCTGCTGCTTCCGATCGAGATAATACGCAAGACAGTGGCCAAAGGCTACATAATCCGTAGCCGCGACGAGGAGCCCACCCTCAATATCACCCTCCTCGAGATGCTCCGCCAGAATTTCGGAATCGGCATCGGAGGTCTCGACCCTCTCCCTTCCGACGGCAGTGGCGTTGATGTGCAGAAAATCCTTAATGTGTTCCGTCGCGCCGTCATGGCTCAGACCGGTTGGGATGTTGAGGAGCAGGTGGTTGTCGGCAATTTCTCGTTCAGCAAGTTTATAATGTGGAACGATATCCACCGCAATGCCGACAAGCTGAGCCGCAACAAGATAGTGGCCTCCCTCATATCCGGCCGGGCCGAATGGGATGCTGATGATATTGCCGACGATGTTGAGGAGATAGATCTTGACGAGACCTATCCTGCTGGATCGGTAGCGCTCCCTATCGGGGCCGATTCATCCCAGTTCAGGGCTATATGCGAGGCTGTGGCCGGAAAGAGTTTCGTGCTCCACGGCCCTCCCGGTACGGGCAAGTCGCAGACCATCACCAACATCATTGCCAATGCGCTCTACAACGGCAAGAAAGTGCTCTTTGTGGCCGAGAAGATGGCTGCGCTTCAGGTGGTGCAGCGCAGGCTCGAAGCGATCGGGCTCGCTCCCTTCTGTCTTGAGCTTCATTCCAATAAGACCAAGAAGTCCTATATCCTCGAGCAACTCCGGCGCACTACCGAGGTCATCAAGAAAAAGCAGTCCGAGGCTTTCCCTATCAAGGCCGCCCAGATCAACGAGCTTCGCCGCGATCTCAACGGCTACGTCAAGGCGCTCCACCGTAAGTGGCCGGCAGGATTGTCGATCTACGATTGCTTCGCCCGCTATGCCACTCTGGATTACGACGGACAGCCGGTCAGGATTCCCGAGTCGGTTGTGAGCGGTCTCACCCGGGCCTCCTTTTCAGCCGCCGAGATGGCCGCCAAGCGCTTCGGACTCATTGCAGTCCACATCGGCAATCCTGCCCATCATCCCCTGGCCGGCATCGATCTCACCGACATCGGCCCTGATCTCGAATCGGAAGCTCCCGCTAAGTTGCGCGCTCTCGCCCTGGAGATCGACCGGTATGAGGAGGCGCTCCGCAAGCTGTCTGAATTGCTGAGGTTCGGTTTCGCCATCCTGACCCCGGAGCAGAAGGAAGCGCTCTGCGAGATAAAGCGCATCCTTCTCGCCACCGACTATATCCCCGCCACCCTCCTTGCATCTGCCGGCAATCAGGCGGCGCTCGACATTGTCCGTAAGGTCGTCAACGAGGGCCGGGAGCGCGACAGTGTCCGCGACTCNATCCTCAGGAATTTTTCTGACGATATCCTCTCATGGAATTTCANTCCNTGGGAGGCCAAATGGCGCGAGAGTCTCAACAAGTGGTGGCTGCCGCGATGGTTAGGATGCCGGAGCGTAAGGTCGCAGATCCGCGCATTTATGTCCGTTCGGCGGGACATTCCCGACCCCGAGGTGGAAGATATCTTCCAATTGCTCCGCCGCTACCGGAAACAACAGCAACTCCTTGACGATCTTGGNCGAGAAGCCGCGCCGCTGCTCGGGATGATGTGGAATCCATCCCGTGGCGACTGGGACGCCATCGAGACAACGGCCGAGGCTGCCCGTGAGCTCGACCGTCAGATTGTCCTGCTCACCGGCGATCTTGAGGCTGCCGCGTCGATGAGAGACCTCTTCTGCCGCAGTTTCGCTGTTGGCTACGACTCCTTCCGCGAGATGCTCGTCCGTGCTGTCAGCGCAGCCGTCGACTCCGACACTTGCGTGGCCGCCACAACCGCCGACCTCGCCGCGATGCTCGATGCCGGCTCTCTCGCCACAATGCCGCTCGATAGCCGCCGCGACACAGTGCTGAGGTGGGCCGGTAGCATCGGTTTGCTCCACGATCGCGCCACCTACAACCGTGAGCGCCGTGAGATGGTTTCACTCGGCTTCGNGAGGTTTGTGGAGGAGGTCGAGGAGGGAAAAATTGAGCCCGACAAGATAGTTGCCTGCTTCTCAAAGAGCCTCTGTCGCTCCTATGCCGAATGGATCTTCTATAAGGAGCCGGCGCTGAGTCGCTTCCATGGCTTGCTCTATGAGGAGAAGATCGAGATGTTCCGCCGCTTCAGCCGGCAGCTCGAGAAGATGACGGCCGAGGAGTTGTATGCCCGGCTGTCGTCGTCGCTCCCCGCCCTGCGCAAGGAGGCGGCCCAGAGTTCCGAAGTGGGCATTTTGCAGCGCAACCTCCGCAATGGAGGCCGCGGCACCTCCATCCGCCGGCTTTTCGACCAGATCCCCGATCTGCTCACCCGCATGTGTCCTTGNATGCTGATGAGCCCCATATCCGTNGCCCAGTATATCGATGCCGACAATGTGCCCTTCGACCTCGTCATCTTCGACGAGGCGTCGCAGATGCCCACGAGCGAGGCGGTTGGCGCCATTGCCCGTGGCCGCAATGTGATCGTCGTGGGCGACCCGAGGCAGATGCCTCCCACCACATTCTTCACCGCCAACGTCTTTGACGAGGATAATGCCGACAAGGAGGATATGGAAAATATCCTCGAAGACTGTCTTGCCCTCTCCATGCCCTCCCGCCATCTCCTCTGGCATTACCGCAGCCGCCACGAGAGCCTCATTGCTTTCAGCAACGCCAACTATTACGAAAACAAGCTCCTCACCTTCCCGTCGCCCGACGATCTCACCACCAAGGTCGGCTGGCAATATGTGGAGGGTGCCTACGATCGCGGCAAGACACGCCAGAACCGTGCGGAGGCCGAGGCGGTGATCGAGGAGATCAGAACCCGGCTGGCCGATCCCTCCACGTCATCGAGGAGCATCGGCGTGGTCACCTTCAATAGCAATCAGCAGTCGCTCATCGAAGATCTTCTGACCGATCTGTTCACCCATAATCCTGATCTGGAGGCAGCCGCCACCGGCCTCGACGAGCCGATCTTCGTCAAGAATCTCGAGAATGTGCAGGGCGACGAGCGCGATGTCATCCTCTTCTCCATAGGCTACGGGCCCGACCGCACCGGAAAGGTAGCCCTCAATTTCGGTCCCCTCAACCGCGAAGGGGGTGGCCGCAGGCTTAACGTCGCCGTGTCGAGGGCGCGCTATGAGATGAAGGTATTCTCATCCCTCAGAGCCGACGACATCGATCTCAACCGCACCTCTGCCGAGGGCGTGGCCGATCTCCGCAAATTCCTCGAATATGCCGAGAAGGGGCGCGACCATCTTGCCGTGGAGCGCATTGCCGGATCAGGTAGCCGCGATAGCCTGGTTGGCGAGATTGCCGCCGGGCTCGGAAAACGCGGGTTTGAGGTCCGCACCGACATTGGTTGTTCAGGCTATAGGGTNGATATCGGAGTGGTCGATCCCGCCGATCCCGACAGATATATGATAGGCATCCTTCTCGACGGTCCTAACTTTGCCTCCGCCGGAACAGCCGGCGACCGCCTCGTCACCCAGGAGGCGGTCCTGAGGCAGCTCGGATGGCAGATCTGCCGGGTGTGGTCCACCGACTGGTGGCGCGAGCCCGCCAAGACGATTGATCACATCGTCAAGGCCATCGGTGATGCGGCCCGTAAGGACAAGTCCACGCCCGAAGAACCGGCTCAGCCGGCTGACTCTGCCCCGGCCCCCGCCCCATCGACTGATCAGGTTGAAGATGTTGAGCCTGTAAAACCCCCGAAGCCGGTAAAAACGGTAGCCGAACCGGCCGCNTCTCCCCGTCGGAGCCACCGTAAGGAGGAGCCCTCCNACGATCAATATGAGTTGCCCTACAAAACCTGCAAACTCAAGACCGAAAAGATCACTTCTGACCAATTCGTGTCCGGCTTCTACGACCCCATCATCTCGGGTCGCCTCATGGCTGTTCTCGATGCCGAGGCCCCCATCAGCAGGTCGTTGCTNTGCAAGAGAGTCATCAGCTCGCTCGGCATGACGCGCATGGGCACGAGGGTGGCAGCATATCTCGATAAACTGATTGCCCGCAAGGACCTCGGTAGCACCGGCTCCGATGCCGACAATCTCTTTTACTGGAAAGTAGGGCAGAATCCCGGCAAATATGCCAACTATCGTCCGAAATCCGACCGCGACCCTCTCGACATCCCACCCGAGGAGATCACCGTCGCCATCCAGCGTATGCTCAGGGATCAGGTCTCACTGCCCGTCGACGGCCTTAAGAAAGAGATAGCCCTAACATTCGGCTTCAACCGCATGAGCGACAATGTAATAGCCTCCATCGACCGAGCCATCCGCTACGCCATCCGCCGCAAACGCATCATCCGCCAGGACGACCGCTTCAAACTCCCCGGCTGACCCTCCGACCCTGCCCCCCCCTGTAGGGATGCTCCCCGGAGCATCCGCCGCCCGCCTAACCCCCGCCGCCCCGAGCCTCGAAGAGGCGATATCGCATTAGCCCGGCGACCGAGCGCCATCGGCGCGATGAATGACAAAAGCCCCGCACGAAGCGCAGCGAGTGTGGGGTGAATGGGCGAACTACACCCTCTGAGCTGCGGAGCTGCGATGCCCCGCC
>WFLX010071824.1_pt1 | contig 17831 bp, 14 predicted proteins | sample 4967041 | NCBI WGS metagenome assembly WFLX01 (sample SAMN12857096, study PRJNA449069) | gut metagenome | isolation source: stool from male and female vole | host: Microtus ochrogaster | place: USA:Florida | collected 2017 | reverse complement strand
CTCTTCCGATCTGGCACAATGGAGTCAGTGACTTCAGTGGATGTCGGCACACAGGTGACCGGCATCATCGACAAACTGTATGTAGACTATAACGACCAGGTCAAGAAGGGCCAGCTGATTGCGGAGATAGAGAAGACCCTGCTCGACAGCGAGCTCAAAAGCGCAAACGCCTCGATGGAGTCTGCCAAGGCTTCGTATGAATTTGCGAAGAAGAACTATGAGCGCGACAAGGCCCTGCACAAAGAGCAGCTTATTTCGGATCTCGAGTTCCAGACCTCGCAGAGAGACTATGAAGTAGCGCGCCTGAACTACGAGAAGACCCAGGCAGACCGTGTCCGCGCTGCAAAAAACCTCAACTACGCGGAGATATATGCCCCGATAGACGGCATAGTGGTGTCTCGCGAGGTGGAGGTAGGCCAGACAGTGGTGTCGAGCATGAACGTGGCCAACCTGTATGTAATAGCCGATCTGGACCACATGCAGGTTGTTGGGTCTGTCGATGAGGCCGACATAGGTCAGGTGAAAGTGGGGCAGAACGTCACCTTCACCGTCGATGCCTATCCCGATGACACATTCAAGGGGACCGTAACCCAGGTGCGCATCAATCCGACAACGACCAACAATGTCGTGACCTACGAAGTGATAGTAGGCGCAGAGAACCCTGACCATAAGCTAATTCCCGGCATGACCGCCAACCTCTCCATCTATACTCTCAGCCTCGAGAATGTGTTCGCAGTGCCCTTGAAAGCCCTGAAGTTCGAGCCCATGTCTGACAAGGAGAAGGGGCTGCCTGAGCCGGTGCCCTTGAAGGAGACTGCTGAGGCCTCGCTGTGGGTGCTCCGGGATGGCAAGCTCGTGCAGACAGCCGTCACACTTGGCCTTGCCAACAATGTGAGCCGCGAGGTCACCTCGGGCTTGAAGAAGGGTGACAAAGTGGCCCTGCAATATCAGGAGGCCGCCGCTGCTGAGGCCGGGGGACAGAAATCCCAGAACAGCCCCTTCATGCCTAAGCCTCCCGGCAGGAAAAAGAAATAAGACCGGCTTAGCCCGGCTTAAGAGATAACCGCAGAATGGCAAAAGAGATTATACGAATCGAGAACCTGAAACGCTATTTCAAGGTCGGAGACGAGACAGTCAAGGCTTTGAGAGGGGTGTCGTTTACTATCTTCGAGGGGGAGTTTGTGACCATCATGGGCACATCGGGCTCCGGAAAGTCCACGCTGCTCAACACGCTGGGCTGTCTTGACACTCCGACCTCCGGGGAGTACATCCTCGACGGCATAGCCGTAAAGGGGATGAACAAGAATGAGCGCGCCCGTATCCGCAACCGCAAGATTGGGTTCATATTCCAGAACTACAACCTCCTCCCCAAGACCACCGCCCTGGAGAATGTCGAGCTGCCCCTGCTCTACAATCCCGCAGTCTCAGCCAAAGAGAGGGCCGAGAGAGCGGAGAAGTGCCTGCGGGAGGTCGGGTTAGGGGAGAGGCTTCTGCATAAGAGCAACCAGATGTCGGGAGGCCAGCAGCAGCGCGTGGCCATAGCGCGCTCGCTGGTCAACAATCCCGTCATACTCCTCGCCGACGAGGCCACCGGCAATCTCGACACGCGCACATCCTTCTCCATCCTCACCCTTTTCCAAAGGCTCCACAAGGAGGGGAAGACCATCATCTTCGTTACGCACAATCCCGAGATAGCCCACTACTCATCGCGCAACATCACCCTCAAAGACGGGAGGATTGTAAGCGATGAATATAATGACAACATTCTTTCGGCCGAAGAGGTGTTTAACTCTCTTCCCGAAGACGCAGATATATGAAATTCGTAACACTCATCAAGATAGCCCTCAAGGCGCTCGGCAATAATAAGATGCGCTGCTTCCTCACCATGCTNGGCGTGATCATCGGCGTGGGGGCGGTCATAGCCATGCTGGCCATAGGCGAGGGCTCCAAGCGCTCCATCCAGAATCAGATCTCCGAGATGGGAAGCAACATGATAATGATCATGCCCGGAGGAGAGCAGCGGGGGGGAGTGCGCCAGAGCAGCGATGACATGCAGACCCTGAAGCCTGCTGACTATGAGGCTATAGTGGACCAGGCGACAACCGTGGCATACATCACGCCGAGCGTGTCGAGCTCGGGGCAGTGGGTAAACGGCAACAACAACTATCCCTCGCAGGCGCAGGGCGTCAACACGCAGTTTCTGGACATACGCCAGCGCAAGGTGGCTCAAGGCGAGATGTTTACTGAAGCTGATGTCAAGACGGCGGCCAAAGTGTGCGTATTGGGCAAGACGCTTGTGGACAACCTTTTTCCGGACGGCACTGACCCCATAGGCAAGGTGGTGCGTTTCGGCTCGATACCTTTAACGGTGGTAGGAGTCCTGGATGAGAAAGGATACAACACCATGGGAATGGACCAGGACGACCTGGCCCTCGTGCCCTATACCACTGTCATGAAGCGAATGCTCTCAATCGACTATCTGCAGGGCATACAGGCATCGGCTGTCGATGAGGAGAACACCGAGGCGACAATCGCGGAGATAACTGACATTTTAAGGACTTCACATAAGCTCAAGGATGGTCAGGATGACAACTTCACCATACGGTCGATGAANGAGNTGTCCGAGATGATNTCATCCACCTCGACCATGCTGACCATGCTCCTNGCGGCTGTGGCGGGCATTTCGCTGCTGGTCGGGGGCATCGGCATCATGAACATCATGATAGTNTCTGTCACNGAGCGCACGCGCGAGATCGGCCTGCGCATGAGCATCGGNGCCACGGGGCGCGACATCATGACCCAGTTCCTTATCGAGTCTATCATGATTTCCGTGACGGGAGGCATATTAGGCATCATCTTAGGTGCGAGTGCTACATGGCTCATCAGCATACTTGCCGGGTGGCCCGTCATGATCAATCCTGCCTCCGTGGTGCTCTCCTTCGTGGTATGTACCGTCATAGGCATCGTGTTCGGGTTCTATCCTGCCGCCAAGGCCTCGCGTCTCGACCCGATAGAGGCCATCAGATACGAGTGAGGGAGCGTTTTTCGGCGGATAATTATATTTCAGCGTAATAAATAGCGTTTTTTTGATTTTTTAAGAGCGAATATCAAAAAAAATTGCTAAATTTGTGACCGTTTTACAGGTATCTTGTCCGGGAGGCCCTGCCGCCCGGACTAATTCACATACCGGGATGAGAGATTCCGGCCACTATCTTAAGGAAAAATGAACATCAACGACATCAATGTCAGGTTTGCAAAGCCCGAGGACGCACAGTATGCCGAGCTGATTGTGNAGCTNATCNATGAGTCCGCNCTGCAGNGCGGCACCGGCATCNCAAAGCGCTCGCCCGAGTACATCGCCGCCAAGATCAACGGCGCCAAGAGTGTCGTAGCCCTTCATGGCGACCGCCTTGTGGGCTTCAGCTATATCGAAAGCTGGGGCCACGGCGACTATGTGGCCACTTCGGGCCTCATCGTGGACCCCGAGTACCGCCATCTCGGTCTGGCCGCAGCCATCAAGGCCAAGACCTTCGAGCTGGCGCGCCTCAAGTTTCCCTTCGCGAAAATTTTCTCCATCACCACCTCCCTGCCCGTCATGAAGCTCAACTCCCGCATGGGATACAAGCCCGTGACTTTTTCAGAGCTCACCGACGATGAGGAGTTCTGGCGCGGATGCGAGGGATGCCGCAACTATGATATACTGCAGCGCAACAACCGCCGCATGTGCCTCTGCACGGGGATGCTCTTCGACCCCGAGCAGCCTATGCCCGCCGAGGAGCGTGCAAATCCCTATCTGATAAAGGTGAAAAACAGCATCAACAAGGTGCTCCACCGCCGCAAGCTGGCCAGATAAGCCGCGAACAAAAACATGGGATAGGGTAAAGAATAATATTAATACGATCAGGTTCAAAACTACACACCAATGTCTGACAATAAAAAGAAAAAAGTGGTCCTTGCCTTCTCAGGGGGCCTGGACACATCATTCGCAGTCAAGTATCTTTCGGAAGAGTTAGGTTATGAAGTGCACACCGCCATAGCCAACACCGGCGGTTTCACTGAGGAAGACCTCGCTGTCATCGCCGAAAAGTCGAAGGCCCTCGGAGCGGCCTCGCACGTGGCTCTCGACATCACCCGTGACTACTATGACAAGAGCATCAGATATATGGTGGCCGGCAATGTGCTGCGCAACGGCACATACCCCATCTCGGTAAGCTCTGAGCGTATCTTCCAGGCTATCGCCACTATCGAATATGCCAAGCAGATAGGAGCCGACGCCATCGCCCACGGCTCGACCGGCGCCGGCAACGACCAGGTGAGGTTTGACCTGACTTTCCAGATTCTCGCTCCCGAGATAGAGATNATCACCCCCACNCGCGACCTCACGCTGACCCGCGANTATGAGATCGAGTATCTGCGCAAGCATGGCTATGAGGCCGACTTCAAGAAGATGGAATATTCCATCAACAAGGGCCTGTGGGGCACTTCGATAGGGGGCAAGGAGACTCTGCGCTCCGGCCAGACTCTCCCCGAGGAGGCGTATCCCTCGCAGGTGACGGCCACAGAGCCCGAGAAACTGACAATATCCTTCAAGGAGGGTGAGATCAGCGCGGTCAATGGCCGCGAGTACGAGGACAAGGTTGAGGCCATCCGCGAAGTGGAGCGCATCGGCAGCCGTTTCGGCATAGGGCGCGACATGCATATCGGCGACACTATCATCGGCATCAAAGGGCGNGTAGGNTTCGAGGCTGCCGCTCCGGTGCTTATCATCGCCGCCCACAAGATGCTCGAGAAGCACACNCTGACCAAATGGCAGCAGTACTGGAAAGACCAGGTNGGCAANTGGTATGGAATGTTCCTNCACGANGCCCAGTACCTNGAGCCNGTGATGCGCGACATCGAGAAGATGCTCGAGAGCTCGCAGCGCAATGTGACGGGCACTGTCGAAATTCAGCTGCGCCCNTATTCCTACACCCTCGTAGGTGTGGACTCTCCCTTCGACCTGATGAAGACAGACTTCGGCGAGTATGGCGAGGTCAACAAAGCCTGGAGCGCGGACGACGTCAAAGGATTTACAAAGATTTTCGGAAATCAGATGAAAATCTATCATAACAACCAGGTGCGCAACGGCAAGGCTGAATAATAGCTTAATAAAAGTGAAGAAGAAAATTGGAATAATAGGTGGGGCCGGATATACGGCGGGGGAGCTTATCCGGCTGCTGCTCAATCATCCCGAAGCGGAGATCGTCTTCGTGCACTCCACGAGCAACGCAGGGCGTCCGGTAACTGATGTCCATGGCGGACTGCTCGGCGAGACCGACCTTGCTTTCAGCGACACCCATCCCTTGGAGGACATCGACCTGCTTTTCCTCTGTTCGGCGCATGGCCACAGCAGGAAATTCTGGGAGGAAAACGTGCGTCCCGCCGGACTCAAGGTCATAGACTTGGCGCAGGATTATCGAGATGAGAGCGAAGGCTATGTCTACGGCCTGCCCGAGATCAACCGCGAGCGAATCGCGATGGCTGATTCGGTGGCCAATCCGGGCTGTTTCGCTACCGCTATCCAGCTTTCACTGCTTCCGTTGGCTGCTGCCGGGGAGCTTAAGCCGGGACGGGAGATAAACGTGACTGCTCTCACCGGTTCCACCGGAGCCGGGGTAAAACCGGGGGCCACTACGCATTTCAGCTGGCGCAACGACAACCTGTCGGTCTACAAGCCCTTCACCCACCAGCACCTCGCTGAGATCGGCCGCACACTGACGCGTGTCGCAGCTGAACAGGGGGGTGACGCAGAGGGTATCGGGACAATCAACTTCGTGCCCATGCGCGGCGACTTCCCGCGAGGCATCTTCACTGTTGTCACGCTCGACTGCACCTTTTCAGATGAGGAGGTCAAAAAGCTGTATAAGGACTTTTACAAAGATGCCCCCTTCACAGTGGTGAGCGACAGCCCCATAGACCTCAAGCAGGCGGTCAATACCAACAAGGCCGTCATCCACGTGGAGAAGCATGGAGGCAAACTCCTTGTCACTTGCGCTGAGGACAACCTGCTTAAAGGTGCATCGGGCCAGGCGGTACAGAACATGAACCTCCTTTTCGGCTTTGACGAGCGTGCAGGCCTCCGCCTGAAACCGTCGGCTTTTTGAAGCGACACATGAAAATGCCGGAGGGAGGGCGCTAATCTTCGGGGGGACTTTAATAATATAGCAAGATGAAACTTTTTGACGTATACTCACTATATGATATAGAGCCGGTCAGGGGCGAGGGGAGCCACGTCTACACTGCTGACGGGACTGAATACCTTGACCTCTACGGAGGCCATGCCGTCATTTCCATCGGCCACGCCCATCCGGTCTATGTGAAGGCCGTGGCTGACCAGGTCTCCAAGCTGGGATTCTATTCCAACTCGGTGCTCAACAGCCTCCAGGAGCAGTTGGCTGAGCGCCTCGGCAAAATCTCCGGGTATGAGGATTACTCCCTCTTCCTGTGCAACTCCGGAGCGGAGGCCAATGAAAACGCTATGAAACTGGCCTCCTTCGCCACAGGGCGCAAGAAAATCCTGGCCTTCGGCAAGGCTTTTCACGGGCGAACCTCCGGTGCCGTGGCTGCTACGGACAACCCTGCGATACGCGCACCCTTCAACGTTACGGAAAACGTTGATTTCGTTCCTCTCAATGATGTCAAAGCCATGCGCGAGGCGCTGGCCACGGGCGAATATGCTGCTGCCATCATCGAGGGTATACAGGGAGTATCGGGAATACATGAGCCAACGCCGGAATTTCTTCACGCGCTCAGCGCGGAGTGCGGTAAGACCGGGACACTCCTCATACTTGACGAGATACAGTCGGGCTATGGTCGCACAGGCCGTTTCTTCGCCCATCAGCATTCCGGCATCACTCCCGATATCATCACATGCGCCAAGGGCATAGCCAANGGATTCCCGATGGGCGCCGTGCTTATCTCGCCTGAGATTGAGGCTAAGAAGGGAATGCTCGGCACCACCTTCGGAGGCAACCACCTCGCCTGCGCCGCTGCGCTGGCTGTCCTGGACGTGATGGAGAATGAGAATCTGGTGGCTAATGCTGCTGAGACCGGCGAGTACCTTCTCGCCCGGCTTCGCGAGCTTCCCGGAATCACCGATGTGCGCGGGCGGGGCCTCATGATAGGCTTCGAGGCCGATGGCATCACCGGGGGCGAGCTGCGCCGCCGTCTCCTCTTTGGCCACCGGATCTTCACCGGCGGAGCGGGCGAAAAGACTGTGCGCCTGCTCCCCGCCCTGTCGCTGACACGCGCGCAGGCCGATGAATTCATAGAGGCTTTGAAAGGGGAGCTTGATAACCTTAAACAGAATCAGAAATGAAGAAATTCACTAACGTGCATGACCTCGGCCCCTTAGGCAAAGCTCTTGAGGAGGCTATGGAGATAAAGAAAGACCGCTTCGCCCACAGCGACCTCGGCAAGAACAAGACCCTGCTGATGATATTCTTCAACTCCTCGCTCCGAACCCGCCTCTCGACCCAGAAGGCGGCGATGAACCTCGGCATGAATGTCATAGTGCTCGATGTCAACCAAGGAGCTTGGAAACTGGAGNCTGAGCGTGGTGTCATCATGGATGGAGACAAGGCNGAGCATCTGCTCGAGGCCATCCCCGTCATGGCCTCCTATTGCGACATCATCGGCGTAAGGGCCTTCGCAGGCCTCAAGGACAAGGCCGAGGATTATGAGGAGAGAGTGATAGAGCAGTTTATCAAGCACAGCGGCAAGCCTGTTTTCAGCATGGAGGCAGCTACGCGCCACCCTTTGCAGAGTTTCGCTGACCTTATCACGATAGAGGAGCATAAGACCAAACCGCGTCCGAAGGTTGTCCTCACCTGGGCTCCCCATCCCAAGGCGCTCCCCCAGGCTGTGGCCAATTCGTTTGCCGAATGGATGNATGAGACCGANTATGACTTTGTCATCACTCATCCCAAGGGTTATGAGCTCGACCCGAAGTTTGTCGGGAGGGCCAAGGTGGAGTATGACCAGCGCAAGGCCTTCGAAGGAGCGGATTTCATCTACGCGAAGAACTGGTCGGCCTACGAAGGAGAGAATTACGGCAAAGTGCTTTCCACCGACCGCGACTGGACTGTTGACGCGGAGAAGATGGCCCTGACCGACAACGCGTACTTCATGCACTGCCTCCCCGTGAGACGCAACATGATTGTGACCGATGATGTCATCGAATCAGAGCGCAGCATTGTGATACCTGAAGCAGCCAACCGCGAGATTTCAGCTCAGACAGTGCTCAAGCGCATGCTTGAGGCCCTCTAAGTGCAGTGATTTGCAGTATGATCAATGTAGTAAAAATCGGTGGCAATGTCATCGATGCCAAGGAGGCGCTGAGCGCCTTCCTGAAGGATTTTGCAGCCATTGAGGGTGACAAGATACTCGTGCACGGGGGAGGCAAGGAGGCTACCCGGCTCTCGAAGGCTCTGGGTATTGAGACCAGGATGATCGAAGGTCGCCGTGTGACAGACTCTGAGACAATAGACGTGGTCACGATGGTCTATGCCGGACTGATCAACAAACGCATCGTCTCCATGCTCCAGGACTTGGGGTGCGACGCAGTCGGGTTGACCGGAGCCGACGGAAATGCCATTCCCGCCAAACGCCGCAACCCCGAGCCTATAGACTACGGTTTTGTGGGCGACATCAGTTCGGAGAAGGTGAATGTCAGCTTAGTCCGCTCCCTCCTGGAAGGAGGGATGACTCCGGTGTTTTGCGCGATATGCCATGACGGCGAGGGTCAGTTGCTCAATTGCAATGCCGACTCCGTAGCAAATGCCGTGGCTGAGGCTTGCACCGCCATCGGCCCCGTTACGCTGACCTACTGTTTCGAGAAACCGGGAGTGATGGCTGATGTCAACGATGACGCCTCGGTCATCCCCTTCATCGATAGTGAATCATTTGAAAGCCTCAAAGAGCAAGGTGTCATAGCTGACGGCATGGTGCCCAAAATCACCAATGCGCTCAAAGCCGCCAATCACGGGGTGACCGTGCGAATATGCCGTGCCTCGGACTTGCTGCGTGACGGGGGCACTGTCATCAAGGCTAATTAATCATATTTGTAAACATGGCCCTTGACAACACGACAGGCGAGAGCCTTAACCCCGGAGTCGACGAGAGCCGTAAACCCGGCATAGGCGACGGTTTCCATCCAAGAACCGACGAAGCCGTAGCCCATCTGCGCAGGCTGATTGCCACCCCCTCCCCCTCGCGGGAGGAGCAGGCCACAGCCGACCTGTGGGAGGAATGGCTGCGCGGGCAAGGAGCCGATGAGGTGGAGCGGCAGCACAACAACGTGTTTGCCGTAATGCCCGGATTCGACCCTTCACGGCCCACGCTGATGCTCAACTCCCATCATGACACGGTGCGTCCCGTCGCCTCATGGACACGCGACCCCTATTCTCCGGATATTGTGGAGACGGACGGCGAGACACGCCTGTACGGACTCGGCAGCAACGATGCCGGAGCCTCCGGAGTGGCTTTGGCATCGGCATACCTGGACTTGCGTGAGCGTGAGAGGTTACCGTTTAATCTGATATTAGCCATAACGGCAGCCGAGGAGGTGATGGGTGAGCAGGGGATGCGCGCCTTCCTTCCGTATCTCAAGAAGCGCGGGCTGACTCCCGACATGGTGATTGTCGGCGAGCCGACCTCCCTTCAGCCTGCCATTGCCGAGCGCGGCCTCTTGGTGCTCGACTGCGTAGCCGAGGGCAAATCGGGCCATGCCGCGAGAGGAGAGGGCATCAATGCCCTTTACCGGGCTATTGAGGACATAGAGCGGCTGCGCAATTTTAGACCGGAGCGCGAGAGCGCTGTGTTAGGCCCGATTCGGGTCAACATCACCATGATCAGCTGCGGCACGCAGCATAACGTCATACCCGATGAGTGCAAGTTTGTCGCAGACGTGCGCACCACCGATGCTTACAGCAACGAGGAGACCGTGGAGCTTCTGCGGAATTGCGTCAAATGGAGCTCAATCACCCCGAGATCTACAAGAGTGCACGCCTCCGTGATAGGGGAGGAACATCCCCTGGTGAAGGCCGCGATGGCCTGCGGAGGAACCCCATTCGTATCACCGACCACATCAGACATGGCGCTCATGCACGGCATCCCCTCGCTCAAAATCGGCCCCGGCGAATCCTCAAGGTCGCACACAGCCGACGAATACATCACCCTGAAAGAGATAGACCAAGGCATCCGCCTATACCTCAACCTCCTCACCACTCTCCAACCGTAGCGGAGGCAAAAAGTAGCTGAGGCTTTCCAGCCTCAGCATAGTAGCGGAAGCATCCTGCTTCCGCACAATAGAACGGAGGCTTTCCANCCTCNGCAAAAGTAACGGAGGCTTTCTAGCCTCCGAAAAAAAATATATAAAAAATGAACAAGCAATTGTGGAACAAGGGTTTCCAGCCCGACGAACTGATAGAGAACTTCACCGTAGGCAACGACAGAGCACTTGACCTCCGCCTCGCGCGCTATGACGTGCNGGGATCGATGGCCCACATACGNATGCTCNGTGAAATCGGCCTTCTGACCCGGGAGGANCTCGACCTGCTTATCCCGGCCCTCGAACAGATAGCCGGAGAGATCGAACGCGGCGAATTCAANATTGAGGATGGCGTGGAGGACGTTCACTCCCAGGTGGAGTTNCTGCTCACGGAGCGNCTCGGCGACATCGGCAAGAAAATCCATTCGGGCCGCTCGCGCAACGANCAGGTGCTCGTGGACCTNAAGCTCTTCTTCCGCGATGAATTGAAACGNATATCCGAAGCCGTNGANCGGNTGTTCCGGCGCCTCCAGGCCCTGTCNGAAGAGCANAAGGACAAGCTCATGCCCGGATACACNCATCTNCAGGTGGCCATGCCCTCCTCATTCGGGCTATGGTTTGGCGCATACGCTGAATCTTTTGTTGACGACATGCAGATGGTCCTGGCCGCTTACCGCATAGCCAACCAGAACCCGCTGGGTTCTGCCGCCGGTTACGGTTCGTCTTTTCCCCTTGACCGCGAGATGACCACAAGACTGCTCGGTTTTGCCAGCCCGCATTACAACGTGGTGGCCGCGCAGATGAGCCGCGGCAAGACCGAGAGGGCGGTAGCTGCCGCCGTTGCAGCCGTGGCCTCAACGCTCGGCCATCTCGCAATGGATGTCTGCATGTGGATGTGCGGCAACTTCGGATTTGTCAGCTTCCCCGATGAACTGACCACAGGCTCGAGCATAATGCCCCATAAGAAGAACCCGGATGTCTTCGAGATCATGCGCGGCAAATGCAACCGGCTCCAGTCGCTCCCCAACGAGCTTGCCCTGCTAACAGCCAACCTTCCCTTGGGGTATAACCGTGACCTGCAGCTGATGAAAGATATCCTCTTCCCGGCTACCGACACGCTTGTGGAGTGCCTGGATATGGCCGACTTCATGCTTACGCACATTCGCGTCAAGGATAACATCACCGACGACCCCCGGTATGACTACATGTTTACCGTAGAGGATGTCAACCGCCTCGTGCTTGACGGCATGCCCTTCCGCGATGCTTACCGCACCGTTGGCCTCGAAGTGCAGTCGGGCAGCTACAAGCCGACGCGCGAAGTGCACCACACCCACCTCGGCAGCATAGGCAACCTCGCCACAGACCGCATAGCCGCCAAGATGGCTGCGCTGCGGGAGCAGATGGACGCAGATACCCCAAGCTGAAGCTTGGGGCCTTATACAAAAAAGCTGCGCAACTTGTGGGGGGAGGGGTAGAGACCGGAGTGCCGACGATCTTGAAGGCCTATGCCTTTTTGTATAAGGCTCCGAGCTTCAGCGAGGGGTATCCTGTTCCGAGCTTCAGCGAGGGGTGTAAGGTTAAATTCTGTTAATAAGTGTTAAAATAGGGGGGGGGTAATTTGAAACTTGCCTTTACAAATATTAACTTTGCACCCTGTTAAAACCATGCGTTAAGACAAAGCACTGAATTTTAGGACTCCTGTCCGGTGATTCATACTCACAGAAATCCTTATTCCATACCGTAATACACGATATATGAGCAACAAACGGGTGGCATTGGCCATTATCGGCATACTGATGAGCATTTTCGGCGTGTCCGCGCAGAAAGTGGCCCTGAAGACTAACCTGATCGGCGACCTGCTTCTTTCGCCCAATGCGGCGTTGGAGGTCGGGCTGGCGCCTCGCTGGACCGGCGAACTGTCGGGCCAGTTCAATCTGTGGACGGTTGACGGCCACAAGTGGCGCCACTGGGTGGTGCAGCCGGAGGTGCGCTACTGGCTCTGCCGCCGTTTCAGCGGACACTTCTTCGGCGCTCATCTCCTCGGAGGCGAATACAATATGGGCCACCTCGGGCTGGATATCAATTTCCTGGGAACTGACCTGAGGCCCCTGCTCTATAACCGCTTCGAAGGGTGGGGCATAGGGGCTGGCCTGGCCTATGGATATGCCTGGGCTGTGCATCCTCACTGGAATATCGAGGCCGAGATTGGCCTCGGATATATCTTTGCCAAATACCGCGAATATCCCTGCGCCGAGTGCGNNACCGAGAAGGACCGGGGCAACCATAACTATGTGGGACCCACGAAGGCGGCTCTCAATCTTGTGTATGTTTTCTGAATCATTCACCTTGCAGTCATCATGAATCCTTTCAATTCCACACTCGCAATACTCCTGGCCGGAGGCGCCCTGACAGCATCGGGAGCGTCTAATTCCGCCTCCCTGCATATCAAGGACCTGCAGGTGCTGAAGTCAGACAGCATGCTCACGGTCAATTTCTCGATTGACCCGAAGACTTATAAGATTAATTCTCACAATCTCGTCACCCTCATGCCCGCTATCATGGGAGAGGCCGACACATTGCGTCTCGAGCCCGTCACCATCGCCGGAAAAAACGCCTGGATGACCGAGGTGCGTGAGAAGCGCGACCGCGAGGGCCTTTACCGCGCCGGAAAGGATGGAAGCATCCGCTATTCGCGCACGGTGGCACTCAAGCCCTGGATGGACAATTGCACAATAGTCATGTTCGCTGACACCATCAGCGAATGCAAGTGCGAGCCGAGCACTCCCTCCCCTGTGCCNGTGGCCGAAATCAACAAGCCTGTNCAGGTCAAGAAGTTTGAGGCCGTCTACAACTACATGGCNCCNAAGGAGGANGCNGGCCCGAAGTCATTCGAGCTTAGCGGAAAGGCCAATATTATCTTCCAGGTAAACCGCACCAACATTGACTGGAGCGTGGCCAACAACNGGGCNGAACTCGATTCCATACTCTACTCCATACGCCANGTGGAGGATAACAANGATGCGACTGTCCGCACNATCACCCTGACCGGTTACGCATCGCCCGAGGGACGCTATTCACGCAACGTGGAGCTGGCGCAGGGCCGTACGGAGGTGGTCAAGCAGTACGTCATCGACCACTCGGATTTCAAGAAATCCGTATTCCGCACCAACTCCGTGCCGGAGGACTGGGCAGGGCTCAAAGCATGGCTCGAGGAGCACCCCTCCTTTAATAACGCTGCGGGCATTATTGCCTTCATCGACAGCAATTACCCGATTGAGACGCGCAATGACCGCCTGAAGCAGCTCTTCCCCGGAGAGTATCCCTACCTTCTGTCAAACGTATATCCGAGCCTCCGCCATACAGACTATGTCATCGAGTATGATGTAAAGAAGTATGAGACTTTGGAGGAGCTCCGCGAGGCGTACCGCACCCGCCCGGGCAATCTCTCGGAAAGCGAGTTCTTGCGCCTGGCCAATTCCTATCCCCAGGGATCGGCAGAGTTTGACGAGGTGCTGATCACCTGCGCCCATATCTATCCCCGCAATGTGACAGCCAATCTCAATGCGGCATACGCNGCGATGAACCGCGGGCAGTACGCNGCNGCGAGGAGCTACCTCAGCAATCTCCCGGCCGGAGCCGAGAAAGATTACGCCGATGGCCTGCTCTGCGCCTTGGAGGGCAATAATGAGAGGGCTCTGCCGCTCCTTGAGCGCGCAGAGGCCGCAGGCATCAAGGGGGCCGCGGAGAATCTGCGAAATCTCCGTCAGAAAATGACTCCCCCCGCTCCGGAGATTATCATTCTCTAAGGGGGAAGCGCAACAATTCACTACTGAACTGACTACACAACAATCATACATAATTTCTAACTATTACTCTTATGAAAACCTATTCAAAACTCCTCTGGGGTCTGGCAGCTCTTCCGATGCTCGCCTCCTGCTCACAGGATGATGTGGTTTCACCGGTCAACCCCGGCGATGAGACCGCAGGCGTCTATATGAGCTTCGACCTCAAGTTCAGCAAGGACACCCGCTCCTACACTGACGGCGATAACTCCTCCAACGACGGAGTGGAGTATGGTAGCGCTAACGAGAACCAGGTCAACTCCGTGCTGATTGTTCTCGCTAATGCCTCCAACAACAATTTTGTGGCCTACACTGTGATTCCGGAAGAAAAGCTGACTCACATGACCGCTGATGGTCAGCCTGTCTACCGCGCTACGGGTAAGTTTAACAAGACTACTATCAATGACTACTACACCTCCACTACCTCTCGTGATGTGAATGTGTATGTATTCTGCAACCCCTCCAGCACCTTCACCCAGTACATCCGCGGCATCAACCCCACCGTTGATCCCAACGGTTGGGTTAACAGAATGGAGGACGTAATCGTAGGCGAGGCAAGCCAGAACGCTCTCTGGAGCGGCACAAACGGCTTCTTCATGAGCAACTTCCGCGTAGCCAAGCGCAGTCTTCCCAGGACTATCGATGACTGGAACGGCTTCATGACTGAGACCAATCCCTTCAACCTCTCCGGCATCAACAATGCCGGCCAGCCTTCCGAGGTTGACAATAACACCGACCGCGGCCCCATCGACGTGCATCGTCTGGCAGCCCGTTTCGACTTCCGCGACGGCTCTCAGATGGGCGGCGATGACAACAACGGCGTCCCCGGCACTCCCTTCACCTACAACGTGGTATTCAACAAGGAGAATAAGCCGCTCGTGCAGTGTGAGATTGTCAGCATGGCTGTTGTTAATATGATTAACAAGCAGTATGTGCTTGAGCGTGTATCCGCCAACGGTTTGGATGCAAACTCCATACTCTGCGGTGCTGAGCAGCCCTGGTACAGCAACGCTCTCGGCCAGGTGATTCCCAACTCCGGCAATTTCGTCGTTTCAGCTTACGCTAACGACAAGAACTCAGGGATCTCCTCCAACTTCGGCAACTACTTCAACTATCCCTTCTTCGATTCAGAGACCGGGAAAGTGATGAAGCGCGGCGATGGCTGGAAGTTTACCTCCGTCAAGACTATCATGAATGATTCCACAAAGGACTATGATGGCGCAGGCGACTACCATAAGTGGCGCTATGTGACTGAGAACACCATGCCCGGAGAGGCTGACGACCAGATGAACGGCCAGTCCACCGGCGTAGTATTCGAGGCTCGCATGAAGGCTCCTGAGACTCTTAAGGAGTCTACCGACAAGTGGGAGAAGAAGCTCTATGAGATTCTCAACGCCACCGTTCACTCTCAGAACCCCTACGCTGATCCTATCCTCTTCGCCATCAACGGAAGCCTCTACGCTTCCTGGGAGAATGTTCAGGAGGCAGCTCTCTATGCTGCTGGTTTCGATGCCNCCAAGGGCCAGAACCAGACTCTTGACCGCACGACTTATCTCTATACCGTCTGCTATGGCACCGGCGGTGTAGGCACTGTCAAGGACGATGAGGGCAATGTGATCTTCACTGACGAGCTCGAGGAGGATCCCAACGCTACCAACACAGCCTTCCAGATTTGGAATAACGCCGGCCGTCCCCGTCCCGAGAACTCCAGCTATTTCAACACCTTCCGCGACCGTGCAGTTGGTCATAACTTCACTCTCTATCTGTCCAACCAGAATGAGAACGGCGACTGGGGCTACTACTGTTACTACTACTACTGGAACCGCCACAACGACAACGGCCAGCAGGGTGTGATGGGCCCCATGGAGTTCGCTACCGTGCGCAACAACGTCTACAAGCTCGCTGTGACCCGCCTGGCTCAGCTCGGTCATCCCCGCGTGCCCGAGAACGATCCCGACACCCCGACTCCCGACACCCCGGACGAGTCCGCTGACATCTATATGACCGTATCTGTACGCGTCCTCCCGTGGGTTGTACGCATCAACAACATCAAATTCTAAAAGCCACATCTCTTTCCTGCGGCTCCGGCCGCAGGGGAGAATCCCCATGCAGCCGGAGGGGCTGACCCTCCTCCGGCTGACCGAAACAGAAAGAAACTCATGAAGAAGAACCTTCTATCACGCTTCGGCGCATTGCTTTTGCTGCTCGTGCTCTCAATGGGGGCGATCACGTCTTGCGACGCCATGCACGAGGATCTCGCTCCCTGTCCGCAGGGACTGAGACTGCGCTTCATATCCACCTGGAATCTCGAGGAGGCAAATATGTTTCCCTCGCAGGTCGACTGCCTTACGGTATTTATCTTCGATGCCGAAGGCAAGCGTGTNGGCGACCCGATAGAGCGGTTCGCGCCGGAAATTTCCGATGAGGACTGGCGCCTTGAAGTACCCCTTCCGGCAGGTCAGTACACTGTGCTCGCTTACGGNGGCATGGCTTGCGATGACTCNTCTTTCCGGTTCGACTTCAAGAATGTCAACACTGACCTCGAGGAAATGGAGGTGTTCATGAAGCCCGGCATCATCAATGCNGCCCCTCCGGCCAACCGGCTTCACGACCTCTTCTACGGCCGTCTGGAGGTCACCGTTCCTCCTCAAGGGGAGGCCACCGCTTATACGGCGGCTACCGTCGATATGATGAAGGACACCAACAACATCCGCGTGCTGATGTCTAACTCAAACGGCGTGGAGATAGATGTTGACGACTTCGAGTGGACTATTACTGACGACAATACCCGTTTCGACTGGAAGAACGATATCATACCGACAGGTACAGTGACTTANGTACCNTGGNCCAAGGGCAACACTTCCTATGGCACCAACATCGCCGGTAATCCCTTCTCGGTATGCTATGCTGAGTTCAGCACCTCGCGTCTGATGCGCAGGTCTCCCGCCAAATTGACCATCACGCGCAAGTCCGACGGTTCCAAACCGGTTGACGTGGACTTGATGGATGTCCTGATGGCGATGCGCAGCGACTATTTCAGCTANATGTCNCCCCAGGAGTTCCTGGACCGCGAGAGCTGGTGGAACATGTCGTTCTTCCTCGCCGAAGATGGCCGATGGGCCTACGTTGAAATTACCATCCGNGACTGGACAGTCCGNCTGAACAACATCCGCATGTAATCATCCTAACNCCTAACNNCTANCTACTCACTACTCACTCCCCACTACTCACTACTCACTAAATAATGACCCTCAANAAGCTGACATACCGCACNCTGATGCTGCTCATGACGGGCTTGCTGCTCTTCTCGGCCTCATGCGCCGGGAACGAGGGGCCCGATGACGCATCGTCTGCCGAGCCGATGGACATCCGACTGACGGTGTCTTTCGCCTCCTCAGTCGGTGGTGTCGGCCAAGCTACGAGGGCATCCGAGCCGGACTATGAACTGCCCGACTATCCCTCGGAGACCCTCTCTAAACTGAGGGTGATTATTGTTGACCAGTCAGACGGCACGGTCGCGCATAACCGCTCCGTATCGTTTCTTAACGGCCGGCCTGTGGATGACGAATTGCGGTTCTCGGGCTACGAGAGACGCGACTACACCATCTATCTGATCGGCGACGAACAGAGCATATATAACCATTTCGCCTCACCGGCCCTCTCGCCCGGAGCCCAGTATG
>WFLX010376427.1_pt1 | contig 17832 bp, 13 predicted proteins | sample 4967041 | NCBI WGS metagenome assembly WFLX01 (sample SAMN12857096, study PRJNA449069) | gut metagenome | isolation source: stool from male and female vole | host: Microtus ochrogaster | place: USA:Florida | collected 2017 | reverse complement strand
TGGCGCCGCACTTTGTAGCTTTTATATAATCTATATTTATTCTTTATATGGCCATGTGTTATTCTATAAGGTTCATGGCACCTATCATGCCAGTCTCTCAAGAATATCACACAGGAATTTCCAGAACTCCTGTACGGAAGGGATATTGGCTTTCTCTCCGGGAGAATGGATATCCTTAAGTGTCGGACCGAATGATATCATGTCAAGACCCGGCATCTTCTCAAGGAAAAGACCACATTCAAGACCTGCGTGAAGAGCCTCAACTTTAGGCTTTTTACCGAAAAGTGACTCGAAGCTTTCCACAGCCACGCCAAGCACTTTTGAATCCGGATTCGGAGCCCAGCCTACATAAGCGTCATCGAAGACTACATTACAGCCTATGGTTTCAAAAAGAGCTTTAACACGGTCGGCTATCTCATCACGACGGGAATCAACAGATGAACGCTGATGTACCGTGACTACCACAGAGTCGTCAGCCATCTTCACAGACGCAAGATTGCAGGAGGTTTCTACAAGTCCCTCCACAGCATTCGACATACCTTGCACACCATTGGGACAACCGAACACTACCGAAACGAGATTCTTGGCCACACTCTTTTCAATCACTTTGTCAGGCTTTCCAGCCGGAGTGGCCGTGAATGTAAAGTCAGGAGTCTCAGCCAACATAAATTCGGCATGGATCATGTCACTGAAAATAGCCACCTCTTTCTCAAGCGTCTCTGCTTTGTCTGCCGGCACTCCAACAATAGCCCATGCCTCACGAGGAATCGCATTCGCCAGTCCACCGCCATCAATGGCAGCAAGGGTCAGACCGCATTTATCCCATTGTTCCCATAAGAAACGACACAACTGCTGATTGGCATTACCTCTACCGAGATTAATTTCCATCCCGGAATGACCACCCTTGAAGTGATTCAGATGCACCTTATAATATACGGTTCCTTCAGGAGCCTCCTCATAAGATAGGGGCAGAGTAGCTATCGTCACTTTTCCACCTGCACAGCCGATAACTAAAGATCCATGTTCCTCCGAATCGAGATTAAGCAGAATCGAGCCTGTCACGAATCCGGGTTGAAGTCCATTTGCTCCGATCAAACCCTGCTCTTCATCAACCGTAAAAAGACACTCTATCGGCCCATGCACGAGCTTATCGTCAAGAAGGACCGCCATGCCGGTAGCGCAACCAAGACCGTTGTCTGCGCCCAAAGTCGTGCCGTCAGCCTTCACCCAATCCCCGTCCACTATCGTTGTGATGGGATCTGTGAAGAAATCATGCTTCTTGTCACCACGTTTTTCAGCTACCATATCCTGATGACCCTGAAGAATGATAACGGGAGCATTCTCATGACCCGGTGTCGCGGGTTTGCTCATCATCACGTTACCTACCTCGTCGGTTTTCACAGGTATGTTGNGACNTTGCGCCCAATTCACNAGAAACTCTCTCATCTTGTCAAGATGATGCGTCGGACGNGGCACTTTGGTTATCTCATCGANACATTGCCACACAAGTTTCGGTTCAAGATCTCGTTATNTTCANTTCTATATAGTTCGNTAATTTTTTTNAGCAGNCTTAAATTTCTTATAGGCGGCTGCCATTTTTGTATGATAGCCCCGCTTGGCATAGCTTGCCCCGTTATATTTCTTCGCGAAACCGGCCCAATTCTTCTTCCGCAGGTCATCAAGCATTCCACAGTTGGTAATAAAGGCTGCGAAAAGCTCAAGCTGTTCAAGTTCCGAATAGGCCATGCGTTTTACAAACTCCTCGATCGTCTCGCAGCCACACTTCTTATAATTGAACCCCCCGATCTGGAACATTCCCCAGAAAGTACCCATATTGGCACCCTGGGCATTTATCTTCCGTGCATTTATAAGCTGAGTCCACTCCTTAAGAGCATAGCCTTTGAGACCCTCAGGCACCTTTTCACCTTTTGCTTTGACGGGAGAGGCTACCTTATTCTTAAACCGGTTAAACATCGTCCTGTCAAAATTAACTACCGGTATTCCCGGTGCCCAGAAACCTTTCATCTGCGTCCCTGCCTCAATAATCACCACTGCCTTTATAGCAGCCACCTCCACATCCAATTCTTTAGCCACCTGAATGAAATCGGCATCAGTCAATTCTGTGTAACGTGAATCTTCTTCGCCCCCTCTGAGAGGGACTTCATCAGAAGTCACCTCCGGCACATTGTCCTCAGTGGCCACTATGAAGTCAAGTACATTCTCAAGAGTGGCGCTCTGTGCCGAAGCAGTGAAGGTATAGAAATATAAGAACGAGGTCATCAACGCCGATGCCACGGAGCCGGGTCTCATAATTCGGCTACTTTTTTGAGCACCAGTGTGAGATGCTTCCAGAATTTGTCTACCGTAGGTATGAGGAGTTGTTCGTCAGGAGAATGTACACCGGTCATTGTCGGACCGAAGCTTACCATGTCAAGGCCGGGATTTTTTGCCAAGAAGAGACCACATTCAAGACCTGCGTGAATAGCTTTTATAGCCGGTTTGACACCGAAAAGCTCTTCATAAGCCCGGGCTGCCACCTTCATCACAGGCGACTCCATATTAGGAGCCCAACCGGGATAACCGTCTGAATGAGACACCTCTGCACCGGCGAGTTGGAAGTGAGCCTCAACTTGTCCGGCCATATCATTCTTGCGTGATTCTACTGATGAACGCTGCGACGTAGTGACCTTGATCTTATCATCACCTTCCATCTTGACTGCAGCCAGATTGGTGGAAGTCTCCACAAGTCCTTCGATATCACGACTCATTGAATAGACACCATGAGGCGCAGAGTAAAGAGCTCTCACAAGCGCAAGTGAAGTTTTGGAATCGATGCAGAATTCAGGACGATCGACACTCTCCACCGNGAGTTGCATCGANGGCTCCACACCTTNATACTCNTTTAGAATCTGTTTTGTATATTTTGCCAGATGCTTCTCTATTTCACCCTGATGGTCAGAATGTATGCCAAACACCACCTCTGCCTCACGCGGGATAGCGTTCCGGAGATTGCCGCCATTGAAACTGCTGACCTCAATATCCCATTTCTGAGAACATTCCCATACGAAACGAGCCAACAATTTATTGGCGTTGGCGCGACCCAGATGTATATCGCCCCCGCTATGGCCTCCGAGTAAACCGCTTACTTTGACCTTCACATAATAGAAGTTTTCAGGCGCGAAACTACGGTTGTATTTGAACACAGCTGTCGTGTCGATGCCACCGGCACAGCCTACAAATATCTCGCCATCATCTTCCGAATCAAGATTTATAAGGATTTTACCGGTGATCATGCCTTTGCCGAGATTCTGGGCACCCTCAAGACCGATTTCCTCATTTACAGTAAAAAGTGCCTCTAACGGTCCATGTTCGAGAGAGTTATCGGCAAGCACAGCTAAGGCGGCCGCAACTCCTATTCCGTTGTCAGCTCCGAGAGTAGTGCCTTTTGCCTTTACCCAGTCACCATCCACATAGGTTTGGATAGGATCCTTAAGGAAATCATGCTCTACCCCGCTGTTTTTCTCAGCTACCATGTCCATGTGAGCCTGTAGCACTACCGTGGGGGCACCCTCATGACCGGCAGTAGCACCTTTCGTCAAAACAACATTACCTACCTTATCGGTTTTCGCCTCGATATTATGTTGTTTTGCAAACTCAAGCAGATAGGACCTGATCTGCTCCTCGTGACATGAAGGACGCGGCACTTTGGTGATCTCATCGAAACACTGCCACAGTAATGACGGTTTCAAGTCTTTTACTTCCATTGTATTTGATTTTATATTTGGGTTATTGGTTTTTATTCCTTTTGATAAAGCCGGATATATGAAGCCGGAATTTCCCCAAAAGTACATAAAATTTTCCATCTCAGCAAAACATCAGGGGTGATTAATCAATTTTCATACGTTAAAAGCCCATTATATTTGATCATTTCTTTTTTATTTTACCGTTTTTTTCCTAATTTTGCGGTGTAAAAGATTCACAACTCCTTTTTTGAAGCCCTTCCTGCATCAGGCTTCGTGAAAAGTGAGGAAGAATCAAATAAAAACCTACTTAAAAGTGAAACTAATATTACTGGCGCTTATCTTATGCGGTTTAGCATTACTTTTGCTTTCTGTGAGGGTAATCTTCTCCCCTTCCCACAGTTTCCTTTCCGGACATGCCTGTAAAGGAGTGCCCAAGACCGCTGACAAGACCGGCGATTCAGCCCATAACAAAGAACAACTATAACTTATAGCATCATAATGAAAAAATTTTTCCTTAGAGCCGCGGCTTTATCATTCGTATTGTCTCTCTGCACGGCATTCCCCTCATGCGCTCCTCAGCAACAGAAGGAAGAAAAAGCATCTGCAGCCACCGCTCAAGAAAACACTCCCAAACATGTTTTACCCAACTACCGTTATGTCGACATCGACACTGTCTTGAGCAAATATTATCTCGCATTGGATTATNNGGTTGAAGNGATGCTGCGCATGCGCAACAACATGGAAAGTGAAGTGAAACGTCATGAAAACTCTATCCAGTCGTTCGCCACTACCATCCAGAACAAGATGCAGAACAACGGTTATCTCACAGAGGCTTCGTATAAAGCTGACCAGGAGAAATTCAACAATATGCAGATTAACGCCCAGAAGGCGGTGGCCACTCTCCAAAGCAATTATGAGACTGCCGCCCTCAATGCAAATATGGCTGTAATCGACTCCATCACTAATTATATTAAGGAGTATAACGGCAAAAAAGGATATGATGCCATATTCCAGAAAAATGCCACTCTTTATATATCTCCCGAACTTGATATCACCGCTGATATCGTAGAGGGTCTAAACGCACGCTATAATAAGGTGAAGAAATAATCCNACACTTNATCAAACCCNATTGCTGCNNACCGNNTCCTCGGAGTCGGTNCGTATGTTTTTTCCTTNAAACCCTCGCNCNTCNCGNAACGTNGNNAATTATATACATACAACAATCCCATGATTGAAGACAATATAATAAATAAAGAGACCAATGAAAGAACAGTCCTTGTTGGTCTTGTGACACTCCGGCAGACTGAGGCTAAGGTCAAAGAATATCTTGATGAACTTGATTTTCTCGCTCGCACCGCCGGAGCCGAACCTGAAAAACGGTTTATCCAGAAACTCGATTATCCCAACCCGCGCACTTACGTAGGGAAAGGGAAACTCGAAGAAATCCGCCTGTATATCGAAGATAATGATATAGGTCTCGTCATTTTCGATGATGATCTTTCTCCAAAACAGGTGGCTAATATAGAGAAAGAATTAAAAGTAAAAATCCTTGACAGGACAAGTCTTATTCTTGACATCTTCGCCAAAAGAGCACAGACTGCCACCGCACGCACTCAGGTGGAGCTGGCACAATATCAGTACCTCCTGCCACGATTGACCAGAATGTGGACCCACCTCGAACGTCAGCGCGGCGGTATCGGTATGAGAGGACCGGGTGAGACGCAGATAGAGACCGACCGCCGTATAATCCTTGACAAGATATCACGTCTGAAGGAGGAGCTTAAACATATCGACCGTCAGAAAAGTATTCAACGGAAAAACCGTGGCAACCTCACCCGTGTAGCCTTGGTGGGATACACCAACGTCGGTAAGTCAACACTGATGAATCTGCTCAGCAAAAGCGATGTGTTTGCCGAGAATAAACTTTTCGCCACACTTGACACAACAGTAAGAAAAGTTATTATCGACAATCTTCCTTTCCTTCTTACTGATACAGTAGGTTTCATCCGTAAACTCCCTACTCACCTCGTCAACTCATTTAAATCAACTCTTGATGAGGTGAGGGAAGCCGATATCTTGGTACACGTAGTCGACATTTCTCATCCCGGATTCGAGGAGCAGATTGAAGTGGTCAACAAGACACTTTTGGAGGTGTGTGGCAATGTCGCCAAGCCGGTGATTATGGTGTTCAATAAAATAGATGCTTTCTCCTACACTCCTAAAGATCCCGATGACCTGACCCCGGCTACACGTGAGAATATATCTCTTGATGAATTCAAAGCCACTTGGATGGCTAAAATGGCCAACAATTGCGTTTTCATATCTGCAAAGGAACGCATAAACATCGACGCACTGAAAGAGATGCTTTATAATAAAGCCAAAGAGATACATTCCGAGCGGTTCCCCTACAATGACTTTCTCTACCAGAAATATGACGAAGATTATGACGGAAACTATGACGAAAATTCAACCCGGCTCTGAGCTCCCCTCCTACAGACCTCCCAAGAGTCTTGACTGGTGGCAGATAGCTCAACTCGAGCGACAAGGTTGCTCGGCCGACGAATGGGGAAGCATCTCGTTTTCTCCTGATGTCGACCTGAAAGCTATCCGTAACGTTCACTTCGGAGGTTTCGTACAGGTAGAGGGTGGCACTTCTATCCGCAATGTCCCCGGCGGCATCCACAATTGCCATGTGGGACGCGATGTCAGGATAGAAAATGTGGCACGGATAGAATTTGAGCAGGAAGCACCCTGTGGAGTGGGAATAAACATCGCAGCTCTTGACGAAACAGGATCACGTCCTGTGAAGGCCTATCCGGGCCTGTCGAGCCAGGTCGCTACTTTGATGGCAAGGGTGCCCAATTGGCTCGAGAGCCGTCTTTCACCTTCTATCCAGGATTTTCTCGACTCCCGTCTACCCCCGCACGCAATCGGTGATCGTTCGAAAGTGTTAGATTGCGGATTGCTTCGCAATGTCAGCATCGGAACGGAAGTGAAGGTGGAAGGAGCCCAACGTTTGATCAACGGATGTGTTGTCAATAACGCATCCCCGGGACGTGGGATGGCCTATGTAGGCGGAGGCGTTGATGCCGAAAACTTTATAATTGAAGATGCCAAAGTCGACAGCGGGTGCATCCTCCGGAACTGTTACGTAGGCCAAGGTGTGGAACTTGAAAAAGGTTTTACCGCTCATGACTCACTCTTCTTCGCTAACTGTTCTTTTGAGAACGGTGAGGCATGTGCTCTTCTTGCAGGCCCATATACAGTAAGCATGCATAAGGCCTCACTCCTGATAGGTTGTCAGACCTCTTTCATGAATGCCGGTTCGGCTACCAATCAGAGCAATCACATGTATAAGTTGGGTCCGGTGCATTGGGGCGTGCTCGAACGGGGAGTAAAGACCTCCTCCGGAGCATACATGATGCTGGGAGCCAAGATAGGTGCCTTTTCCATGGTTATGGGTCAGCACAAGACTCATCCCGATTCCTCTTCTTTCCCCTTCTCCTATCTTTTCGGCGATGAGAGGGGCGCCACAGTGGTAGTGCCGGGTGCCATGCTTCGTTCATGCGGTCTGCTCCGCGATGAGAAGAAGTGGCCTACGCGCGACCGACGTCAGAAACGTAAGATGCCTCTTAATGACAGGATCAATTTCAGTGTCCTCAATCCGTTTACGGTTGACAGCATGCTTAATGCCATAGATGTGATTACCGAACTCCTGTCACATCCTGCCGACGATGATCTTTACGTGCGCTATAAAGGAATGAAGTTTACCAGAGCAGCCCTTGAACGCGCCAAACAGCTGTATACCGCCGCCATCTACAAGTATCTTTCTATCGCTTTGCCCGATGGAAAGTTTCCCGACTCAGACGGCCGTGCAGCCGGTGAATGGGTTGATTTGGGAGGGCAGGTAATCCCACGGCACGTGCTTGAGCAAGCTTTAGCCACAGACAACATCGAAGATACAGAAGAGATACTTGATGAGACATTCCGTAACTACAGTGACCTGGAACAGGNATGGATAGGAAGANGTTTCGGCTCCTGGTGGCGAAGCCGTGCTTCAATTATCCCGNCGGGTGCCGNCNAGTTTGACACACTTGTGGAAGATGACCGTGCGGAATATCTTGAATCACTGGCGCGGGAAACCAAGATGCTCGCGTTGTAAAACATCATAAAAAACATAAAAAAAGCGTCTTAGGACGCTTTTTTTTTGCGGATTATCAAAAAAAGCATTACCTTTGCGCCGCTCGCGATGAGTTATTCGCGCGAGGTAGAGAATTATCAACCTATTTATTAACTTTTAATGACTGAATCTAAAGTTCAAACCCCGATTGAAGATTTCGATTGGGATGCCTATGAAAACGGCGAAGCAGCTGGTTCGAAGAGCCGTGAGGAGCTTGTAAGCACCTACGACGAGTCTCTTAAGACAGCTAAAGACAATGAAGTGGTGACCGGCGTGGTTAAATCCATCTCAAAACGTGAAGTTCGTGTCGATATCGGCATGAAATCAGACGCCATCATCCCCGTTTCAGAATTCCGCTACAATCCTGACCTCAAAGTTGGTGATGAAGTAGAGGTATTCATCGAGGCTCTTGAAGACAAGAACGGCCAGCTCCGTCTTTCTCATAAGAAAGCGTGCCAGACTCGCAGCTGGGATCGTGTCAACAAGGCTCTTGAAAACGACGAGATCATCAAAGGCTATGTTAAATCGCGCACCAAAGGCGGCATGATCGTNGATNTATTCGGCATCGAGNCCTNNCNCCCCGGNTCANANATCGANGNNCGTCCTATCCGCGACTACGATGTCTTCGTCGACAAAACAATGGAATTCAAGGTTGTTAAGATCAACCAGGAATATAAGAACGTTGTCGTTTCACATAAAGCCCTCATCGAGGCAGAGCTCGAAGCCCAGAAGCGTGAGATTATCTCCAAGCTTGAAAAGGGTCAGGTGCTCGAAGGAAAAGTCAAGAATATCACTCCTTACGGTGTGTTTGTCGATCTCGGCGGTGTTGACGGTCTCGTTCACATCACAGATCTTTCTTGGGGTCGTGTTTCCGATCCCCGCGAGGTTGTCGAGCTCGATCAGGATATCAAAGTCGTTATCCTTGACTTCGACAATGAGAAAAAACGTATCGCTCTCGGTGTCAAGCAGCTTCTTCCCCATCCTTGGGATGCTCTTGATCAGACCATCAAAGTGGGCGACCACATCAAAGGCCGCGTAGTGGTTATGGCCGACTACGGTGCATTCGTTGAGGTTCAGCCCGGTGTAGAGGGTCTTATCCACGTATCCGAGATGTCTTGGAGCCAGCACCTCCGCAGCGCTCAGGACTTCCTNAAGGTNGGCGACGANNTNGAAGCAGTNNTNCTNACACTTGACCGTGAGGACAGAAAGATGAGCCTCGGCATCAAACAGCTTAAGAAAGATCCTTGGGAGAACATCGAAGAGAAATATGCTATCGGCTCACGCCACACTGCAAAAGTGCGTAATTTCNCTAACTTCGGTGTGTTCGTTGAAATCGAAGAGGGCGTTGACGGCCTCATCCATATTTCCGATCTTTCTTGGACCAAGAAAATCAAACACCCCTCTGAGTTCACTCAGGTAGGCAACGACATCGAAGTTCAGGTGCTCGAGATCGACAAAGAAAACCGTCGTCTCTCTCTCGGCCACAAGCAGCTCGAGGAGAATCCATGGGATGTATTCGAGACTATCTTCACTGTAGGCTCAATCCATGAAGGCACAATCACTGAAGTGATCGACAAGGGTGCCGTCATCGCTCTTGAATATGGCGTGGAAGGCTTCGCTACTCCCAAGCATCTCGTTAAAGAGGATGGCTCACAGGCTAAACTTGATGAGAAACTCAACTTCAAGNTTATTGAGTTTAACAAAGACAGCAAGCNCANCATCCTTTCTNACAGCCGTATTGCTGAAGATGCAAGCAAAGCTGAGGCTCGTGCCGCTCGTCCGGCTGCCAAAAAGCCCCGTCGTGAAGAAGAGGCTCCTGCCACTCCTCAGATTGAGAAAACCACTCTCGGTGATCTCGGCGCTCTGCAGGCTCTCAAAGAACAGATGCAGAAAGAGGGGAAATAATTCTTCCCATTTGACAGACAAAAGTCTACAATACATATTAAAAAATGGAAAAGCCAACGCTTTTCCATTTTTTTTTTGTAATTTTACACCCGGGTTACTGATAACCCCCCTTGACACTGTCATAAAGAAACCAAACCAGCATCACAATCATACCAATAAAATTTAATTATTAGAGCAGTCAAAATATGAAAGAGACAGAAATCGACTGGAGTAACCTCTCCTTCAGCTACATTAAGACCGACTACAATGTAAGGTGTACTTATAAAGATGGGAAATGGGGCGAAATCGAGGTCTCCGACTCAGAATATATCCCCATGCATATCGCGGCATCCTGCCTCCATTACGGCCAGGAAGCCTTCGAGGGTTTGAAAGCTTTCCGTGGTAAAGACGGTAAAGTCAGGATTTTCCGCATGGACGAAAATGCCAAACGTTTTATCAAATCTGCCGAGGGTCTAAAAATGGAGCCGCTCCCTGAAGAACTGTTCTGCGAGATGGTAAGGAAAGTGGTGAAACTTAACGAACGCTTCGTTCCCCCCTACGGCACAGGCGCATCTCTTTATATCCGTCCCCTTGAGGTTGGCATCACTCCGCGAGTAGGAGTCAATCCCGCCACGGAATATCTCGTGATTATGCTCGTCACTCCCGTAGGTCCGTATTTCAAGGAGGGATTCCGCCCCACTAAAGTTTGCNTCAGNCGTGNGTANGACCGNGTNGCTNCGNAAGGCACAGGAGCTATCAAGGCCGGTGGAAATTATGGNGCTTCTCTTGTGGCAGGTGAGAAAGCTCATGAATTAGGCTATTCCGTAATGCTTTATCTCGATCCGAAGGAGAAAAAATACATTGATGAATGTGGTGCAGCAAACTTCTTCGGCATCAAAGACAATACTTACGTCACTCCGGCCAGTGAGTCGATCCTCCCATCCATCACTAATAAGAGTCTACGCCAGATTGCACGCGATCTCGGCATGAAAGTTGAAGAACGTCACGTGCCTTTGGAGGAATTGTCAACTTTTGACGAGATAGCTGCCTGTGGCACAGCCGCCGTATGTTCACCCGTTTCCGAAATCGATGACCTTGACACCGGTAAGAAATATGTATTCTCTGAAAACGGTGAGGCAGGTCCGGTCACCACTCTCCTCTACAACAAGATCCGAGCCATACAATATGGCGAGGAACCTGACACCCACGGCTGGTGTGAAATTATTGACTGACCCGTATATGACGGATTAAATGAACATAGAGGAAATTTACGACTTATATTATAAAGATAATCCCGAGCTTCTTACCACCGTCATCACCCATTCAGAGTGTGTGGCGCGTAAGGCGCTTGGGTGTCTGCATAATAAGGGTATCGAAGCAGATCTCCAATTTGTAAAAGAAGCAGCTATGCTTCACGATATCGGAGTGGTGAAATGTCATGCCCCCGGCATTTTCTGCTATGGCACCCTGCCTTATATATGTCATGGAGTAGAGGGCCGTCGCATCCTGGAAAGCCTCGGCTATCCCCGTCATGCGCTTGTTTGCGACAGCCATACCGGCTCAGGACTTACCCGGGAGGATATAGTCAGACAGGGCCTTCCCCTTCCGGTGCGTGACCTATGCCCTGTCTCAATAGAAGAGAAAGTGATTTGTTATGCCGACAAATTCTTCTCAAAATCAGGAAATCTCAAAGAAGAAAAATCATTTGAAAAAGTTGTAAATCAGATGAAAAAATTCGGCGATGACTCTCTGAACCGTTTTCTCGAGTTACATTCTCTCTTCAGTTTATAATTTTTTAAAACTTATTTCGCCTCAAGCTTACATTTTATTGCTAACTTTGCAACGATATAGAAAAACCGATATTCACCGGAACCGGCCTAAAAGCCGGATTATGACAATCGGTTTTACCAGATGAACCAACCTATCGTGAACCGACGATTATTATTATATTTTTCGGCTTTGGCCTGTTTAGGTACAATTATAGCCGGCAAGAACGGAAATCCTCAGACTAAACCTCTGTCGAATCCGATCGTGACTGCCGATGGTGATTCGGTGGTCAGGACTTTTGTACCCGTCGATTCCATTATAACCGACACAGATACACTCACTCTGAGAGGCGACTCTCTTTTCTTCGGTTATGATTCCACATTATCCGTGACAGATACTATCATTGATCTTCCGGATGATTCAACCCGATACCGCGCACGCAGAGGAGAACCTCTTCCGGCAGACACATCACGTACCATACTGTCAAGAATAAATCGTAATAAAGCCGATCTCGAGACCTCCGTAACTTTCGACGCCACCGACTCCCTGGTGATGATAGGCCAGAACAATACCTATCTGTATGGCAATTCCAATGTGGAGTATGGATCTTTCAAGCTCAATTCTCAAGAAATAAGAATGGAGCTTGACAAAAGCACAGTTTACGCTACCGGCGCACCCGATTCTACCGGCACTATAGTGGGCAATCCTATCTTCAAGGATGGTAACGACGAGTATGAATCGAAACAGATGAGCTATAACTTCAAGACAGAACGTGGCTTCATCACCGATGTCATAACCGAACAGGGAGAGGGGTATCTCACAGGNGGTGCCTCCAAGAAGATGGACGATGGTACTTTCTACTTTTCCGACGGTAAATACNCCNCCTGTGACANCCACGACGACCCCCNCTTCTATGTAAAAATCACGAAAGGACGTATGAGTCCGGGTAAAAATGTGATTTCCGGGCCGTTCTATATGGTATTGGCCGGTGTACCTCTCCCCATCGCCTTGCCTTTCGGATACTTTCCTTTTTCCAAAGAATATTCAAGCGGTATTATCTTCCCTACTTTCGGTGAAGACTACAACCGAGGATTCTATATGCGCGACGGTGGCTACTATTTCGCCATATCCGATTATGTAGACCTCGCACTCCGTGGAGAGATCTACACCAAAGGTTCGTGGGGTGTGTCAGGACATACATCCTATACGAAGCGTTATAAATTTCGTGGCAATTTCGACTTCTCTTATATCACCACTATCTATGGCGATAAAGGAAGCCCCGATTATTCCAAACAAAAGAACTTCCAAGTTATATGGAGCCATTCTCAGGATGCCAAGGCCAATCCCAATATGAACTTCTCGGCTTCTGTGAATTTCGCTACGTCAGGCTATACACGTAATGACCTCAATTCGTATTACAACTCCTCATTTACTGAAAATACGAAGTCTTCTACGGTCAATATGACTTACCGGTTTCCGGGCACCAAATGGAGCCTTTCCACTACGGCTAATATTTCCCAGCGTACTCAGGATTCAACCTTGGCCGTATCGTTCCCGAACCTCAATGTCACCCTTTCACAAGTGGCACCTTTCAAAAGAAAACGTTCGGTGGGGGGTGAGAAATGGTATGAAAAGATTCGTCTGTCATATTCCGGTCAGTTCCAGAACTCTCTGACAGCCCAGCAAGATCAGTTCTTCAAAAAAAGCCTTATCAAAGACTGGCGTAACGGTNTGCGTCATTCTATGCCCGTATCCGCCACCTTCTCGCTCTNCANATATATCAATATCTCGCCTGNCATTTCCNTGAACGACCGNATGTACACTTCCAAGATACGNAGACAATNGGATACACAGGCCTCACNGGAAGTGATGGACACTACNTACGGCTTCTNCNATGTCTNTGNTTTNAATGNCTCCCTGTCTTTCGACACCAAAATCTATGGTTTCTGGAAACCCTTGAAGATTTTCGGAGATAAGGTGCAGATGATCCGTCACGTCCTGACACCGACAGTGTCATTTTCAGCTTCACCCGACTTCAGTAATCCGATGTGGGGCGGCTGGGGAAGCTATAACTATATCGACAATCAGGGTAATCCTCAGGTGCGTAAATATAATTATTTCTCTCATGGCATATTCGGCTCTACATCTCAAGGCAAGTCAGGTGTTGTCTCAGTGAATCTTGCCAATAACCTGGAGATGAAAGTAAAGAGCGATGCCGACTCCACCGGAGTGAAAAAGATTTCGCTTATTGAAAATTTCTCTATAAGCCAGAGTTATAATTTTGCGGCCGACTCAATGAATTGGAGTAATATCAACACCTCTCTGCTTCTGCGTCTGGTAAAGAATTTCAATCTGAACTTGTCGGCCACCTGGGATCCATATACTTATGCCCTCTCCCCCTCAGGCACACCGGTTAAAATCAACCGGACGCGCCTCCAGGCCGGGAAAGGCTGGGCCCGTCTGTCATCTACAGGCACATCTTTCTCTTACACTTTCAATAATCAGACATTCAAGAAAAAGAAAGACTCCGGTACTAAAGGTGAAGGACAGGATGGCACCCAAGGTGACGACGATACCCCCTTTGACGGAAGCGACGGCTCTGAGGCCGATGGCTATGAGGATCCCAGAGATCTGAGAAATCAGCGGCGCCGCGAAGCGAAAGAACAGCAAGCCACAGCGGATGCCGACGGTTATGCCAAATGGGAATGCCCGTGGAGCCTGACCCTCAACTATTCTGTCAGCTATGGCTACGGAGCTTTCGACAAGCAGAAACTGGAATATAAAGGCAAATGGACTCAGAATCTCTCATTCTCCGGCAACATACGTCCGACCACCAACTGGAATTTCTCCTTCTCAGCTTCATATAATTTCGATCTTAAAAAGATTGCCTATATGAACTGTTCAATTTCACGAGATATCCACTGCTTCACCATGTCGGCTTCCATGGTGCCTTTCGGACCATATAAATCCTATAATTTTCACATCGCGGTGAAATCTTCACTTCTGAAAGACCTTAAGTATGACAAGCGTTCGTCATCTTCAAACGGTATCAAGTGGTATTGATTCCGAGATGGCAAAGAGCTGAAAATGGAGTATAATTACCTAAAAAATTTGGTTAATTCAAGCAAAGGTGTTACTTTTGTAAAAAATTAGGCAGTGATGGCGGTTCCACTTACTACTCAACTTCAGACAATCGTTGAAAAAGTATCTGAACTTGGAGCTCTCAACCGAAGTCTGAATGACAGGATTGAAACTCTGGAATCAGAGAATTCAGATTTACGTAGTCAGCTTGACGAACGTCAGAAAGAACTTGAAGTGGCAAAGAGGGATATCGAATTCCTGACCATGTCTCACCGACTGGCCGACTCCCCCGACTCAATTATAAGTGCCCGTCGCCGCATTGCCCGATTGATTCGAACCATCGACAATTGCATCTCCATGCTGAAGGAGGAATGACGATGAACGATACCGACAAAATAAAAATGACCATAAATATAGGCGGAGAACATCTCCAGCTCTCCGTCGATTTCAATCGTCAGGATGCCGTGCGCGATGCCGAGAAAGCGGCCGCTGATCTTTTCAACGACTTCAAACTTAATTGGCCCTCACGATCCGACAAGGAAATTCTTGCAATGGTGGCTTACAGATTCGCCTACCATTATCAGGGCTTGCTTGAACGTCACCAGGCTGCCGCACGTCTCGCTGAAGAGATCGATTCCGGCCTTGATGCAATTCTTCGCAACGATCAGGAAAACCGCGATTGAACTCCTGCGGTTTCACCGCTTTATATTTCATATTGTCTGTTTCGTATTTATCACTCATACAGCCTGAGACCCATTGTCTGTGGTCTTGGGCCGATACGTTTTAAGCCTTACCTTAGACGCTACCGGATATATCGATTATAATAATGTTAAACTACAATACCATCATTTACATCATAAGAACAAGCATTTATTGATAAAATGGAAACACCGATATGGATTATTATAGCATTGGCAACCGGTGCCTTGGGTTACATCGTAGCATTGACCATTGCTAAGAAAAATGCAAAATCATCTGCCAACATTATTCTTGAAGACGCTAAAAGAGAAGCAGATGTAATAAAAGAAAAAAAGATTCTGAAAGCAAAGGAAGAGGAGATGAAAATCCTCTCTGAAGCGGAACGCACCGCTTCCCAGAAAGTGCAGAAGGCTCAGTCATCTGAAGCCCGCGCCCGACAGAGAGAACAACAGCTCAACCAACAACAAGGTGAGCTCGCCCGACGCAAGAAAGAACTCGACACCACTAAAGCTAACCTTGACGCACGTGAAATAACCATCAATTCTCGTCAGGAAGAGATTGATAGCCTTTACCGACAAGCTCAGGATGAACTTGAACGCATCTCTGGACTTTCGGCTGAAGAAGCCCGCGAGAAACTGGTGGAGTCACTTAAAGACGAAGCGAAAACCGCCGCTGCCGGGTATATCAACGACATAATGGACGATGCTAAGCTGACTGCTTCAAAGGAGGCAAAGAAAATAGTGATTCAGTCTATTCAACGTGTCGCTACAGAAGCCGCTGTGGAAAATTCAGTCACTGTATTCCATATCGACAACGATGAGATAAAGGGAAGAATAATAGGCCGTGAAGGTCGTAATATAAGAGCTTTGGAAGCTGCTACGGGAATTGAGATTATTGTTGACGATACTCCGGAAGCTATAGTCCTCTCAGGTTTCGATCCCGTGCGCCGCGAAATAGCCCGGTTGGCGCTTCATCAGCTTGTCGTGGATGGACGTATTCATCCGGCACGCATTGAGGAAGTGGTGGCCAAAGTCAGGAAACAAGTGGAAGAGGAAATTATCGAAACCGGTAAACGCACTGCGATAGATCTCGGCATTCATGGCCTCCATCCTGAATTGATCCGTATGGTCGGTAAAATGAAATACCGTTCGTCTTACGGACAGAATCTGCTGCAACACTCTCGCGAGACTGCCAACCTTTGTGCCGTCATGGCTTCTGAATTGGGCCTGAATCCAAAGAAAGCCCGTCGTGCCGGATTGCTGCATGATATAGGCAAAGTGCCTGACGATGAACCGGAATTGCCGCATGCACTCCTCGGAATGAAGCTTGCGGAGAAATTCAAGGAGAAACCCGACATCTGCAATGCCATCGGTGCTCACCATGATGAAGTGGAACAGACCTCTCTGCTGGCACCTATAGTTCAGGTATGTGACGCTATTTCAGGAGCCCGTCCCGGTGCTCGCCGTGAAATTGTTGAAGCTTATATAAAACGTCTGAACGATCTTGAACAGATTGCTCTCTCCTACCCCGGCGTTCTGAAGACGTATGCCATACAGGCCGGTAGAGAATTGCGTGTCATTGTCGGTGCCGACAAGATTACTGATGAGGAGACCGATAAGCTCTCAAACGAGATTGCACGTAAGATACAGGATGAGATGACCTATCCTGGTCAGGTGAAAATCACAGTTATCCGTGAGACAAGGGCAGTAGCTTTTGCGAAATAATCCCTCACTTTCTCTTTTCTCATTATCTTATATTTTTATAGTATATGGAAGAAAAAGACAGAGGAGTTTTCTCAAGTGCTTGTCCGGGTTGCCGTCGCTCAGGCTCTTGCATAGGATGTTCCCGTCGAGAGCCTCGCGGTAAGCTTCTCGCCACTGACTGGCTTGAGGATGTGCCGGCCACGGAGCATGACGGAGTTGTGGAGGTGCTGTTCAAAAATACAAGAGTCGGTTTCTACTCCAATCCCTCCGGATTACCATTGAAAATAGGCAATATCGTAGCCGTGGAAGCTTCTCCGGGACACGATATAGGACGTGTCACCATGATTGGACCACTTGTGGCCCTGCAGATGAAAAAAGCCGGTGTCAAGCCCTCTGCTGAAATGAAAAAAGTGTTCCGCATCGCTCGTCAAGCCGATATTGATAAATTTGAGGAAGCACGTGCTAAGGAACACTCCACAATGATACGGGCACGAGCCATAGCCGAGGAACTCGGTCTGGCCATGAAAATTGGTGACGTTGAATATCAGGGCGACGGCGGAAAGGCCATCTTTTACTACATCGCCGATGAACGCGTTGATTTCCGTAAGCTTATCCGCGTATTGGCTGAAGTTTTCAAAGTCAGAATCGAGATGAAGCAGATTGGTGCCCGGCAGGAAGCCGGACGCATAGGCGGTATCGGCCCGTGCGGCCGACCTCTTTGCTGTTCGTCATGGATGGGAAAATTTGTGTCGGTTGGCACCGGAAGCGCCCGTCT
>WFLX010262208.1_pt1 | contig 17835 bp, 13 predicted proteins | sample 4967041 | NCBI WGS metagenome assembly WFLX01 (sample SAMN12857096, study PRJNA449069) | gut metagenome | isolation source: stool from male and female vole | host: Microtus ochrogaster | place: USA:Florida | collected 2017 | reverse complement strand
AACCCACGACCTACGGAACCACAATCCGTCGCTCTAACCAACTGAGCTACATCCACCATGTTGCTTTACCGAGAGATTCCACTAAAGGCTTCGCAAGGTCTCTCCCGAAAAGCAATGCAAAATTACTGCTTTTTTTTGAACTATGCAAATTTTTGACCAACTTTTTTCTAAAAAAATTTAGGGTCCTCCCCTTTTGGGTTATCCTGTAATTCTTTATGGAAGTTGGAAGTTATAAGTTGGAAGTTGGAAGTAAGGCTACGCGGTATTGGGAGGGACGGATCTTGCAGCGCGGAAGGGACGGAAGCATCACGGAAGGCGGGTATTGGTAACTTCATCGATGTGCATGGCCATAGTTACTATGAGCCGCGCGAGGGGGGGTTAGGCGCAGAACTTTAAGGTCAGCGCAGAACGTACAGATTTTCACAGAACTTTTTTGGGGCTACGCAGCGTTTTGGTGAGGCGCTGATCTTACAGCACGGAACGAACGGAATTGGCACGGAAGGGTCGGGCCATAGTTAGAGGTAGTCGGCACGGGGGAGGCGGGACGCCTCCGTTCCATGGCTACGCAGTATTGGTCGGGCGTGAACTATTTGAACGGCATTGCACGAACCGTGCGTCCCTATCCCACAGAAGGCTCACAAAAAGGCGGGCGCTGGGGGAGCGTCCGCCTTTTTGATGAGGGAGTGGATTGGGATTATTCGTCGGAGTTGGAGAGTCTTTCCTGTACCTCTTCCTGAACCTTCTGGAAGTTTTCGTATACCTTCTCTGCTTTTTTCGTCATCTTTTCCTTGACTTCTTCAGAAGGATGTCCGTATTTGAGCTCGTGCATGAATGGCTCTGCATATTTGTATTTATCATCAAGTTTCTGAAGATCACTCATGCTTTTTGCTTTGCCTATCTGAGCGACAACGTCGTCGATGTAGTCGAGCATCAGGTCGTAGTCTTCAACGTTGAGTTCTTTTCCTTCTTCGATTTTGTTGTAGACAGCCTCATAGTCAGCCTCGCTGTGTCCGCAGGCTCCAAGGATAGAGAGCGAGAAGATTACGCTCAGCATCAGGATAAATTTTTTCATGTCTGTTAAAGTTTTTGTTGTTGTGATTATTATTCGCGATGCAAAGTTACAATGATGGATGATAGTTTGCAAGTCCATTTCAGTCCTTTTTGCGAAACCCTCGGTTTCGCCACTCGACCGAAAACACAAACGGTGGAATTAAGGGTCAAGAACCAAATGCCTATGGCAAAGGGTCAAGAGTCAAGAACCAAGAACCAAGTTGATTTAAGAGTCAAGAGTCAAGGAGCAAGTTATTTTTTTATGGAAAGTTGTTGTTAAGAAAACATATCGCCCATCGGAAAAGCAATCTCCTATGGGCAATATATCTTAGGTTACAGTCTTTAATCAGTCGACTGTGAGATCGAAATCATACGTTATGCCAGTGAAGGCTGTCATCTTACCCTTAAACTCTTTTCCCGCGATTCGNCCGAGNAANTATCCAGTNACNTCNCCCTTNTCNTTNGTCTCCTCAAGAATNAGTCTNCNNGTATGGCGNTTAAACATCTTNACAGNAAGATAAAGTGGATGTGCCGGACCATTTTTGTCATAATAATATGTACCCTTCTTCATTCCTTTTTCAAGANTCATGTGGATCGGATACTTTCCGCCGAGTTTCCCGCTTATGTTATAGGGTCCATCAGACAGAGGGGGACGTTTGATGACAGACTTATCGGCTGTCTTCATGTACTCATCAAATTCCTTTCCATCGTAGGCATAATTGCTAAGGAACTCATCATAAGGTACAGGTTTCATGACAACCTTCTCGAGTGAGGAACCGGAATGACCGCTGAATGAGTAATTGTATCGAACGGAACCGTGCGCAGGAATATCCTTCCCTTTTTCTCTTCTATAGGTTGAGGAGTTCACCCAGCCAAGATAGACATCATTCCATACTACTTCATACTCACTACCCTTTATGTCTCTGTCAGTATTGTTGGTGAGTGTATAGTAGCCATACCCAGGGTCCATGGCATACATACTTTCCTTGGTGACGGTTTGATTGGAAATTTTTATTGCCTTCTTGCCATATTCGCCAGAAGCCTCATAGAGAGCCGCATTCAGTTCGTCAAGGAATATCATGTTCTCCATGAGATTGATGTCAGAAAGATTATCTTTAAGAGCTCCTGCCTTCTTTGCCATCTCAAGTTGACCCTTAGGAAAAGCTGCGATCCCATTGGATTCAACTACCGAAAGATTGCCGTTTTCATCTTTCTTTATGTTGATGCTGGCGACCTCTCCAAATTTTGCGCGCACTACTCCATCGACATCAGTCTTTTCTATCTCAATGGCTTCGAAATCATTAGCGAAACCTATGGAATCAAACACAGCGTCGGGATAGACAGCAGCGAGCGAATCTACTTGATTCGCCTTGACGAGGCGACCCACCGTTTCGGCGAATTCCTGCGTCTTCTTGTCACTACAGCCAGTAGCTACCAGAGCTGCTAAAATACCGGCCATCGGAAGGAATATCTTCATATTTTTAAATGTTATGGGTAATAAAAAAAGCGTGAGAGCCGTACTTCTCTGCCCATTCCGCTATCTGAGGCCCTGGAACTGCCTTGTTGTACAGAATGGACATTGAAGGAGCCTCACGCATAGGATGAAATATATCAATGCAAAGAATACGCCCATGCGCTTCTTGCAGACTGTATAGTCAACCTAACGAGGCATCCACTCATGTCTCATTCTTGGCACAACATGAAATTTTCCAGGTTTCAGACAGCCAAGAAGAGCGTTGAGCAACGCTTTTCGAAACAAAATNTTTCAATCTTTTGGCCATGTCGGGCAATTTGCCGACAATGATGCCAATCGATGATGTCGCAAAGTTTAACACTTTTTTTCAATATACCAAAATAATTGAAGAACAATTGTTCCTTCTTTCCCCTTGTCTCTACTTGAAGAAGATTTAACTTCGATAGATTTTCCAGATTTTAGACAGCACAAGGGAAAAAAGGAAGATGTTAGCTTTTGGAATGCAAAATTAGTCTCAACCAACATTTCAATCAAGTCCTTTTCAGTCCTTTTGCGTGCAAAACCGCTGGTTTCGCCACTCAACCGTAAACCCCGACGGAGGAATTGAGGGGCAAGAGTTAAAGAACTTTTAGTTTTTGGCTACGCAGTGGTTTGGTGAGGCGCTGAACTTTCAGCACAGAAGTGACAGAAGCATCACTGAAGCTAAGGCCCCATTTTTTATGAGACGGGGCCTTAGTCACGAGCCTCCTCTCTTTTCCTTTCGAATTGAGTCTTCCAGACCGAGTAATAAATAGAGAACAGCTGCTCTGTCAATTGCCTCATCTCCCCGACCAGCATGGCAGAATCGACGTGGGCGAGTTCCGGGAATCTTTTCAGGTCGTAGGAATCGCAGGCTATCTTATCGCACCTCTCTTCAAACTTACTGATGGAATCCAGAAAAATCTCACCGTCATCTGCAAATAGAGGCATATTATTACTATCGAAGGCAATATATTCTTCCTCAATTTTCCTGTATGCATCAACCACAGCTCTGCGGCGCAGACCTCGGTCATCTGAAGCTGCGTTTGCGAAAATTCTGGCTGTCCACAACCTCCCGGAAGCCTTAGCAAGCAGATCTTCCAGTTCCGCAACCTTAGCGGCGTTTTTCGCATTTGAGTTTGTCAATGTGTCTATCTGCACCCTCGCCTCCGCCGTCACAGCAGAAAGGGAGCGAACATGCAGCGCCACCGCAGCCACAACGACAGCCGACAATGCGGCCGCAACTCCCCAAGCCATTAATTTTGGGCGTCGGTCCGCACGGTCGAGCATCTTCAAAATAGCAGACGTGTCTTTCGGACGCCTGTCAAGGGGGGCGGTACATCTACCGGCAATACGGGAATATTCCGCGCACAGTTCCTTCATGATCACGCCCAGACTGTATATATCGTCGGTGGTTCTCGAGCCCCCATTGGTAAACTGTTCAGGAGATATGTATCCATATGTGCCAGCGGCTTGCTTGAGTTCGGCATAGTCGTCTGAGTCGGCGAGACCGAAATCGACAAGCAGCGCCTTACCGCCATTTTTCCTTACCATGATGTTTTGGGGCTTGAGATCGCGGTGCACCACTCCCTTCGAGTGCAGATAGCCTGCAGCAGATATAATCTCCCTTAGGATGCGCTTGCGATCCTTCTTCGAAAGCTCACCATTACGGAGAAGGGAAGCCAGAGTCTCCCCCTCCACCCATTCCTCGACGATGCAGATGCCGAGAGAGGGTATGTCTTCAAACGCNGTCACCCGCACGATATTGGGATGCAGCAGGCGCGAGTGCAGCTCGAACTCCTTCTGCAGCCTGCGTCTTGCAGACAGAGACTCCCTCAGTTCAGGTATAATCCCCTTAAGCAGCCAGTACCGGCCGAAGCGCCTTCCACGAGCTATGATGTTCGTTCCGGATACGGACATTATCTCCACATCCGTCAGGACGGTATCCATACCGGAATCGTCATATTCCCTACCGATGTATCCTGATTCACTTTTCCACAGATCTTTCATTCTCGCCTTCATTCTTTCCGTGTCCGTTTTTATTCTTTTTTTCTTTGGAAGCTTTCACCATTTGAATCCAACCCTTCATATAAATCCCGACACAATTCATAAACCCTCCATAAAGTTTCGAAGTGAGCCGGATACGTTCATCTTCCGGAAGCTGCGGGAAACGTCCGTACGGATCAACATCAGCGGCCATATCCATCATGCACCGATATATAGCACAGACAGAGTCATAGTAGACGGCAGGGTGGTCTACCACTCCCGGGATCACATCCCGGTCGAAGCGCACGAGCACCTTCTTGAAATCTTTCACCCTTGTCTGATAAAGAGCATCTGCCATCCTTTGCTCCCTATCTTCCTCCCTTATCTCCACGCACCTGGAGAATTCCTCTGGAAACATAGGATATTGCAGGACTCTGTCAAGCGAGTCAGCAAGCAAAAACATCCTTTCCTCACTCTGGCGGTTGACTAAGCTAAGCGCTTCCAGATCAGCCTTGGCCCTCTCGGACAAAGCCGTCAGGCGACGGATATGCAAGCCGACGCCCAATGCGCCCGCACACGAGATGAAAGCCAGGATGAGAATTACGGCCCTCCGCATGATCAGTCTACGCTTCCGGCGTCTGTCTTCATTTTCAGCCATGGATGAACGATCATGGTAATCCTCGCGCCACTCCTCCACTATGCATGGACCAAGACATTCGATATGCTCCAGTCCTACAGTGAGAGGAGCTCCCGGCTCAAGACGGCTGAACCGCCTGTCGAACTCCTCCTGCAGCTGCCTCAGAAGAGCGGGGTCATTTCTCTCCTCAGGAGGGAGGCCACGCAGCAGCCACATACGGCCAAACCGTTTCCCTCTGGCCAAGATACGACGATGAGAGACGCGGAGAATCTCCACATCGGTCATCTCCGTTTCGACGCTGAATTCCTTGAGAGATGCGGCGTATTGTGAATGTGTTGTCGTCGACATAAGCATGACACTGATTGTTTCAGGGTACAAAGATAATAAAAAAATCGATTCCATAATACAAACCTCGCTTATGCACGGCTCTTTCATTCAGGGCCACTCGGAATATCACACCGGGATCGGCGGGGGGCCGGGGACTCATTCATTCTTTTTTTCGCGCCCACCATCCCGGCGCCCCCGGCGTGATATTACAGCCGGCCTGCGGATAGGCTCGAGATGCAAGCTACGCGAAGCAAATGAATAAGCAATGTCGCTTATGAGTCGGGGACAAAACTAAAGTTAAGAAGAAACGGTTATAAGGTTATGGGATTAAGTGAGAGGCTATATAGTATAAAAATAATAACCTTATAACCCTATAACCTAATAACCTTTAAGTTGAGTTTGCGAAACAAGAGCATGGAGCGTCTTCTTGGAGAGAACGACCATGTCAACATGTCTCGTATAGATAATGGAGGTCCTATTTTCTCTTATTATATTAATCAAGAGGAAATCTGGATGGGTCGCTCAATGGCAGAGAGATCAAATATCCTGCGTGGGCAATTCCCGATTTATGGATGGTTTTCGGAAGATGCCATAGAGTCGAATGAGACAATGGTGCACATGAAGCGCTTGAATACATCCACATACTTACCTGGGCTGCGCCTTCTTACTCATGAAGAGGGAACTGACTATCTTGATTATGTACGCAGAATAGCTAACTCCGGCAATCATTTGGCCATTGCTGTTAAACTAAATGACCTGCAACATAACCTTAAAAGAGGAAGAGAAAAAGGATATAAACGCCTTGTGGAAAAACATGAGGCTGCTTTAAAAGAGATTCTTTCTTCAACGGACAGATGATGTGGATGCGCTCATCGGAGATTNCAGCGGAATCAAACTTACCGACGAACTAATCAATAATCTACATGACAAATACTTCGATTATTCTATAGAATAAAAAATTCTTCCTTCTTTCCCCTCGCCTCATTGTGAAGTTGATAGAACTTCTGATAGAAATTTCCAGATTTCAGATAGCACGCTGGGAAAAAAGGAAGAAATGTGTCTTTTGAGTGCAAAATTAGGCATATTCGGACTTTCTTACAAGTCCTTTTGAGTCCTTTTTAGTTTGCGAAACCGTTGGTTTCGCCACTCAACCGAAAACACAGACACCATGGTGGCCGGCTGGGAAGCCGGCGTTCCATTCCCTAAAATAAGTTTTGTAGTTTGGGGGAGATTTNCTAATTTTGCAGTATGAATGTGGGCGAGAGCGAATCAGGATATTTAGGAGAGTTGAGACCAGGGTACGTGGGAAACTCGATGATTGGCGTGGAGATAATCCGCGTCACAGCTGTCAATGTCATCGCCCGCGGACAGCGTTATGGGCGCCAGTGGCTCCTGAAGGGACTGCGCGAGGAACTTCGCGACAGCACGGCGATGCGCAAGCAACTGATGAAGGAGTTTGAGATTCATTCGCGACTTCGCCATCCGGCAATAGTGCAGGCTATCGGGCTTGAGGAAATCGATGGTCTCGGACCCTGCATCGTGGAGGAATGGATTGAGGGAAAGAATCTTGCCCAACTTATCCGCGAGGGACGTCTGTCGAAGCAGGAAAGGCGACGCATCATGCGCGAGATAATCAATGCTACGGCTTACCTGCACAGCAAGGGAGTGGTGCACCGCGATCTGAAACCTTCGAACATCATGGTGCGCGATGCAGGCGGAGAGGCGGTGATAATCGATTTCGGACTTGCCGACACCGATGACTATGTGGAACTGAAGCAGGCNGCCGGAACNGCAGGTTTCATTTCTCCGGAACAGATGGAGGCTGGAGGGGCGCAAACTTCCGACGATGTCTATAGTCTTGGAGTGACGATGCTTGAGCTTTGTCCGGAATACCGTAGGATAGCGATGAAATGCACGGGGCCTGTCGGTGAGCGACCAGCAGATGGACGCGCGTTAATCCGCACTCTCGACCTTCATGACCGAAGACCTCGAATGGTATGGGCGACAATACTTGGCGTTATTGTATTGGCGGCAGGAGGATTAGGACTTATGCACATACGGACTTTGGCTGAGGCTTCCAAGGAAGCTGAACGGCAAGTGGCGACTATCACTGAGGAGAACAAACGGAATGCTGAGTTGGCAAACCGGCTTACGGATTCGCTGGAGATTGTCAGCGGACGAATGAAAGAGGCTGAGGCTGAGCTAAAGCGCGTGGAGAAGTATAATAAATTGTTGGAGAAAACAAGCTTGATGGGTCAAAGGAAAATTGATGATATCCTGAAACGATATGACAAGGTTCTTTCTAAGTATAATCCGGAGGAGTACATGGAATTCAATGATAAGTTCGGTGAGCTTGTAAGGGAGCTTCCGAAGATCGTTGAAGATTATTGTGATGGTTCAATTCCCGATGGAGTGACGGAATCAGACCGAATTCAAATAAAACTGGATTTGCATAATTATTCTGCAGTCAAATTATCCGAATATCAGAAACCATGGATGAAAAAAATATTCCCGAGTCTTCAACAGAATTAATAAAAAATCTCTGCCGACGTGTGGAGGAGACATATGGAAAGGCTGTGCTGACACCTCTGCAGTTTGAGGCGTTGGCCGATGACATTTCCCACCGGATGGGGAAACGTCTCAGTGCGACTACACTCAAACGATTGTGGGGTTATCTCAATGAACCGATGACTCCACGCCAGTCAACTCTCGACATATTGGCGCGATATTGCGGATGGCATGATTATGCGGATTTTGCCAAGGGTGATAAGCCGGAGATCGAAAGTGGCTCGGTGGGAGCAAATGTGATAAGCGTTGTGAAGGATATGAAGCCCGGGGAGAGGGTGAAACTTATGTGGCAACCCTCGAGGGTATGCATCGTAGAGTATCTTGGCGACTTGAGATGGAGAGTCGTGGAGTCGGAGGGGACGCGGCTGACGGCAGGAGACACTTTCAATTGCGCATTGATAGTGGCCGGGGAGGCGCTATATCTTGACAATCTGGTGCATGGGGATGCCCGGCCGGGGGTCTACGTCTGCGGAAGGAAGTCTGGAGTCTCTTTTTTGCGGGATTAAAAAGAATTTAGAATTGAGAATTTAGAATTGAGAATTTAGAATTGAGAATTTAGAATTTAGAATTTAGAATGGGCTACGCAGTGTTTTTGGATAGGCGCTGATCTTACAGCACAGAAGTGACAGATGAAGAACAGAAGCTAAGACACATGGGCAACCAAATTTGAGAAGAAACATTAATTTCGATAATCTAATGATCATGAAGAGATATTTGTTGGGGTTGGTTGGGGCGATGATCTGGGGAGTTGGGATGGCTTATGTCAGGGTGGGGAATCTGGAGACGGAGAATCGTATTGACCCTTTCAATATTGAGGCTCGGCAGCCGCGATTGAGCTGGGTGATTACTTCGGATGAGAGAGATGTGACACAAAAATCCTATCATATTCTTGTGGCTTCTTCCCAGCAACTTCTTGACTCCGGCAAAGGAGATCTTTGGGACTCGGGGGTGGTTAAGTCGGACAATTCCATATGGGTGCCATATGAGGGCAAGCCTCTGAAGCCGGAGCAGCAGTGCTTTTGGAAAGTGAAGATTGAAACCTCCAAAGGGGATACGGAGTGGAGTGAGCCGGCCATGTGGGCCATGGGATTGATGGGTGAAGTGAATTGGGGTGGCCGCTGGATTGGTTGGGACGCTCCTTTTGAATGGGACCGCGAGGACATGCACAGCCGAAAAAGCGCCCGATACCTCCGCCATGAGTTCAAGAGCTCAGATAAGAAAATAAAACGAGCTATTGCACACATATCAGGACTCGGACTCTATGATCTCTTCATCAACGGCGAAAAGGTAGGAGATGCAGTCCTCTCCCCTGCCCCGACAGATTACCGAAAGACAGTGCTCTACAACACCTATGATGTCACTGACATGGTCAAAGGGAACGCTGCGCAGAATGCTATAGGGGTGGCCTTGGGCAATGGCAGATACAGCACCATGCAGCAGAAGGGAAAGACCTACAAGATTCCCGATTTCGGTTATCCCGAACTGAGAATGAAACTGACCATCGAATATGAAGATGGATCAAAGCAGAGTATCACAACCAACGAGAAAGAGTGGAAACTCACTGGCAACGGTCCGATAAGGAGTAACAATGAATATGACGGCGAGATATATGATGCCAATCTTGAACTCGACGGGTGGACACTCCCTGGCTATGACGACTCTTCATGGATGATGGCCCAGCGGGTTCAAATACCTTATGGCACACTTCGTGCCAACACCTCTGAAAACATGAAGGTCATGGAGAGGATGAAACCGAAGTCGTTAAGGAAAATCGGAGACCGCTATATGGTAGATTTCGGACAAAACAGCGCAGGATGGATAAAGCTCAAAATAGATGGAACACAAGCCGGCAACACTGTCAGAATCAGATATGCCGAACNAATCACGGCAGACAGCCTACAACTTGACACAGAGAATCTGCGAAGCGCGCAAAGCACCGACACGTATATAGCCAACGGCAAGGAGAAAGTGCGTTGGTGGAGTCCGGAATTCTCATACCATGGTTTTCAGTATGCCGAAATAACGGGACTCGACAATCTAACGCCNGATGACATCGTCTATGAAGTGGTATATGACGACATGGCTCCTGCGGGGCAATTCACATCATCAAACAAGACACTCAACAATCTATGGCGCAACGCCCGGTGGGGCGTGACGAGCAACTACAAGGGGATGCCTCTTGACTGCCCACAGCGTGACGAACGTCAACCATGGACCGGCGACCACAACATGGGAAGTTGGGGAGAAAACTTCATGCTCGACAATGCAAACCTATATGCAAAATGGGCCGACGACATACGTGAGGCTCAAAGGGAAGACGGATGCATTCCCGACGTATGCCCAGCATTCTGGAATTACTATACTCCGGATATGACATGGTCGTCGACCTTCCCCGTAATCTGCGACATGCTATATGAGCAGACTGGAAATATCCAGCCTATCGAAAGGAATTATGAGGCCATGAAACGCTGGATGCGCTTCATCCGTGAGAATTATACCGACAAAAGGGGACTGATAAAGGCTGACAAATATGGTGACTGGTGTGTGCCACCGGAAAATCCAAAACTCATACACAGCGAGGACCCTGCACGCAAAACTGACGGGACACTGATTGCATCAGCCTACTTCTACAAAATCTCTCAGATGATGGCTAAGTTTGCCAGGTTGCGAGGGTTGGAAGATGAAGCGACAGCATGGGAAGCAGATGCCGAGAAAGTGAAGGAAGCCTTCAACAAGCATCTGCTGACCGCAAAGCCCGGGACGTCAAAAGCCAAGGCCCCACATATACTTTATCCTGACAGCATATTTTATGGGAACAATACAGTTACTGCCAATTTGCTTCCGCTTGCATTCGACATGGTGCCAGAAGAATATCGGCAGGCAGTGGCCGACAATCTCATACAGACAATCATCATCCCAAACAAGGGACACGTCAGTTGCGGAGTCATCGGCATGAACTGGCTGATGCGCGAACTCTCGAGGATGGGAAGAGGCGACGTGGCGATGCTCCTTGCCTCCAACACCACCTACCCCAGCTGGGGATATATGATCGACAAAGGTGCCACTACCATCTGGGAACTATGGAACGGAGACACGGCGAGCAAGAGGATGAACAGTTGCAACCATGTCATGATGCTTGGCGACGTGATCACCTGGATGTATCGCGACTTGGCTGGATTTAACCCNGGCAAGGCTGGATACAAGGAAATAATACTACGTCCGGACTTCTCGATTCCAGACCTTGACAGCATCGACGCGAGTTATATGACTCCATACGGACTTTTGGAGAGCAACTGGAANAAAGACTACCATCATCTGAATTGGGAGGTAGAGATTCCTTGCAACACAACTGCGCTTGTATATATTCCCACGACAGATAAAAAAGCCGTAAAGGCAGACGGAGCAAAATTCGTGAAAGTTGAAGGCAATTCATCAGTTTGGAGAGTTGGATCGGGGAAATATAGTTTTGAAGCAAAACTCGACCCTGCGGCCGGGGCGGACAGAAAAGGGATAGTTGAAGAGGAATTCCTTTTCATAGACCCTCCATTCAAGGAGTGCCATTCNGCAACCATNACNGAGCTTCCCAACGGCGACCTCGTCGCGGCATACTTTGCCGGAACAAAGGAGAAAAATCCTGATGTCTGCATCTTCGTCAGCCGAAAACCTAAGGGGAGTGACTCTTGGACGGAGCCGAANTTGGTAGCCGACGGCGTGTTTGACCTGAGCGACCCGCTTTGTGCGATAGCCGGTATGTCAGGCCTCAACGAGGAGACAACTCCGGCAACAGCAGGGCCAATAGCCGATACTTTCAAAGGGAATGTGGAAAATGCAAGGAGGAAGGCTTGCTGGAATCCTGTGCTGTTCCAGATTCCAGGAAGTGATGAACTGCTGCTTTTCTACAAGATAGGAGAATCGGTAAGCGATTGGACCGGTTGGCTGACAAGGTCGAAAGATGGAGGAGTGACATGGAGTGAACGGGAACCATTACCAGAGGGTTTTCTGGGACCAATCAAGAATAAACCGGAGTATATCAACGGGCGCCTTATTTGCCCAAGCAGCCGGGAGAGACATGGATGGAGAGCTGTGGTAGAATACAGCGATGACAATGGCAAGACATGGAAGACTTCGGGACCTATACCATCAGAAATGATGTATACCACCAACGACACCACCAAGTTGCAGCCAATCAACTCTATCCAGCCGAGTATCCTCAAACTGAAAGATGGAAGGCTTCAGATACTTTGCCGCACACGCAACGCCAAACTTGCCACGAGCTTCAGCGACGACAACGGCGAGACATGGTCGACAATGACGCTGAGCGAAGTGCCCAACAATCAGTCGGGGACGGATGNAGTGACGCTCAAGGATGGAAGTCACGTGCTGATATACAATAACTTTGAGACGATACAAGGCACACCCAAAGGTCCGCGAACGCCATTGGACATAGCAATATCCGATGACGGGACACATTGGGAGCATATCATCACTCTTGAGGAGAGTCCGATAAGCCAATATTCATATCCGAGCATCGTCCAAGGAGCCGACGGGAGTCTGCATGCCGTCTATACTTGGCGCCGGCAACGAATCAAGTATGTGAAGCTGACAAACGTAAAAAAATGAGTCAATCTTTGGCAATATNGCTTGAAAACATTATATTTGCACCATCTAAAATTATAAANATGAAATTCAAATATATATTTCCGCTCGCCGCATTGGTGGCGCTNGCCTCTTGCGGCGGAGGCAACAAAAGTCAAGGACTGGCTGACGGGGCTACCGGCGATATGGAGACATATGAGTCGACAAGCGTCAACCCAATAGTCCAGGCCAAACCAGAGATTATGGTGATTCCCAGCGACCAGACATTAAAACAGTTTGGTTGCATCCGCCAGCGCAAGATAGACGGCAGGAAATATTCCGAACGAGACTACCGGAAATATCTCCTCAATGATGAGAATTTCAAACCTGTAGTGGCCGACATCCAGAACCGCTTCATCGCTGCCGACTATCCGCTCAACGACTTCGAGCAGACACTCAAAAGCATCGACAACCAGACAGCCTCCGACATCGCATCGGGGTTGGCTAAAGATTCTCGCACAAGACTCATCACGGCCGCTGCCCCCGACATTGTGCTTGAGCTAAACTATTCTATAGGTTCGGACTATACCAAAAGCGACCGCCAGGAAAAGGAAGCAAGCTATATTCTGAGTGCCATCGATGCCTACACCAACAAAGTTGTGGCCACAGTGCAAGCCGACGGACTGAAAGGAGAGAATGGAGTGGAGCTCTTATCCCATTCGCTCAATAAATCAATGCCCACCCTGATGGCTGATATCCAAAAATATTTCGACGACATCCTCACCCGAGGACGCGAAATCACAGTGCGTATCAACTTGGACGCCGACAGCAATCAGAAACTTACTGATGAGTCAATCGAGGGAGATACTTATGCTGATGAAATTATGGACTATGTCAAGACCAACACCGTCAAAGGAGCATACCGACTGCAGGGCAACACCTCTGACCAACTATCTTTTACCAACGTAAGGATAAAGGTCCTAAACGACGACGGCACACAATTCGGAGTCTACGACTGGACTCGCGACCTGCAAAAATATCTTAAGAAAAACCTTGGTCTGACGACAGAAAACCGTTCGCAGGGACTCGGAGACGTGGTGCTAACAATAAAAGGAATCTGATAATATGAAGACTTTTCACCTTATAGGGGTTTCTCTGCTTTCATGCGGAGTCTTGGCCGTCGGCTCTTCATGCGGCCCAAAGAAAGAGGATACTACTAAATTCTCCCCTACCCAAAAGGAGTCAACACTCTCAGACAGCGAGCGAGAAGCCGCCATAGCCGAAAAGAGAGCGTCTCTATCAGTAGACGGGGATTCTATCTTCTTGCTGCAGGGTGTGAAATTCAGTGTGCTTCCTCCTGCAATTGCCGAGGGAGTTGATGCAGCCGCCTCCGAACTCCTCGCCTCGAGACTTATCAGCATAGCTGCAATGAACGGAGTCGGAGGTCTTCCGATCAATCCCGTGCTCGGCCTTGTCACTCGCGTAGAGCGCACCGAAAGCTCTATGACCACCACCGCACCGCAGCAGACGGCAGTCAGCTATTCGCTGACATTCTATTGCGGCAATTTCATCTCAGATGAGATATATGCCTCTGCCACCACCTCGGTCTCCGGAGTAGGGGCTAATCTCGACGAGGCAACCCTCCAGGCATTCCGTGAGGTGAAGGATTCGCAGCAGATAAAGGAGATGTTCAAGACAGCCAGCGAGAAAGCACTCAAATGGTATGCCACAACATCAAATATCTCAATGGCCGTGGATCAAGCCATCGCGACGCGTGACTATGCCTTAGCCATGGGACTTCTCTCGAGCGTACCGGCTCAGTCGCCATCTCGCGCCTATGCCGAAAAGAAAAACACGGAGATAACCGCACTTTTCTTCGAGTCGAAGGCCGATGAACTCTACGGGCGCATGATGGCAGCCATTGCCGCTTCCGATGGGCACTACAATCCGGAGGCTGGGGCAATGTATGCGCTCATCCCACACAATTCGAAGATATGGGACAAGGCCGACAAGGCATTCATGGAATATTGCAAGACATTGGAATCTGACCGACGCGAGGCGATAGCGTCTGCCAAGGCTGAGAAAAACCGTCAAGACCAGACCGCATTGCTTCTCGAACTGGAAAGGCTCCAAGTGGAGAAAGCAAAAGCTCCCTACGAAATGCAGGCCACCCTATCAAAGGTGAATACAGACGCCCAGTTGGCTCTTGCACAGATCAACGCCGACAGCAGGGTTGCTGTAGCGGAGGCGCAGGCTATGGGAAGAAAGTATGCCAATACCGGTGGTTTCTTTGGATTGGGAAGATTATGGGACGGAGCTTTCGGGATTGCGAACCGAATAATGGATAAATTTGAACATAGAAATGATTAGACTCACTCTCATGAAGAAATATATGGCATGGGGGCTCTGCATTGCCCTGACTCTTGCCGCCACAGCCTGCGGAGGGAAAGCAAAAGCAAAAAAGAATGCAAGGAGCATATCCACGATGCAGACTGAGTATATAGATGCGTGCGCAGAAAAAGACTACGACAAGGCAAGAGGTATCGTGGAAAAGATGATACCTTTGTATGATGGCGACGACCCGGAAGTGGCAAAACACCTNAAGTATATCAATGANAAGGAAATCTACAACTNACTGAGCAANCCATCGAAAGANAACGACCTGAGGATTCTTTATCTCTACAATGTGCACGAGCCAACGGAACTTCCCGATATGGAAGACGTGGTGGAAGTGGCAGTATCGATGGGAAACGAGAATCTTGCNGAAAAGCTCATAAAGGCCGGNGTAGAACCTACGATGAAGATTGCCAAGGCGGCAGTCAACGAGGATATNGGGCAGCTTACCGAACTGATAATCGCCAAACATCCAGAGTTTATACTTGACCAAGAAGTAAGAAAATTTCTTAAAGACGACAAAGGGTCGGCATCATATGCGAAAATACTTTCGGAACTCTTTGCCTCTTCCGACAAGGAGATGAGAGAGAATATAATCAAAATAGGGCGCGCCGAGAAGCTGCCGGAAGTAACGGAATGGACGAAACTCCAGCAGGAAGAAATCAGGCAAGGACTCAATGAGCGATACAAGAAGATAATATCGACCAAACTCCCCATGCGTCCGGCACTTGGGACAGTAAAGAGCGATTCTTACGGTGATCTGCCGGTGGAATATAATGCCTACAACTCGGCGGTAGGAGACTACAACAATCAGTTGAAAGACTTCATTACGGATGCCATGAGCTTAGGCGAGACTGGTCTCGCCAACAAGGCCTTAGCTCAGATGAAAGAGACTCTCGAGCAGACAGTCATTGGCGACTGGACGAAGGTAGTAGAGCATGAATATGACCACAGCTCAGTCTACAACGCCATAAAGGTGACTCTCAACGACTCACAAATAGAGGATGCCCGCAAGATAATCCAAAACGGGAATTAAGGAGTAAGAGCATCAGGAGAGTTTAGAGAGGAAGCGTTCGCGGTCTACGATGTAGCGGATGTGGTGGCCCTCCCCTATCTTCTTGTCGCCAGCCATGGCTTTGATGTCGAAGTGCAGGGATTTTCCCTCAATCTTTACGAGGGTTGCCTCCGCCTCAATCTCGTCGCCCATGCCAGTGGGGGCAAGATGTGAGCATTCCATGAAGCCACCGACCGTAGTCTGTGTCTCATCGAGATATGGAGCTACGGCGAGCATGGAGGCGTTTTCCATGAGGGCAATCATGGCAGGGGTGGCGAGGACGGGGAGGTCGCCGCTGCCTATGGCTTTTGCCGTGAGGTGCTGGACTACTATGGAGGTGGTTTTGTGGGTGAGGCCTGGTTTTAGTTCGGGGGTCATGATGGTAAAGACAATATAATGTACGACCCCTCCGGGGTCGCTGATATTTTTTACTAAATACCCCGAGCGGTACGCTCGGGGTTAACAAGATTAAGAGCCCTCCGGGCTTCGTTGGCTCAGAGTTGAAGCGGGTTGGGAAGCCCGCGCTCCATACTATTACTTTACTAGGGTGGAGAGGACTTCGAAGAAGGCTGGGTTTTCGCCGACGGTCACGTTGGCTACACGGCCTTCCGGGTCGATGATGAACTTGGTCGGGAAACCCTGGATGCCGTACTGAGCTGTCAAGTCGGATTCTTTCGGGTTGTATACCTGCAGCCAGGGAAGCTCATGCTTCTTTACAGCCTCTTTCCATACTTCTTCAGTGTCGCCACAGTCGATGCCAAGGACCTCAACCTTACCGTCGTACTGCTTATAGGCTTCCTTCAATGCAGGAAAACCTTTGATGCACCATGGGCACCATGAGCCCCAGAAATCGAGGATAACCCATTTTCCTTTCAGGTCGGAAAGCGAGAGGGGGTTGCCGTTGATGTCGTTGAGGGTGAAGTCGGGAGCTGCTACACGGTCAGCTACAGCTATCACCTGCTCCTGAGGGGCAGCGGCATTGTCCTGGGCTTTTGCTCCGCAGGCCGTGATGGCGAGCAGGAGGAGGGGGAAAATGTATTTTTTCATTTCTTCTTTCTTACTCAACTTTCTTTTGGAAAGTTGAAGGTTATAAGGTTAAAAGGTTATAAGGTTATGGGATAGCCATAGCCATCAGGTTTCTGTCCTGATACTTTTAAAACGCTTATTTAGGATTATTTGTTGAGGACGCCGAGTTTCTTGCCGACTTTGATGAAGGCGGCGATGGCGCGGTCGAGATGCTCTTTTTTGTGGGCTGCTGAGAGCTGCACGCGGATGCGAGCCTGACCTTTCGGCACTACGGGATAGTAGAAACCAGTCACGAAGATACCCTCCTTCTGCATCTCAGCAGCAAACTCCTGCGAGAGTTTTGCATCATAGAGCATAACAGCACAGATAGCCGACTGTGTGGGTTTGATGTCGAAACCAGCCTCGAGCATCTTGTCGCGGAAATAGTTGACGTTTTCCTTCAGTTTGGCGTTGAGCTCATTTGACTCCTTGAGCATCTTGAACATCTCAAGGCTTGCGCCTACGATGGAAGGAGCCACGGAGTTGGAGAAGAGATAAGGACGGCTGCGCTGACGGAGCATGTCGATTACTTCCTTCGGACCTGTCGTGAAACCACCCATTGCGCCTCCGAAAGCCTTGCCGAGAGTGCCGGTGAAGATATCGATTTTTCCGTAGCAGTCAAACTGCTCTGCCACGCCATGACCTGTAGGACCTACGACACCAGCAGAGTGAGACTCATCCACCATC
>WFLX010023744.1_pt1 | contig 17838 bp, 14 predicted proteins | sample 4967041 | NCBI WGS metagenome assembly WFLX01 (sample SAMN12857096, study PRJNA449069) | gut metagenome | isolation source: stool from male and female vole | host: Microtus ochrogaster | place: USA:Florida | collected 2017 | reverse complement strand
CAAGGCGGTAGCGTGAGGTCTGATGTTGCTTGTTTTTCATCCTCCCCGCCAAACGTTAAGCGAATCTCATATCACTATTGATTATTTTAGCACTGCTGTTACGAATCGGGAGCGTGTCTATCTGTTATTCCTTATGCATGTGAGGGAAGAACATGGCTATCAGATTAAAGACCGTCTTGGTTCTATTATAGATATACAAGATAGGACTATTCAATTCTGTGGCGATGTGGAAAAAATTATTTTTGGTAATCCAAACTATATCTACGAGAACACAAGTATTCAATGCCACCAATCGGTCAATGTATTCTATGACACCCGGGCAAAATATGAGATACGTTTGAGTGATACGGCTCTTGATATTCAAATAAATGATTGATAAATAATGACACACCAGGAATACATAGCCACATTCCATTCTCTCATCACACATTCGGAGAATGAAGTCGTGGAGTTCAAGAAAGCTGAGCGTAATTTCGATACGGATGATCTCGGAAAGTATTTCTCAGCGTTAAGCAATGAGGCGAATCTGCGCGGAATGGAGTTCGCTTGGCTTGTTATGGGGTATCACGAGCCAACGCATGCTANCGTANNAACATCTTTTAAGGNTAGTGAGAACGAGCTNAATAAGCTTAAACATGANNTTGGACTAAACTCTACGGACAAANATACATTCCGGGATATTATTCCAATAACGGTTGAGNGTAAGCGAATCCTGATGTTTAAAATTCCGGCTGCCCCCAGAAACATTGTGATCAAATGGAAGGGAATAGCTTATGGCAGAAATGGAGAGAGTTTGGTGCCGTTGAATGAATCTAAGTCTGATGAAATCAGATACCAGTCTCCCAGACCGGATTGGTCAGCTGAACTTGTTCCAACTGCTACCATTGGAGACCTCGATGAACTTGCTCTTGCTACCGCTCGAATCATGTATAAGAAAGTGCATAGCTCCACTATCCCTGCAAGCGAAGTGGATGAATGGACAGTTGAGGAATTTTTGTGTCATAGCGAAATGATGCGTGATGGCAAATTGACAAGAGCTGCGATATTGNTTCTTGGCAATCCGTTAGCCTTACAGAAGATACATCCCGCTAACGCTCAAATTACGTGGGTTTGGAAGGATAAGGACGGNGAAGTGGTTGATTATGAGCATTTCTCTATCCCTTATATCCTGACTGTGGATAAGATTTTCGGAAAGATTCGCAATAAGACTATGCGTGAGCTGCCCGGCGGAACCCTATTCCCTGATATGATGAAGCAATACGAAGACTACTCAATACGTGAGGCTCTTCATAATTGCATCGCACATCAGGATTATACTCTTGGAGGAAGAATAACAGTAGTTGAAAATGAAGGATTCCTCTTTTACAGTAATAGAGGGTCCTTTATTCCCAAAACTATTGAAAAGGTACTTAAGGAGAAGGGTCCCCAATCTGAATATCGCAACACATGTCTGGCTCACGGAATGGTGCATTTTAATATGATTGACACCGTTGGCAGGGGTATTCCCAAGATGTTCAGCGAGCAGCGACGTCGGTTTTTCCCGATGCCGGAGTATGAGATTGATACTGAAAATAAATCAGTTAGTGTGACCATTTATGGTCTCGCAAGCAATGATGAATACACAGATTTATTAAAAACAGATCTGTCTTTAACCCTTATGGAATGTCTATGGCTCGATGCAGTCAGACGTCATAAGCCCATAACGAAGGAAGCGGCTAAACATCTGAAAGAGCGAAAACTTATTGAAGGGAAGGCTCCGAGATACCACATCGCGTTATCAGTGGCTCAGAAAGCACGAAAAGTAGGACATTATACCAAGGAGACTGGCCTCAAGAAGGATGCAATGATTATGCTGGTACTGCAACTGGCAAGTAATGCCGGAGAGGGAGGTTTCCGCCGCTCAGATGTTTTTGAGTTACTTGAACAAAGCTTGGCAGTGCAATTGAATAAAGACCAGAAATTAACTCATATAACGAATCTATTAAAATCCATGCAGGCTTCTGGATGGCTCACTAAGAACGAGAGCGGGAAAAGATGGCAGATTACTAAAATGGGTTTAGCACAGCTTGATTCGTGAACGCGTTTTAACCCGTTTTTTACTCGTTTTTTACTCGTTTTTAACCCGTTTTTTACGCGTTTTTACTCGTTTTTAACCCGTTTTTTACGCGTTTTTACTCGTTTTTAACCCGTTTTTTACGCGTTTTTACTCGTTTTTAACCCGTTTTTTACGCGTTTCTTGTGCGTTATTTGTGCGTTATTTGTGCGTTTTTTACGCGTTTTTGAGGTGGAGGGAGGCGTTAGTGTATGTGTAATTTAAAAAGCTGAAATTATGAGATTGGTTATACAGCGTGTCAGCCGGGCTGCTGTGGCAGTTGGCGGGGCTGATGTTTCGCGCATCAGCAGGGGATTGATGATTCTCGTCGGTGTGGAGCAGGGTGATACTCCGGCAGATATTGAGTGGCTTGCTGCGAAAGTGGCCCGGCTCCGCATTTTCGAGGATGAATCCGGGGTGATGAACCTTTCAGTCATGGACATCAAGGGGGAAGTCATGGCAATCTCCCAGTTCACGCTCACCGCCTCAACGCGCAAGGGCAACCGCCCGTCATACATCCGCGCTGAACGTCCGGAAGTGGCCAATGGCATTTACGATGATTTCTGCCGGCAGTTGGCTGAGATGTGCGGGACTTCTGTGGCAAAAGGTGTCTTCGGCGCGGATATGAAGGTGGAGCTCGTCAATGACGGCCCTGTGACAATCATTATTGATTCGCGCCTGCGCGAATAGCAGCTGCCGGGTGCGAGTGTGTGAGAACCATTTTATTGTCCGGCACGTTAGGGTTATAAAACACATACTGTTATGACACGAAAAGAACTCACAGATGTAATTGCAGACCAAGTTGCGAAAGTCATCGCCAATCCCGGTTATTGGGGTGAGGATCCCCAGTTGAGCATAATTCCGACTACCCTTTTAGTTGGCATTGAACGCCACGATGATGCCGACCGCTCCATCGCCTTCAGTGACTATGCTATTGAGGAGGACGCGGTGGAGGATGGCGACTATTCCGAGGATGCAGCCGATTTCCAGTCTGCATCAGACCCCGACCTATATCCGATGGGCACGCTCATCGACTATGCGGCCAAGAAGCCCGATTTGAAGAAGATTGCCCGCCTGGTGGATAGGTATATCCCCCAGAAAGAGGAAAACCTCTATGCCGAATAAACCGCANAGGCATTGAAAATATTTTCACTGCCTTAACATTNTTTAATATTACACTGTCCTGTTTCAGCAGCATTATCTCTTAANTTTGCAGCATGAAANCAGGTAAGNTGAAAATATTGACCGCTGACGGGGCTGAAGTTGACGCTGCAGCTCCTGTAATAGTTTCTGCAAGCCGAGCCACTGATATACCAGCGTTTTATGCAAAGTGGTTTTTTAACAGGCTTGAAAAGGGTTATTGCATTTGGAGCAATCCCTTTTCGGGCCGCGAGTCATATGTGTCTTTTAAAAATACCCGCTTTATCGTATTTTGGTCAAAGAATCCCAAGCCATTGCTTCCGTATATTGTCGAACTTGAAAAGCGGGGCATTCCTTGCTATGTGCAATATACCTTGAATGATTATGAAGAAGAGGGCTGGGAATCCGGAGTCCCATCGCTTGATGATAGGATTGCAACATTCAAGGCCATGACTCTCAAGCTCGGGCCGAACGGCGTGATATGGCGATTTGACCCCTTGCTTCTTACGGATGAAATCGGAGTGACAGATTTNCTGNATAAGATTCGGGGAATTGCTGAAAGGCNTAGCGGACATACTGAAAAACTTGTATTCAGTTTCGCGGATATAGAAGGNTATGCCAAGGTGCGACGTAACCTTGAAACAAGNAATATAAAGTATCGGNAATGNACANACAANGAANTGAGATTTTTTGCCTCTNGTTTGGCTGAGANGAATAAGCATCACGGCTGGGGGTTTCGGCTGGCTACCTGTGGCGAGAAAATTGATTTACGAGAGTTTGATATCGACCACAACCGCTGTATAGATGACGTTCAAATTGCGCGTATGGCATGGCGCGACAGCGTTCTGATGAAGTATCTCGGCATAGAGGTGCATTCGCTTGAGCCGTCCATTTTTGGAGCAAGAGAATTGCCACCGGGAGCAATTGAGCTGGACGGGCATCATTATGGCCTGCGGACTAAATCGAATCATGCTTCCGGACAACGCAAGTATTGCCAATGTATCGAGAGCAAAGACATAGGACGGTACGACACTTGCGCTCACGGTTGCTGGTACTGCTATGCCAACTCATCTCCTGAGCGCGGAGCAGCTAATCATGCCAAGCATGAACATCAACCTTTCTCTGAAAGAATATTATAACCACCCACAATATGTTAAGGACATACGATAACTGGCATAATAAATGACTCTGAAAAGGGCCAGCTTATGCGGATTTACAAACTATTTTCAAAAGAACAGGCAATATTATAATAATATGGAGAGAATTCGGGAGAGATGCAGGGGGAGTCTGGTCGGGGGCGCCGCGGGGGATGCCCTGGGGTATGCGGTCGAGTTTGATTCGCTCCGGGAGATCCGGAAGAGGTTTGGACAGGAGGGGATACGCGAGTATGAGCTTGAAAAGGGGGTGGCCCACTTCTCCGATGATACGCAGATGTCCCTCTTCACAGCTGTCGGGATTCTTGACGGTGTGGCAGCCGGCGCGTCCGGCACCCCTCTTCCTGAGGGTGCGGCAGCCGGGGGCTCAGGTGCAGGTGATTCCGGCAAGGGGGCAGCCGGGGGAGGATTGCTTGCGCATATCCGCGATGCATATTTGCGCTGGTACGATACCCAGACTATGGAGCCGGTGATTCTCAGCTCCGATTGGCTCACGTGCATACGCCGTCTTTGGGAGCGCCGCGCGCCGGGCAATACGTGCATGTCCGCTTTGGCCGTGCTCTCACGGGCGCATGGGAAGCGGCAGGTGGCCAACCGGTCAAAGGGGTGCGGAGGCGTGATGCGCGTCGCCCCGGCCGGCATATATTACGCTGCCCGCGCCGTGCAATCCGGCACGGCAGAGGGCCGGTATGTGCCAGCTGATGAGCAGGGTATGGCCGGAGCCGAACAATATGTAATGGAAGCCGGGCTCCTGGCGGGGATGGCAGCGGACCTGACGCACAAGCATCCGCTGAGCACTTACGCCTCAATGGCTCATGCAATGATAGTGGCGGAGTGTATACTCGCTGATAATATTGACCGCGAGAAATTCCGGTCTATCGTGATTGACCGCGTTTTCGGCCTCCTGGAGGGGCGTCATAAGGAGGATTCTCATCTTAAAAACCTCAAGGGGCAGGTGGAGAAGGCCCTTGACCTTGCGGTGTCAGACATGCCTGATGCCGAGGGCNTACGGCGCCTCGGGGAGGGCTGGGTCGGCGATGAGGCTCTGGCTATCGNCCTGTACTGCGNCATGCGATATATTGACGANTTNGGGAGGTGCATCGTATGCGCGGTCAACCATGACGGCGACAGCGATTCCACCGGCGCTATTGCGGGCAATATAATAGGCGCGATACTCTGCTACAGCAAGATACCCTCAAACTATCTCGACTCGCTTGAGCTGCGTGATGTGCTCGTGTCCGTAGCCGATGACCTTTGCGGATGCTCGTCGGAGGAGCAGATGACGGAGCGCTACATCCATCACCGGCCTTACGGGGTCGCACGGGAGTATCTGATTTAACCCCGGAGGGGTGGCACGTATATCAATGGTGCCACCCCTCCGGGGTGTTGTAAGAAAGAGGTCCTTGCCCACCCCGGGCTGCACCCGGGGTTAACGCTGTTTGGTCCCTCCGGGACCTTATTGACAAGACTCTTTCGTGATTGACAAGACTCTTTCGTGATTGACAAAAATCTTTTGTGCCGGAGGCTGAGGGATTACTTCCAGGAGACACGCATGCGGTTGATTGCAGCGTTCTCAGCCGGAGTGGACATATGGAAATTGGGTTTGCCGGTCTTGGCCTTCATGTTGGCCAGGGCCTTGCTGGTGCGTGAGGGACGNCCCNTNATTTCTGTGTCAANNTGAGCNAAGTAGTTCATNATANGAGCCAGATNGCCCTTGGCATCCGCGCTCCATGTAGCGGCCATCTGCGCCCAAGCACCTGCGGTGCGACCCATTCTCCAGTCGCCTGCGCGCACCNTGGGAGTGGCCGTTTCGTTGCGGATCTTGTCTCTCAGACGGTAAGCTAACTGTGCGGGGGAAGTGTAGAGCAGGTCTTCCACAGCATTGTCACCCTCGGAGGCAATCATGTAGTACTGCGAAGTCTGGGGTTCCGGGGATGTTGACCAGTACCAGTAATTGCTGTCATAGCTGCCGTTGCCCATCAGGGTCCAGCCATCGGAATTCTTCATCACGGGGGCAGTGAACTCCACGCGGGTCAGCTCGCCGCGGTTGCCCTGCTTGTCGAAGGCGAGCATATTAATGGTGTATGTCTCATCCTCTTCCAGCTCAGTGAGCGTCCATACGTCATTGTAAGGCAGCTCTACCTTTTGTCCGTCTTCGGGCAGTGAGCGGATTATTTCGGCATCATCAAACATGTTTATGCTGNCTGTGTAGCAGNCGAAGTAGAAGTATCCTACGGTCGAGGTCACGCCGAAGGTGGCGGCNANCGAATCAGTAAGATAGAGGGGGNCANTGACTGTCACTCGGCATCCGAGGATGACCGCAGTCTCCTGGGAGATTTCCAGGTTGGCCAGTGCCTGTCGGTCTACGTCAGTGATGGTCACTACAGTCACGCGGTCATCGAGATCCTCGTTGGCGGAATTGGTGGTGACGGTGATGGTAGTGGTGCCTACGCCCGACTTGCCCGAGAACTTGAGCCAATCCTCATCGCAGCGGATTATCCACTCGGCATCGGTCTTGATGGTGAAGGTTGCCGAAGCTCCCTTGGTTCCGGCCAGGCTCAGCGAGGATGGTGACACCTGGNTTGAGACCGTTGGAGTCGGATCGGGTTCCGGCTCCGGTTCTGGATCCGGATCGCAGGCAGCAAGCCCGAGACCTAGGACCACTGCCATCAGAGTCAGCAGCCAGGAAGCCTTGGATGCGGGACGCGGAGTCCCGAAGTTGAGAAAAGATTTCTTCATAATGTGATTGTATTTAGAAATTATAGAAGTGTCATGAAACGTCTGAGTCATGCCGGGCGCACTGTCACATGCCCCAGGTCGCCAAATTGTTTATTAACAAACTATGCTGTTTCTGATAAAGAATATAAGTGAAGGTTGATACAAACATGTTCTCGCTGTCGAAGTACACATCTGCAATCTCATCAATGCGATGATCCCATGTGCAATGTGAGGTGATATATTCCTCAGCGCGTGCGAAACTGTCATTGTCGCTCCACTCTATAAATATGTCCTCCATCACTGAGAGGCGGGGATTGTAACAGAACATGACGCGTCCGATTGTGGAGGTGGGGTTAAGGTATTCCATCACCTGAAGGCCGTCCTCATCAATGCCGGTGCCATCAGGAGCGCCGAACTTCTTTCTGACCTCAGCCGGGGATGAATCCATCAAGTTTTGGAAAGCGAAGAATTCGGGCTGCACGGTCAGCCGGACATACCATGAATTGCCGTTATGGCTGATGCCGAGGAAATCGGTGCCATAGCTTAAGCCGGTGACCCGGTCGCCCGACACCTTAGCCACAGGGCTGCTCAGGGGCTCGACATCCCAGGCGCTGTGAAGCGACATTTCTACCATCTCACCCTCTACAAGCGTATATTCATCCTTGATTTTCTTGAACTCGTATGTCCCTCCGAGCTGCTGGTTGGTGAGTGTCAGCTTATTATTGTCCAGCGCATCTATGCGGTATCGCAGCGAATAAACATATTCCCCACCCAGTTCATCCATTTCCATTGCAAGAGAATTGGTATTGGCGGTATAGGCCCAGCCTCCGATTCCCGAGAAAGTCTGCTGATAGTCTACATATTCGGTCATGGCGAGGGAATTGGTGATGTTCTGCTGGTGAACGAAGTCAAACACAGTGGCCCGTCCGCCTGGATTTATGGATGCCCACTTCCCGTTGATATTGGATATGGTTATGGAGGGTGAGGGTGCATCGGGCTCGGGATCATGGTCGCACGACGCTCCAAGCATGGCCGCCAGAATGCCCGCAGCTATGTAAAGTGACTTATTCATAGGTTGCAAAAACGCTGATGGCCCTTACATCTTTCGATATGCCAATTGCCAGTTGTTTGCCGTTTCGGGTGGTCTTATACCATTTTACCAGATTGTTGGTGTAGTCGTAGGTATATTTTGAGGCAAAGAATTTATCGATTTTATCCATATCTACCCATCCCTCGAAGTGAGTTTCAATGACCTTGACTTCTCCGGACAGGTATGTCACTAAGATTCCCCGGACCTGCTGGTCAAATACAAAATAGCTACGCATAGGATTTCCGCTATTATCCTTGGTAGTATAATAGTAAGTATCGTAGACTTTGTCGAAGTCGGAGAGTTTCTTGTCGATCCAGACTGTGTAGTCATCAATATAGTTGTCAGGATCGGTTACCTCGATGCGGGCCGCCACGGAGGCATCCCCGGCTTGGGCTATGATGAAGGCGCGCCCTCGCTTGACGGCCTTTATCTCTCCGCGGGAGTCAACTGTGGCCACGGCAGGATTGGTGGATAGGTAGTCGGTCGTTTTGCCGGATTCATTGAGAACCGGTATACGCAATGACTCGCCTACAGTAACGTTTTCAGTGGCCTTGAGGCGTATGAAAGCATCGGATGCGGATATTGCCGGCAGCCATGTCTCGAGGCGTGTGGGGGTGAGCTTGGTGATTTCATACTCATCTACCTGGCGGGAACCTGAGTGGTTATTATACTGCAAGGTAAACTTCCCCTCCTCCTCAAACATCTCGCCTCTTAGTTTCTCATAGGAGCTCTTGTTGTTTTTCAACACCAGCTCCATGTCTTGCACGAAAGTGCCGTCGTCATTGAAGGTCACTGCGCTGTAACCTTTTGAAGAGGGGGTGTTTGCATATTCCAGCCACTCGCCGTGCAGGAGGGATTCGGGCTGCTTCGAGGGTTCTGGATCGGGGTCGTGGTCGCAGCCTGTTGTTAGGAGCGCTGCGAGAGTCATCATTGCCGGCCAGACTATGGCGCGGAATTTTCTTGGTGTCATTTCCTTGGGGGTTTTTATTGGAGTTATTGGAATAATTGGAGTTATTGGAATAATTGGAGTTATTGGAATTATTGGAATAATTTGTTTTAGCGGAGGATGTAACCTAAGGTTATGGCTAAGGAGTGGATATTGTGGCGGTAGGAGCTCATGCGGTTGTCGCCGGGGATGGTGAAGAGGGGAATTCGGTCAGAGTCCCAGAACTTCGCGTTTGCCCGGTTGGAGAGATCGAATGAGTATCTCACGCCGAGCTGGAAACGGCTCAGCTCATACACCACTCCTGCGCTCAGCCCGTAATTGAATCGTTTCAGAGGAGAGTCCTTGAGTTTGAAGCGGGGATATTGGGAGTATCCCATGTCACTTCCGTTTTCTTCCACTTTGGTCAGCTTCTGATTGCGTGAGTAGAGGTCTATGTCGCCGGATATGTGGTAATTGCTCATCATAACTCCTTGAGGTGAATTGTAATCGACCGCTCCTCCCATGATGTTATAGACATTGCCACGGCTGTCGGTGGAGCCATTGAGCTTCATCTTGGCCGAGAGGCCGTAGGATACGTAAGGGCCGAGATTGACGTGGAGCGAGCTGCGTTTGCTGAGCACGAAGCGGTACGAGGCCATTACGGGAAGCTGAAGCTCATGANACGTGTACTGCTCCGTGTAGACGCTCGACCNGTGCCNCATNGTGACGGTNGTCTGCGNGCTGNCCAGCACAACATTGCTCTCCGAGGCGGAGAACTTGCTGTTGTAGCGGATATAATTGTAGTCCACGCCCGTCTGTAGGTAGAAATTCTTGATAAGGCGGATGTCCACAATCAGTCCGGCTGTGAAGCCTGTCTGGCCGCTGTATCGCACATTCTCGCGGGAGTTGCCCAGTCCGTAGTTGATCGCGCTGCCGGTGAAGCCCCCCTTGGAATCGGTGGAGACCATCGGCTGCAGATAACCTGCACGCACACCCAATGATACCCTGCGCCCTCCCAGTCGGCGGTTGTAGAAGAGGGAGTCGGCGTGAGAGGTGAGGCGTATGTTGAGGTCAAGGGCCTCTCCGGCGCGAAGGCGCACCACAGTGTCCACGGGGTGATAGTTCTTTTTAGACAGATGGATGCGGTACGTGCCCGGATCGCAGCGGAAAGCCTTTATCGGCGAGAGCCCGAGGTCCTTGCCGTTGGCCGAAACCTCGAACCCGTGCTCGGGGAGAGTGGTGAGGCTGATGGTGCCGAAGAGGGGGAAGAGGGCCACGTTCTCGCGCACCGGACTGTCACCGAGTGTCACTGTCCCCTCCTTGTCCTCATACATGGAGGCCTCCACGCGGTAGGTGTGCTCCCCCTTGTTCATGCTTGCCACTACGACACCGTTCTCCACCGGGAACTCCACATCGTCTATCCATACCCCGGCATCCTCGGGGCGCACGGTCAGGGCCAGCATCTGTGTTGATGACGATGCGGGTGTCTGGCCGTCGGGAGCCGCGAGCCGGAGTTCGTAGACAGTCCCCTCTTCGATGGGATAGGGATATTGAAACATTACGGGCACATATCCCGGGTGAGAGATCGAGAGGCTTCTCGCCCCGTAAGGCACGTAGAGCCACAGCTCGCCGTCCACTTCGCGTTTCTCGACTATCCCGAGCCCGTCGGCGCGCACGGTGAGATGGTCCAGGGGGGAGATGACGCGTATCAGGGCGCAGAGGCGCCCCTCGTCATGGTCGCGCACGGGGTGCGTGACGCGCGCCATCAGGTCGTTGTCCTGCCGTATGAAGCCGGTCACATCCAGTGTGCGCTGCGCCAGGGCCGTTCCCGCGCCGACAAGTATCATCATGAGGGCGATGAGCGCCGGCCTCAGGCCCGGGCCTTTATCGCGTGTGGCGCCTGGTCCGGCGGCGGTCTGTCTTGGATTCATATTATCAATCATAGTGTTAGCGTGAAGAAGTATTGTCAAATGTTGAGGTGTGTTCGGCGGTGTTAGAGCATGAAGTCAGTGATGCCTAACCGCCCGTCGCGTGTGTCGGGGTCAAGGTCGGGCTGCCAGGTGCGCACATGTATCAGAGGCTTGTCGGGCCGGGCAAAGTCTATCATCAGGAAGAGATATCCAGTGTCGCCGTAAGAGGATGAGAAGTAATCCTGACGTATCTGGATTCCATAGATGTCAGGGTTGGTGTGCGAGCGGCGTATCACGTTGTCGGCGAAGCGGATATTGACATACTCGTTTGACCGGAAGCACCTCTCAAGATTTGCTATATACTGGTCTTTGGTCTGGCGGGTGTATTTCACGTGCCGCTGCAGCGAGGGCTTGAGGTCTCCCTTGCCGCTCGAGTAGACCGTGGAGCCGGTGATAATCAGTGCATCGTGGGAGAAAATGGAGCGGATATAGTCCAGACGCTTGAGGGCGTAGGCAGTCTTGTAGGTCTCCAGGAAGTGGACCATGAGCAGCCTGGCCCCTAAGTCCCATTCATTTCTGCGCATGATGTCGTCAACGGCGATTTTCTCAAGGCCGAAAGCCACTTCATTAAGTTTGGCATCCTTGTCAAGATACAGCACCACATCCTCGGTGAAAGTGCGGGTGTTGCCCTTGAAGGAGAAGNTCATTGGAANGCTGNGGCNNACCANGCNGNNGGAGGTTGGAACCAGTTCCACTTCCGGCTGGCGAAGCAAGCGCGCGTTGCCATAAGACATGAGCCGCGAGAACATCTCCCATCCCTGGTCGGTGCACACCCCCCTCGCCGCAGCCGCAGACTTTGAGACTATCGCCTTCTGCACGGCATCCACCGTAGCGAGGCACTTAGCCCGGTAATCAGCTGATGAGGCTGCCGCCGGCTCCGCGCTTGCGGAGACGCTCTGGCTCAGAGCCTCGCGGGCAGTGGGAAGGAGATAGGCCTCAGTGTCGGTAGTTCTGCAATTGCGCGTATTGAGCTTGAGCTGCGCCGCCGCGAGGGGCACAGGCTCAGTGGTCTGTATGACGCAGAGAAGGTCGGGGTTGATGTTTGCCTCGTCGCGGCACTCGTATTCGGCCTGGATTTTCAGCTTGGAGAGTTTTGTGCCTGCGGGCACGGCTATGTCGCCCGAGCCATCCTTGGCTGTGTGGAGCTCCGAGAGGGTCTTGCCATCCGTATGACGGTAGTTGAAATTAGTCAGGGGGCGCCCGTCTCGCGTGAAGCGCAGAGTGACATACTGCACGCCCTCCCGGGTCTCGGCCTCGGTAGCCTCGACCGAGATAGATGAAAGGATGTCCTTGATGGCGGCGAAGGCATATTGCATCATGTTGTGCTCGCCCGACTCATCCTCGAAGACCTCCAGGTCAGCGTCGGGGCAGCTGCGGAGCAGCAGGAGCGCCCAGTAGTAATCGCGGAGGGAGTCTCCCGTCTTGCCCTCCTTCTCGCTGCGTCGGGCCTCCCATATCCACTTGCGCGCCAAGGCCACGCGCTTCTTGAACATGGCGCGCAGCTCGCTGCGCTTCATGTAGCGGTAGACGGTATACTCATCTTTCTTGTTGCGCTCCACATACTCGTCCACATTGTTTAAGGCAGCCGTGGAGTAGGAGCGTATGATACTGTTGAGCTTCTCTTCGGAATTGACAGATTCTCCCTTGATTTCCTCAGTGCCGGAATAGGTGAACTGGGAGCTTACATTGACAGAAATATTGCTGACAAGGGCTGAGAGGGCGGACTGGCGCGCCTTCTCAAGATCGCGGTCAGTGCCTTGCCCGATTATGTAGTCGCTGCTCTGGGCGATGATTTTCCACTGCGCGGGCGTGATGGCGCCCGCAGCGGCTGAAAAAGCTGCAACAAGCAATAGGCAAATGCTGATAGCTTTGCCTAAATAGCTGATTTTTAGTAAATTATATGGGGGGGGGTAATTTGACGCACCGATTCTCTCCAGCGGGACATTATCCGTGGAGCGAGAGATATATATTTCGGTATTATGGAGAGTCCGAGTTGCATTTCGGGCGCAAAGATAATAAAATTTTTCTGAATGTGCAAATTGGAGGAGAATTATATGGGTGAGGAGGCTGGAAAGCCTCCTCTACTTTCTTTTTTACGGAGGCTGGAAAGCCTCCGCTACTTCAGGGGTTATAGAGGTCCTTGTTGTAGTAGTCAAGGATTTCGTTGGTGGCTTTGATGGCCAGGCGGGCGCGGCTGTCGGGATTGATGCGTATGGCGGCGAGATAGTCGTTGATGGCCGAGGCGCGGTCGCCGCGTCCCCAGTGGCGCATGCCGCGCAGTGTGAGGGCCTCATCGTCTTCGGGATGTTCCCGGAGGTACTGTGTCAGCGCTTCGATGCCGTTGTCGGCATATTCGCCATTGGTGATGGCAGTCTTGATTTCCTGTAGTGTCATGGTCGCAATGGGTTAGAGGGTGTTGATACTGGGCGGTGGAGGCCGGAGTCAGACGACCTCGATATGTGAGGAGCGCACCGGAGTCTGCATGAAGAGCGATGCCAGGGCATCGAAGTTGGCCGGGGATTCCGTGGTGAGGTATCTGACTGTCCCGCCGCGCGTGCATTTCGCAGCCATTTCGGGATGCCGCTCGAGATAGTCGGCCAGGGAGTCAGCCACCAGCTCTCCCTGGGCTATGACGCGCGTCCCCTCCGGCACGCATTGCCGGATTTTGGGCATGAGGAGGGGGTAGTGGGTGCATCCGAGCACGAGCGTGTCGATCTGCGGGTCGCGCCGCATGATTTCGCCGATGTATTTGCTTACGAAGTAGTCGGCTCCCGGTCCGGAGGCCTCTCCGTTTTCCACCAGGGGCACCCACATCGGGCAAGCCTGGCCGGTGATGCGCAGGTCGCTGTAGAGCTTTCCGGCCTCCATGTCGTATGAGCGGCTGCGGATNGTGCCGGGCGTGCCNAANACGCCGACATGGCGGCTCTTGGAAACGGCCCCTAAGGCTTCGACGGTGGGGCGTATGACTCCGAGCACGCGCCGGTCCGGGTCGAGCCCCTGCAGGTCGTGCTGCTGGATTGACCTCAGAGCCTTGGCCGAAGCGGTGTTGCAGGCCAGTATGACGAGGTGGCAGCCGCGCTCGAAAAGGGCCTTGACGGCCTGGAGGGTGAACTCATAGACGATGCCGAATGATCGCGACCCGTATGGGGCGCGGGCATTGTCGCCTAAGTAGAGATAATCGAATCCCGGGAGGCGGCTCCTCATGGCTTTGAGGATTGTCAGCCCCCCGTAGCCGGAATCGAAGACTCCTATCGGACCCGGAGCTGATGGTAGCATCGCGTGCTTGACGAGTGGTGAGAAATTAAAAATATGGTTGTCACAAAAAAAGCGTGTGTGCCAAGGCGCTCTGAATGCTGCGCCTTGACACACACGGCCGGTGTCGTGTCCTTACTTGATGCCCAGTTTGGCCTTCACCAGAGAGGTGATGTCGTCCACCGGAGCAGCGTGATAGAGGGTCAGCTGGGGCTCCATGACCTGCACGAGGCTGTATCCGTTCTCCTTGGCCACAGACTCGACAGCCTGCGAGATTTTGGCGGAGATGGGGGCCATCAGCTCGGTCTGCATGCGCTGGAGGTCCTGCATGGCGGTCTGCTGGAAAGTCTGGAGCTTCTGGTCATAGTCGGCCAGCTCGCGGGTCTTGCGCTCGCGGATAGCGGGCAGCTCGTTCTCGTCCATCTTCTGGAAGTCGTCATAGAGGCGCTTCATCTCGTCCTGGAGCTTGGAGAACTCGGCCTCGTATTTCTTGGAGGTGTCAGCGAGTTTGGCCTGGGCCTCAGTAAACTCGGGCATCCCCTGCATCACGCCATCCACATTCACGAGACCCATCTTGAAGGTCTGGGCCGATGCGCAGAGGGGAAGGATGAAGGCAAGGGCCAAAAGCAGTTTCTTGATCATTTTTTCAGTTTTATAGATTTTGTTATGAGATTTCAGAATTATNACTAANAACTTAACAACTCAACANNTNATTTAGAGTAGCCGAGNTTGGCGAGCACGTCATTGCTNACATCGATACGTGGCGAGGCGAAGACGATGCTCTGCNACGAAGCGCGGTCGAAGATGGTCTGGTAGCCTTTCTCCTCGGCCACTGCCTTCACCGCGTTGTAGACATCCTCCTGGATAGGCTTCATCAGGCTCTGGCGCTTCTTGTAAAGTTCCCCTTCGGGACCGAAGTACTTGTAGCGGGCATCGGTGACCTCCTTTTCCTTGGCCACGATTTCCTCCTCGCGCTTCTTCTTCTGGTCATCGGTGAGGAATACCATCTCGCTCTGGTAGTTCTTGTAGAGGGTCTCGGCCTCCTGGGCGAGCTGATTGACCTCTTTCTCCCAGCGCTGCGAGACCTGGTTGAGCTGTTCGTTTGCCATCTCGTAGGCGGGCACATTGCGCAGTATGTAGTCCATATCCACCAGGGCATATTTCTGGGCATGGCCTGCCAGGGCGAAGCCGGCGGCGATGATGAGGGTTAAGATTATCTTTTTCATAAAATCGTTTTTTTAAGGGTTACACATCAAGACCGGAAGGCCTGCCGCTCAGGGGCGCAGGCTCCGTTAATTATGACATTGTGCCGGGGGAGGAGTTTATGCATGAGGCGAGTATTTAACAATCGTTAGTATTCCTGCGCCGCTCAGAACTCCTGTCCGAGCACGAAGTGCAGCTGGCTTCCGCCACGCCGTCCCCACACCTTGTCGAAGCCGTAGCCCCAGTCTATTCCGAGGAAGCCGAGCATCTGGAGATAGATGCGCACGCCCACGCCGGCGGAGCGCTTGAGGTTGAAGGGGGCGAAGTCCTGCACGCGGGTCCAGCAGTTGCCCGCCTCGGCGAAGGCGAGGGCATAGATGGTGGTGGTGGGCTGGAGCATGAAGGGGAAGTGGAGCTCGAAGGTGAACTTGGAGTATGCGTAGCCCTCAGCCTTCCAGGGGGTGAACTGGCCGTTGTCATAGCCTCGCATGGAGACCGTCTCTGTGGCGTATGTGTAGCTGCCNGTCATGCCGTCGCCGCCGAAATAGAAGGTCTCGAAGGGTGAGCGGACATACTTGTTGTAGGATCCCAAGAGGCCGAAGTCAGCGCGGGTCATGAGCACGAGGGTCCACTGCCCGTCGGGGTCTGTGAGGGGAGTGAAGGTGCGCGACTTGAACTTCAGCTTCCAGTATTCGATCCACTTGTACATGTCCTTCACAGCCTGCTGGTTGTCGTTATAGTTGATTTCCTCCTGCAGCTTCTTCCAGTCCTGTTTGCGGATTGAGGACCATGGGGGAGTGAGGGTGAGGTCGATTGAGAACTCGGAGCCGCGGCGCGTATAGATGGGGTTGTCGATGCTGGAGCGCGAGAGGCGCAGGCCGAGGGTGAGTGAATTGGCCGTGCCGTTGCGCATGAAGCGGATATATTCCCAGTTTTTGAGGTAATACCAGCGGTATGCGAGGGTGGCCTGGAACTGGAAGTAGTCATCGGGCCAAGTGAGGCGTGTGCCGTAGCCCACCGAGGCTCCCGCTATCTGGATTATCTTGTTGGGGTCGTATGCGTTCTCGTAATAGTAATTGCCATAGTTGGAGCCGTAGTTGCCCTGGGTCCAGAGGGCTGTGGAGTAGGCGTTCCAGTAATTATTGTTGTAATAGCTGGAGTTGATGCCTGTCGAGCGGCTGTAGTCGATGCCGACCGAGAGCGAGTTGGGGCGCTTGCCGCCGATCCAGGGGTCGAAGAATGAGATTGAATAGCTCTGGTAATATTTCGCGTTGGTCTGGGCGGAGATGGAGAAGGTCTGNCCGTCGCCTCGCGGGATGATGCCGCGGTAGGCGGAGGGGTTGAAGAGGTTCTTCATCGAGAAATTGGAGAAGGAGAGGCCGACCTGGCCNGTNACNCCTGTCTGTCCCCAGCCGAATGAGAGCTGCACCTTGTCGTTAGCCTTGGATTCGAGATTGAAGACAATGTCGACGGTGCCGTCCTGCTCGTTGGGCTGCGGCTGTATGTCCATGTGCTCGGGGTCGAAATGGCCCGAAGCTGCGATTTCGCGCGCNGAGCGCATGAGGTCGCTCTTGGAGAAGAGCTCGCCTGGGCGCACGCGCANCTCGCGGCGGATGACCTTCTCATAGAGCTGGTCGTTGCCGTTGATGACCACGCGGTTGACGGTAGCCTGCGGCCCCTCGAAAATCCTCATCTGCAGAGCTACGCTGTCGCCGCGCACCGTCTGCTCGATAGGCACGAGCTGGAAGAAGAGGTAGCCGTTGTCAAGATAGAGGTTTGCCACGGCGTCATCATCCTCTACGGTGCGTTTCTGGAGGCGTTTCTGATTGTAGACATCACCCGGGAAGATNCCCAGCATATTGTTGAGGGCCTCTGTGGGATANACCGTGTTGCCCACCCAGGAGATGTCGCTGATATAGTATCTCTGGCCCTCGTCGACAGTGAGGTAGACATCCACCTCCTTGTCATCGTATGGCACCACGGAGTCGCTGATGATAGCCGCGTCGCGGTATCCCAACTCGTTATACTTGTCTATGATGCGCTGCTTGTCATCGCGGTAGTCACTGTCGACAAACTTTTTCTGCTTGAAGAGATTGAGCAGGTTGCCATTCTCGTTGGTCTTCTTCATGGCCCCCTTCACGCGGCGGTCTGAGAGCACGCGGTTGCCGTTGACATAAATCTTATGTACCTTGATTTTGTTATGCCGGTCCACGTCGACATCCAGGATGACCTGGTTCTCCTTGCTCAGGTCGTCATGCTGCGTGATGGTGACCTTGGCGTTCTTGAAGCCCTTT
>WFLX010122274.1_pt1 | contig 17840 bp, 12 predicted proteins | sample 4967041 | NCBI WGS metagenome assembly WFLX01 (sample SAMN12857096, study PRJNA449069) | gut metagenome | isolation source: stool from male and female vole | host: Microtus ochrogaster | place: USA:Florida | collected 2017 | reverse complement strand
AACATCAACTACAATGACTCCACGGGCCAGGACTACGGTTTCAACCGCCCGTACTCCGAGGATACGGCGCGTACCATCGACGAGGAGGTCACGCGCATAGTCAACGAGCAGTATGAGCGCGCCAAGGAGATAATCCGCAAGTATGCCGAGCAGCATAACAAGATCCGCGACATGCTCGTAGAGCACGAAGTGATATTCCACGATGACGTGGAGCTCATCTTAGGGCCGCGCAAATGGAAATCGCGCACCGACGAGATAATAGAGCTCTCGAAGCGCGACGAAGCCAAGCGCCTGAAGAACGCCCACCCCGTCCCCGCAGAAGAGATAAAGGACATCCCCGAAAAGGAGTCCCCAGTCAAAGGCGACACCGCCAAGGGCACCCCGGTAAACGCTGACCCCGCCAACGAGGAAGACCCGGGCACCCCCCCGCCCTTCACCCATTAACCCGCAGCGGCTCCCCAAAGTAGCGGAGGCTTTCCAGCCTCCGCAAACAGCGCCACCCCCGGACTTGCAAGTCCGGGGGTGGCGCTGTTTAACAATTGGTCAATACCTCTGCAATTATTGGCTAATTAGCGGTTTTATCCCCAAAAATTGTCCCCATTGGAAAAAATATTGTAATTTTGCTTAATCAAAAGCCCGTTTGAATTGTCTTAATAAAGGATAAGCATGCTTAAAATTTTTTAAGCATGCCCCGTGCACGGCACGCTTAAACCACTTGAGTGTGAGTGCCCGGAACACACTAAATTGCGATACATAACAATCATTACTTTATAAGTCACAACGTATGAAAATCAACCATCTCGGTTACGGCGCCGCAGTGATTGCCTTAGGCTCAATCATGCTCGCAGGCTGCAAAGGCGGGGACGCCTCACAGCAGCAACAGCAGGCCCCGACGCTTGCTGTAATGACAATCACTGAGGAAGATGCCTCGCTCAACACTGTCTATCCCGCTACTTTACACGGTGTCAATGATGTGGAAATCCGTCCGCAGATTTCCGGCTTCCTGACGAAGGTGCATGTCCAGGAGGGCCAGCACGTGGCCGCAGGCCAGGTGCTCTTCACCATCGACCAGGTGCAGCTCCAGGCTGCCGTCGATGCCGCCCGCGCCGCCATCGAAGTGGCCCAGGCGAATGTCAACACCGCCCAGACAAGCGCCAACAACAATAAGATTCTCCTTGACAAGAATATCATCAGCGCTTCGGCTTACCAGACCTCTGTGGATGCCTTGAACGCCGCCAAGGCCCAGCTCCACCAGGCCCAGGCCAACCTTGTCAACGCCCAGAAGAACCTCTCCTATTCCGTAGTGAAGGCCCCCACAGCCGGAATCGTCGGCACAATCGACAACAAGGAGGGATCGCTCGTGTCCCCCTCCACGCTTCTTACCGTCCTCTCCGACAACGGAGGCATGGAGGCCTATTTCTCGATGACTGAGAAGGAGGTTCTCGCCCTAACTGACGATGGCAAGCGCACCGTCAAGGAGGCTATCGCCACCATGCCGGAGGTGCAGCTGCAGCTCGCCACCGGAACGCTCTATCCCTATAAGGGACGCATCGTATCCATCTCCGGCGTGCTCGACACCCAGACGGGCAGCGCGACCGTCAAGGCGCAGTTCCCCAATCCTGACGGAATGCTCCGCAGCGGCAACACAGGCCAGGTGCTGATGCCTACTACCACCGCAGGTGCCCTCAAAGTGCCTCAGAAAGCCACTTTTGAGATTCAGGACATGAAGTTCGTGTATGTAGTGGGCGACAGCGCAAAGATCCACACCACTCCTATCACGGTCTCCGAGCTTAACGACGGCCAGACCTATATCGTGACTTCGGGCCTCAAGCCCGGCGATGTGATCGTCACCGAAGGCGTGGGCGTATCCCTGCAGGATGGAATGGTAATCAATCCCAAAACCGGCGCAGCCGCTCCGGCAGAGGCTCAGCAGGGCGCCAAATGATTGCACTGTTCTGAATGAACGTACCAGAATATTCCAACAACAACCTGAATATTCCAATATTTTAAGGATATTAGAAGGACATAATGAAACTTGACAGATTTATAAACCGTCCGGTGCTCTCGACCGTGATCTCGATTTTCATCGTGATCTTCGGTCTGCTCGGCTTAATGAGCATACCTATGGAGCAGTACCCGGACATCGCGCCTCCGACCATACGCGTCTCCACGACCTATACCGGAGCAAACGCGCAGACTGTGCTCAACTCGGTCATCGCTCCTATCGAGGAGCAGATCAACGGCGCCGAGAACATGGAGTACATGACATCCTCGGCCAGCAATAACGGCTCGGCTGAAATCACAGTCTACTTCAAACAGGGCATGGACCCTGACATGGCAGCCGTCGACGTGCAGAACCGCGTGGCCAAGGCTGCGGCTTTCCTCCCCTCGGAGGTAAACCAGGTGGGCGTCATCACCCAGAAGCGCCAGTCTTCGATGCTGATGGTGATCGCGATGTATGACCCCGAAGACAAATACACCGCGCAGTTTATCNNCAACTNCATGANCNTCAACATCCTCCNNNNGANNAAGCNTGTCNCNNGCGTAGGTGATGCANTNNCCTTCGGCGCTGACTACTCTATGCGCATCTGGCTCAAGCCCGAGGTCATGGCGCAGTACAAGCTGATGCCCTCCGACATCTCGGCCGCCTTGGCTGAGCAGAACATCGAGGCCGCCCCCGGCCAGTTTGGCGAGCAGGGCAACCAGTCGTTCCAGTACGTGCTCAAATACAAGGGCCGACTCACCGATGCCAAGCAGTTCGAGGACATCATCCTGCGCGCCACCCCGGATGGCGAAGTGCTCCGCTTAGGCGACGTGGCCAAGGTCGAGATGGGCCGTCTGACCTACGGCTTCTCCAACCTCAACAACGGCCACATCGGCTCGTCTGCCATCGTGTTCCAGTCGGCAGGCTCCAACGCTACTGCGGTCGTAGAGGAAATCGAGAAACTTCTTGACGAGGCCCGCAAGGACCTCCCCTCGGGCATGGTGCTCCAGACCACAATGTCGGTCAACGAGTTCCTGTTCGCCTCTATCGAGGAGGTTGTGAAGACCCTTATCGAGGCCTTCATCCTGGTGTTCCTCGTGGTGTTCATCTTCCTGCAGGACTTCCGCTCGACCCTCATCCCGATGATCTCCATCCCTGTGGCCCTCATCGGCACATTCTTCCTGCTCTACATCTTCGGGTTCACCCTCAACCTTCTCACCCTCTCCGCTCTCGTGCTCGCAATCGCGATTGTGGTCGATGACGCGATAGTGGTGGTGGAGGCGGTTCACGCCAAGCTTGACCAAGGATACAAATCGTCGCGCAAGGCCTCTATCGACGCAATGCGCGAAATCTCGGGCGCCCTCATCTCCATCACCCTGGTGATGATGCTGGTGTTCATCCCCGTATCCTTCCTCGGAGGCACCTCTGGCGTGTTCTACCGCCAGTTCGGTCTGACCATGGCTATGGCTATCGGCCTCTCGGCCATCAACGCCCTCACGCTCTCCCCTGCCCTCTGCGCCCTCTTCCTCAAGGGACATGACGAGAAGGGCCTCAAGGAGCGCATGGGAGATGCCTACAAGACAGCCGGCGAGGCGGTCGGCCAGGCTTATAAGAAGCGCCTCTCATTCCCCCCGATTGTGACGCTGATTTTCCTCATCGCCGCTATCGTCTTCCTCGTGCTCGGCTGGTACACCTTCGAGAACGTAGCCCTCTCCTGCATCGCATGCGTGGTCGCTATCCTCGCCCTCATCGGCATCTTCACACAGAGCTTCATCGACTCCTTCAACCGCAGCTTCGACGCACTGCTGCGAGTCTATCGCAAAGCGGTATCCTGGTTTGTCAACCACAAGCTCATCAGCTTCGCCACGGTGGCAGGCAGTATCGGAGTGCTCGTATGGCTCATGTCCATCACCCCCTCCTCTATGATTCCCACCGAGGACACCGGCACCATCATGGGCGCCGTCACGATGCCTCCCGCCACCTCGCAGGAGCGCACCCAGCAAGTGATGAACTCCGTGGACAGCATCATCGGAAGTATCCCGGCCATCAAGAGCCGCACCGCTATCACCGGCTACTCGTTCATCGGCGGCCAGGGCAACACCTACGGCTCATTCATCATCAAGCTCAAACCTTGGGATGAGCGCGATGAGAACACTGAGAGCGCGCAGGCTATCGTGGGTCAGCTCTTCATGAAGACCGGCATGGCCATCAAGGATGCCCGCGTGATGTTCTTCCAGCCCCCGATGATCACCGGCTACTCGATGACCAACGGTTTCGAAATCAAACTTCAGGACCGCACCGGCGGCGACCTCAACAAGTTCTTCGAGGTCTATCAGAAGTTTATCGGCGCCCTCAATGCCGACCCTGCCATCCAGATGGCCTACTCCAACTTCAACCCCACCTTCCCGCAGTATCTCGTCGAGATTGACGTGGCCAAGGTGAAGCAGGCCGGACTGACCCAGAATGCCGTCCTCTCCGCCCTCCAGGGCTACTACGGCGGCATGTACATCTCCAACTTCAACAGCTACGGCAAGCTCTACCGTGTCATGATGCAGGCCGATCCCTCGGCCCGCGTGTCTCCCGAGACGCTCAAGCAGATCAAGATTCGCAACGGCGTAGACATGGCTCCTATCGACAACTTCGTGAAGCTCACCCGCGTCTACGGCCCTGACCTGATCGAGCGATTCNACATGTTCACCTCGATCNCCATNACCGGCAACCCGGCACCCGGAGTCTCATCGGGCGNGNCCATCGAGNCTATCAACCGCATAGCGCAGGAGACCCTCCCCGTCGGCTATGGATATGAGTACGCCGGCATGACGCGTGAGCAGGCCAGCGGCTCGAGCGGAAGCACGGGCTATGTGTTCATCCTCGTGCTCGTGTTCGTCTACCTTATCCTCTCGGCACAGTATGAGAGCTACATCCTCCCCTGGGCGGTTATCCTCTCCGTGCCCTTCGGCCTCATGGGCACATTCATCTTCGCCCGCATGCGCGACATTGACAACAATATCTATCTCCAGATCGCGCTCATCATGCTTATCGGCCTTCTGGCCAAGAACGCCATCCTTATCGTGGAGTTCGCCCTTGACCGCCGCAAGACCGGCATGAGCATTGTCAAGTCTGCCATCCAGGGTGCCGTAGCCCGTCTGCGCCCGATTCTCATGACCTCGCTCGCCATGATTATCGGTCTTCTGCCGATGATGTTCGCCCACGGCGCCGGCAAGCTCGGCAACCAAGCCCTCGGCACAGGCGCCGTCGGAGGCATGCTCATCGGCATGATACTCCAGGTGATTATCGTCCCGGCCCTCTTCGTGGCAGCCCAGAAACTGCAGGAGCGCATTTCGCCCCCGAAGTGGAAGGATACCGACAACAGCGGCATTTCTTCCGAGATTGAACAGTATGCAATAAAAAATGACTGACACCATGCGTAATATGAGAAAGTCAATCGTATTTGCCCTCACGGGCGCCATGGCAGTCGGCCTCAGCAGCTGCCACATCTATCAGAAATATGACCTCCCGACCGACAACGCCATAGTCTCCGACTATGCGCGTGCGGTCGCGGAGACCCCCGATTCAACCTCCCTCGGATACCTGGAGTGGGAGCAGATCTTCACCGACCCGCAGCTCCAGGCCCTTATCCGCCAGGCCCTCGAGAACAATGCTGACCTCGACAATGCAATGCTCAATGTAGACATTGCCCGCGCGCAGCTCAAGGGAGCTAAGCTCAGCTATTTCCCCTCGCTTGCCCTGACTCCCAACGGTGGCACGTCAAGCTACGGAGGCAGCCACATGAACTGGACTTACACAATACCCCTGGCTGCATCCTGGGAGATTGACGCCTTTGCCAAGATCCTTAACCGCAAGCGCGGAGCGCAGGTGGCCGTGGAGCAGGCCGAAGCCTACGCACAGGCTGCCCGCTCGCAGATTGTCTGCGGTGTCGCCACAAGCTACTACACGCTCGTGCTGCTCAACCAGCAGCTCGACCTGACCAAGCGCACCTCCGAAATCTGGGCCGACCAGGTGGAGTCCATGAAACTCCTCAAGGAGGCCGGACGCACCAATGAGGCTGCCGTGGTGCAGAGCCAGGCCAATTACTACAGCATCATGGCCTCGATACCCGACCTGGAGCAGCAGATCACGACCGTGCAGAACTCCCTGTCGCTTCTGCTCAACACCTACCCGCAGACCTGGAGCGTCAGCAGCTCGCTTGACTTCTCGCTCCCTGTGGAGGTTACCTCAGGCATTCCGCTCAATTATCTGGCTACCCGTCCCGANGTAGNTGCTGCCGAGCGGGGAATGGCTGCGGCCTTCTANTCCCTNNACTCNGCNCGGACCAACNTCTACCCCTCGCTCNTCATCTCCGCCCAGGGAGGATTCACNAATCTGTTGGGCTCGATGATTTCGAACCCCGGCAAATGGTTCATCCAGCTCGCAGGCTCGCTGACCGCCCCCATCTTCTCGCGCGGCCAGAACATCGCGACCTATGAAGCTGCCAAGGCGCAGCAGAAACAGGCCGTCAACAACTTTGAGAAGGTAGTGCTCTCCGCAGCCGGGGATGTCAGCAACGCTCTGGTGGCAATCAATCAGAACACTGCCAAGCGCGCCATGATAGAGAAGCAGATAGATGCCCTGGAGAAGTCAGTTGAGTACACCAACGAGCTCTTCATGTATAACCAGGGCACGACCTATCTTGAAGTGCTCACCGCCCGCAGCAGCCTCCTCCAGGCTCAGCTCGCCGCCCTCGCCTGCTGGCACACCAAGGCCACTTCGCTCATCAGCCTCTACCAGGCTGTCGGCGGAGGCAGGTAATGTCTAACCCTCAAAATCCGTACTCATGTCTAACATCAGCAATCTCGCTTTCGTGCATCCCGAGNCCAAGCTNGGCAAGGATGTCACCATCGGCGCATTCGTCTATATCGACCGCAATGTCGAGATCGGCGANGGCACTGTNATCCACTCCCACTGCAGCGTGCTCTCAGGCTCGCNCATCNGCAGAAACAACGTGATATACGAGGGTTCGATCATCGCGGCCACACCCCAGGATTTCCGCTGGAAAGGTGAGGAGTCATATGTCGTGATCGGCGACAACAACAAGATCCGCGAGTATGTCATCATCAACCGCTCCAGCCGCAAGGGTGGCGAGACGCGTATCGGCAACAATTCCTTCGTCATGGCCCAGAGCCATATCGCTCACGACAGTGTCATAGGTGACTGGTGCGTTATCGGCAACGGGGTGAAGATCGCGGGAGACTGCAATATCGGCAATTACACGATTCTCTCCTCGGGCGTGATAGTCCATGAGGGATTCCATATCGGCGAATGGTGCCTTATCAAGGGTGGCTGCCGCGTCAACGGCAATGTGCCCCCGTATGTCATCATGGCCCACAACCCCATCTCCTACTACGGCGTGAACGCCTACATCCTGCGCAAGGGCAAGAAGAGCGAGGAGATTATCGATGATATTGCCAAGTGCTACCGCCACATCTACCAGAGCCAAACGGCCGTGCACAACGCCGAGCGCCGCATCCATGAGGATGTCCAGCCCTCGGAAGAGCGCGACAAGATAATCGAGTTCCTCGTGACGCACGACTTCAAGCTCGCCGCCACCCCCCTCGACATCTTCGAAGACTGAGTCTAAGACCCCCTCCGGGATTCGTCCCGGCATGACAAGAAAACCACGGCGTCCCAAAACATATCGGGGCGCCGTGGCGTTTATTTTTTACCGGAAAAGTGCATTACCGTTAATTAATCACTCGTCACTCCTCACACTATTCACTAATCACTATAACTTAAAAACTGTCATGCTGACCAGAGCAATATCGGGCCTTGTATATGTGGCCATAATCGTAGGGGCCCTCCTTGGCGGAGGCCTGTGGACTTGCGCCCTCGCGCTTCTTCTCGCAGCCATTGGCTCGATGGAGTTCACTACACTGATGTCTCACAAATATGGGCACAACACCGTTACGGCCATGACAGATGTCGCCGCCACGGTCTGTCTCGCGGCCGCTCCGACCGGGATAGGCCTCCTGCTGTGGGTCGTGCTCCTGTTGGNGCGAATGGCCGAGGAGCTGTACATACGNAATGAGGNCCCCGTGCATNACCTTGCACTGTCNGTGTTCNGNCNGATTTACNTCGNCCTTCNNACATGTCTGCTGATGAGCGCAGGCACCGTTGATTATATCTCCTCGGACTTCTCTCCCCTCCCGGCGCGTGAGATACTTAATGTTGTGCTCGCGATGTTCGTGCTGATATGGCTCAACGATACCGGCGCCTACCTGGTAGGCTCACGCATAGGACGCAACAAGATGTGGGAGCGCATATCGCCAAAAAAGACCTGGGAGGGTTTCTGGGGAGGCGTGGTGTTCTGCGTGGTCGGGGCAGTGTGCTGCCGCTGGATCATGCCCGGGGCTGACTATCCCTCGTTGTTGACCTGGGCGGGACTTGGCGTAGTTGTCGCGGTGTTCGCCACATGGGGTGACCTCGTGGAGTCGCTCTTCAAGCGCACGCTTGGCGTCAAGGACTCAGGCCATCTCATCCCGGGCCACGGAGGCATACTCGACCGCATAGACTCATTCCTCATGGTCATGCCAGCCACAGCCGTCTACCTCCTCATCACCTGGCTCATCCGGTAAATCAAAAAGCCACCCGCATGTGTGGCTTTTTGATTATAAGAGGATGTATTATTTCCCGCTCGTAAAGAACCAGTACCCTATCGTGGCGGAGATGAACATGGCGTTAGAGGAGTGGAATATGTCCGTCCGCGCCGACGGGAAGCAGTTGCCGAGGCCGTAATAGAACCGTGCCTCCAACGTCANGGNGNGNCGCGGCATCATGCGCCATTCCCCTCCGAGACCGGCGCATANGCCGTAGTCGAACCGTTTGCTGACGGCCATGTCAAGCTGGGCATTGGTGCGTCCGGTGACGGGAAATCCCTCCACCTTGCTGTAATCCCTATAATCGAAATTGGCCGACACACCATCCGAAATCATGTAGGAGAACTGCGGGCCGAGGTTTACAAAAAACCTGCTCTTGCGCCCGAAATAAATGTGGGCCATGATAGGGAGCTCAAGGTAGTTCAAGGCTCGCGAATAGGAGAATTGGGTATAAGTCCTGAAATCCTCACGCCATCCCCGCTGTGTGAAATTAAGCTCGGCTATGAGTCCGAAATGATACTCTTCGGCATACCGGAAGGCAACTCCGGCCGTGGGCCCGAACCTCATCTTCTCGTGAGTGCCCGGAGAAAAGAAAATCTTGGAGGCTCCGGCGCCGGCGTGCGCTCCGAAGGAGATGTCAGGCTTCCAGCGGCTCTGCGCGTGAAGCCCAGCCGCGCTGGCCGCCATAGCCAAAAGCGCAGCGGCTCTAAGTCCCCGTCTCATAAATTTTTTATGTCTCGGGGACATGAATAACTTTGCGCTCTTCACTTCACAATGATTTTATCAGTTGAGCCATACGGAGTGAGGCGCACGAGATAGGTCACAGGATTGTAGAACCCGCTCCAGTTGTTCACACGCTCCATGCGCATGGCTGTCTGCACCGAGTCGGCATCCGGCACCCCCCTGTTGAAATCACCCTCCGTGACGGCCACACCGGGCACAAAATAGTTGGCCAGGTCGAAGCCTACGGCCGCGTACAGAGGATATGACTTCACCGGAGCATAGCCGTAGAGCGCCGTGAAATCAGAAGTGAAGCTGCGCCCCTCGTTGCTTGAGTCGTCAAAATAGAACCGCGACGGTATGTAGACGTCCGCATCATGCATCTTCTCCCCTAATGACTCGGTCAGGGTAATCCAGTTGGGGCGGCCAATTACCGCCACTTCGGCAACCGGTGAATTCTGACGCGCCGTGGCTACGGCATCAAGCACCCTCTCCACCTCAGACTGGGCCGTAGGCATCGCGTAGATAAGATAGCTGCCCGCCTCATCGAAAGGATATGCGGAAAGCTCCTCGGGAGTCAGCTCAATGGCCGCCCCCGGCATCTGCTCTTTCACAAGGGGCCCGAGGGTATCCTGGGTGTCGTTCTCCCCGACAATTATCAGGGAGCGTCCCCCAAACCGCTCGACAATCGCATCGGCAGTCGACTCATTGAAGAAGTTCGTAGGCGTAAGTACGTTCACCATCAGAGGATTCTCAAGATACTGCTCGTTTCTGACATCAAACACATTGACTATCTCCGTGTCCGTGTTCTTGCCATATTCTCCGAGCCACTCGGGGAAATTCCGGTCAGCAGTCGAAATGACAAGATTGGGATTAAACTCCTTGAGAGATGCCAAGGCAGCGGAGCGGTCGTCAGCCTTGTCTATCTTGACCTGCACCTTGTAGGGAGTGTCCTTGTAGTCGTTGAGCGCAAGAAGGAATCCCTTCACAAACTCGCTGTCGCGCTTCGTGGAAGGGTCGTCAAGCATCAGGGAAATGCGCACCTGCCTCTGCTCGATAGGCACAGACTCAACAGCATGGATGGAATCATAAATCTCCTGCACTTTTTCCGATGACGCGGCCGCAGGGTCATCACCCTCCACCTCGCGCTCCACTTGCACAGTGACCATGTTTGGCACGGTCACAATCTGGTTGCGCTTCGGAATGGCCGCCCCTCCGTTGGCATCGCGCAGGTCTTCGACAGCCGTGCCGGTCTTTTCCGCGATGGAGGCCCAGGTATCATCTTTTTCCACCTTGTAATCATCGAGAGATTCCACCCTCCTCTCCTCGACGACAGCCGTATGGGTGCGTTTGGCCGTATCCGTATTGACAGGAATCCGGATGGCGCTCCCCGCCTTGAAATTCTTTTCAGACACTCCCGGATTTGCAGCGAGCAGCTTTTCGACAGTCGTATTGTATTTGCGCGACAGCGCAAAGAGCGTGTCCCCCGGTTTCACGGTGTAATAATACATTCCCCCGTTGCGGTCCACCATCTCGGGGAGCTGTCTGATTACGATAGTCTCACCGGCTTTTACTCCATATTTCGCCGACGGATGGTTGGCATACAGAGTCTCCAGGGAGATGTTGTAATGTTTTGCGATGCTGTATGGGGTCTCGCCGCGCTTCACCAGGTGGGTGATCGGCTCAAAGGGTATCTCGACCGCAGGTTTCTCCGGATCCGGCTCCTCAGCCAAGACTACGACCTTGCCCGTAGGATAATAGAGCCGCGCCCCCTTCTCGAGGCCGGCGGCAGCCCGGGGATTGAGCTTCATCAGCTCCTGGGGGTCCCAGTCAAACTGTTTGGCGATTCCGTAGACGGAGTCCCCCTTCTTTACCTCATAATAGTAATACTCCTTCCCTAATATCTCTACCCGGGGAAGGTTGGCCTCAGCTCCTGCCGTCACGGCGAGCGCAGCGAATGCTGCCGCCGCGAAAAACCTTGGTATCATGTCCATGATTGCGTCTTTATCCCGCAAAGTTAGCAAATTTCCGCGGCATAGAGGGCAGAGTGCCTTATAAAAATTTTTCCCCGTTATATTTTGGTCATATTACAACTAATCGCTAAATTTGCATCAAACATAAAAACAACCCATTCGAATCATGAAAAACGATCGTATCCGCCTTAACGAAGAATGGCCCGACATGCCTGAGTTTAAGGAAGGTATCCGCCGCGCTCCCGACCGCGGCTACACTCTCACACCCGAAAAGACAATCACCGCGCTCAAGAACGCGCTCCGCTATCTCCCGGAGAGCCTGCACGCCCAGGCCGCCCCGGAATTCCTCGAGGAACTGCGCACGCGCGGCCGCATATATGCATACCGTTTCCGCCCCGAAGGCGACCTCAAGGCCAAGCCCATTGACGAATATAAGGGAAAATGCCTCGCCGGAAAGGCCTTCCAGGTGATGATTGACAACAATCTCTGTTTCGACATCGCTCTCTACCCGTATGAACTCGTGACCTACGGCGAGACCGGACAGGTCTGCCAGAACTGGCTGCAATACCGCCTCATTAAGAAATATCTCGAGGAGCTCACCGATGAGCAGACCCTCGTAGTGGAGTCCGGACATCCCCTCGGCCTCTTCCCCTCGCGCAAGGATGCGCCGCGCGTCATCATCACCAACGCCATGATGGTCGGCATGTTTGATAACCTCCACGACTGGCACGAGGCCATGCAGATGGGCGTGGCCAACTACGGCCAGATGACTGCCGGAGGCTGGATGTACATTGGCCCCCAGGGCATAGTGCACGGCACGTTCAATACCCTCCTTAACGCAGGGCGCATGAAGCTCGGCGTGCCCCAGGACGGCGACCTGCGCGGCCATCTCTTTGTATCCTCCGGCCTCGGAGGCATGAGCGGCGCACAGCCCAAGGCCGCTGAAATCGCCGGAGCCGCAGCTATCATCGCCGAGGTTGACCCCTCGCGCATCGAGACCCGCCGTTCACAGGGATGGGTGCAGGAGGTGACCGACAACATCGAGGAGGCCTTCGCTATGGCTGAGAAGGCTATGGAGGCCAAAGAGCCAATTTCAATCGCTTACCTCGGCAATGTGGTCGACCTTCTCGAATATGCCGCCGAGCATGGCAAGAAAATCGACCTTCTCTCCGACCAGACCTCCTGCCACGCCGTTTACGAAGGTGGCTACTGCCCTGCGGGCATGACCTTCGAGGAGCGCACCAAGCTGCTCCACGACAATCCCGAGGAGTTCCGCAGCAAAGTCGATGAGTCCCTGCGCCGCCATTACAAGGCTATCCGCAAGCTCGTGGATGAGGGCACCTACTTCTTCGATTACGGCAACTCCTTCATGAAGGCCATGTATGACGCCGGCGTCAAGGAGATGTCGCGCAACGGCATCGATGAGAAGGATGGTTTCATCTGGCCCTCCTACGTTGAGGACATCATGGGCCCGATGCTTTTCGATTTCGGCTACGGCCCCTTCCGCTGGGTATGCCTCAGCGGCAAGCACGANGACCTCGTCAAGACCGACNNGGCNGCNATGGAGTGCATCGACCCGAACCGCCGCGGCCAGGANCGCGACAACTACAACTGGATNCGCGATGCAGAGAAGAACGCACTCGTTGTCGGCACCCAGGCCCGTATCCTCTACCAGGATGCTATGGGCCGTCTCAAAATAGCTCTGAAGTTTAACGAGATGGTGCGCAACGGCGAGGTAGGCCCCATCATGCTCGGCCGTGACCACCACGATGTAAGCGGCACTGACTCCCCCTTCCGCGAGACCAGCAATATCAAGGATGGCTCGAATGTGATGGCTGATATGGCTATCCAGTGCTTCGCCGGCNACTGCGCGCGCGGCATGNGCCTCGTCGCACTCCACAACGGCGGCGGCGTAGGCATCGGCAAGTCTATCAACGGCGGCTTCGGCATGGTATGCGACGGCTCCGAGCGCGCCGATGAAATTCTCAAGCAGGCTATGCTTTGGGATGTCATGGGCGGTGTGGCCCGCCGCTCATGGGCCCGCAACGAGAACGCAATGGCCACCGNTGAGGAATGGAACGACACCCAGGCCGAGAACGGCTNCATGATCACTGAGCCCTTCATCGCAGATGAGGAGATGCTCCGNGAAATNATGAAGTGACACAATACGCTTTCAGAAATATGAAAGGCAATATCATAATCGACAACTGCACACTCGCTACCCCCAAGGGCTCCCAAGCCCTCAGGGGGAGCGAGATGGGCGCTTGGGAGGAGCAGCCCGGCTGCCGGATTATCGTCCGCGAGGGCATCATCGAATATGCCGGTCCCGCCTCCGAAGCTCCGGAGGTCAAGGCGGAGGAATACTGTCGCCTTGACGCAAACGGCCATGTGGCGATGCCCGGCATGGTCGACAGCCATACCCACCTTGTCTTCGGCGGTTTCCGCCCCAACGAATTCGGCTGGCGCCTTAAAGGCGTGAGCTACATGGAGATCATGCAGCGCGGCGGCGGCATACAGTCTACGGTAGACGCCACTCACAACATCGATGCCGCGACCATGGCTGAGAAAGGCCGGTGGTTTATCGACCGTATGCTCGCCGACGGAGTGACCACCGTGGAGGCCAAGAGCGGATACGGGCTCGATGTCGAGACGGAGGAGAAGATGCTCGACGCCATCCATGAGTTGCGCGAGACCTGTTCCGACCGCATGCACGTGGTGCCCACATTCCTCGGAGCCCACGCGGTGCCCCGCGAGTACAAAGGGCGCACCGACGAGTATATTGACTACATGATTGCCGAGATGCTCCCGCGATTCAAGGATAAGGCTGATTTCTGCGACATCTTCTGCGAGAAAAATGTGTTTGAGNTCGAAGAGTCGCGNCGCTTCNTNCGCGCTNNCANGNAGATGNGATACAAGCTCAAGCTCCACGCGGATGAGATTGTGACTCTCGGCGGAGCCGAGCTNGNAGCCGAGTTAGGCGCTGTNTCGGNTGACCACCTTCTTCATATNTCCGNCNAGGGCANCCGCCGCCTGGNGGAGTCGGGCACGGTGGCTACCTGTCTCCCACTGNCGGCNTNCGCGCTTAAGGAGCNCTACGCCCCCGCGCGTCGCATGATTGACGCAGGGTGTGCCGTAGCTCTCGCAACTGACCTCAACCCCGGCAGCTGCTTCTCCGGCTCAATCCCTCTGACCATCGCCTTGGGATGCCTCTACATGAACATGACTGTGCAGGAGGTTATCTCAGCCCTGACCATCAACGGCGCCGCAGCTGTCGGAATGGCCGGCACAATCGGCACACTCGAAGCGGGCAAGGAGGCAAACATCGCCATGCTCCACTTCAAGACCATTGACGCTCTCCCCTATTATGTAGGCATGAACTGCGTGGAGCGCGTATGGTTCAAAGGCGTTGAAGTCGTCACTCCGTCCCGCACTCNNCCCCTTGATTGAAAACGCAGCCAAGCAACACAAATTTATAAAAACCACATATCCATCATGGAAATTCTTGAGACATACGCCATAGGTTCTTCCCCCCTTACCTATGACCTTATTGAGAAGATTCTCAATGACAACACCAAACTCACCCTCTCCGATGAGGCCATTGAGAAAATCCGCCACTGCCGCGAGTATCTCGACAAGAAGACCGATGAGAACACTGTGCCCATCTACGGCGTGACCACCGGTTTCGGCTCCCTCTGCAACAAGCACATTTCCTCGCAAGACCTCTCCACCCTCCAGGAAAACCTCGTGAAGAGCCACTCCTGCTCCATCGGCACTCCTGTCGACAAGACTATCATCAAGCTCATGCTTCTGCTCAAGGNCCACGCCCTCTCGATGGGCTTCTCGGGCGTGCAGGTGGAGACTGTGCAGCGCATCCTGNNTTTCTATAATAATGACATTCTCCCAGTAGTATANGACCGCGGCTCCNTCGGCGNCTCCGGCGACCTCGCTCCGCTGGCCAACNTNTTCCTCCCCCTCATCGGCGAGGGCAAGGTGTTCTTCAAGGATAAGGTAATCTCCGGCAAGGAGGTGCTCAACATCTTCGGCTGGAACCCCATCAAGCTCAAATCCAAAGAGGGCCTTGCCCTGCTCAACGGCACGCAGTTCATGAGCGCCAACGGCATCAAGGCCCTCATCGACGGCTGGCACATGGTCAACTGCTTCGACCTCTTCGGAGCCATGTCGCTCGAAGGCTTCGATGGCCGCATCGAACCCTTCTGGCCCCAGATCCAGGCTGTGCGTCCCCATCCGGGACAGATCCAGACCGGCCGCGTGTTCCGCACGCTTCTCAAAGGCAGCGAGATTATCGCCCGTGAGAAGGAGCATGTGCAGGATCCCTACTCCTTCCGCTGCATCCCGCAGGTGCACGGCGCCGTCAAGGATGCCATGAACCATGTCACTGACGTGCTCCACACGGAAATCAACTCCGTGACAGACAATCCCACAGTCTTCCCCGACGAGGACCTCGTAATTTCCGGTGGCAACTTCCACGGCGAGCCTATCGCCTTGGTATTTGACTACATGGGCGTGGCTCTCCATGAGCTGGGCAACATCTCAGAGCGCCGCGTGGCGCAGCTTATCATGGGCCTGCGCGGCCTGCCCGAGTTCCTGGTTGCCAAACCGGGCCTCAACTCCGGCTTCATGATTCCGCAGTATGCCGCCGCTTCGGTTGTGAGCCAGAACAAGATGTACGCATGGCCCGCCTCATGCGACTCAATCGTCAGCTCCAACGGCCAGGAAGACCTCGTTTCGATGGGCGCCAATGCTGCCACCAAACTCCACAAGATCATATCCAACCTCAAGTATATCGCTGCCATCGAACTGATGAACGCAGCTCAGGCTATCGATTTCCGCCGTCCGCTGAAGTCTTCGCCCTATATCGAGCAGGTCATGGAGGCATACCGCAAGGAGGTGCCCTTCGTGGAGGATGATGTCGTGATGGAAGACTACATCGAGAAGACGATGAACTTCCTCGACAATTTCGAAATTCTCATCGAAGAACCCGAGAACAATGACGCTCAGCCTGCTTGAGTCGCGCTATTCGGTGCGCGATTACTCGCTGCAGCCCGTGCCGCAGGAAATGGTCAGGACGCTCCAGGCGGACCTGACCATGACCTGCACCCATGAGGCAGGCCTCTTTTTCCAGATGCGCACGCAGGATTCTGACCCCTTCAAGGGGTTTCTCCGCAGCTACGGGATGTTTCGCAACCCCAACAACTATGTGGCCTGCGTGATAGATCCCTCCTTTCCCGACACCATCGAAAGGGCCGGATACTTCGCGGAGCAGTTTGTGATGAAGGCCGTCTCGCTCGGCCTGGGCACCTGCTTCGTGGGTGGCACTTACAGCGCAGAACATGTCAACGTGCCCCTGCGGGCCGGCCAGCGCATCCTCATGCTGGTCCTTTTCGGCATACCCGCTGAGTCACCCCGCACCCTCGCAAAGACCGTCTCCGGCCTTTTCAAGGGCAAGAGAAAGCCGGCCCGCTGGTTTTTCGACGGCTCAGACGATGAGTACGCCGCAGCGTGCAAGGAGTTTCCCTGGCTGGAGACAGGGCTGGCCGGAGTAGCTTGCGCCCCCTCCTGGATGAACGGGCGCCCCGTCCGCTTCTCCGTCAAGGAGATTGAAGATGAGAGCGGCAAGGCAAAGCGCATCGTAGCCCACATTGACCCCAAAGTGGAGCACAACTTCATCGACATGGGGATAGCCAAATACAACTTCGCCGCAGCCATAGGCAGCGGCGAGTGGCTCTGGGGCAACGACGCCCCCTACCTCCCCTAAAGTAGCGGAGGCTTCCCAGAAGTAGCGGGGGCTTCCAGCCTCCGAATATTTTTACGGAGGCTGGAAAGCCTCCGCCACTTCTGCTACCTGCGCCATTTCTACAGACTACATCATAAAAAGAGGAGGCTGAAAAGCCTCCTCTTTTTATGCCTTAACCTTAGCCAACATGACTTTGGCATCGACAGGCGCCGCCACGCTATGGGGCACCTCAGCGCCAAGCATGAGGAATTCACCGGCGCGCAGATGATGCACCTTGTCGAGGATGGTGAACTCCACCTCGCCCTCAAGCACAGTCACCAGCACCTCAGCCGGTGCCACGTGGGTATCGAGCTTCTGCCCGGCCTTGAAAGCCAGAAGGGCAACGCCTCCGTTTTCAGTAGAAAAGATGTTCTTCACATGCACACGGTCAGAACCGTATTCGACCTGGTCGGCAAGCACATGCACCTCGCCGAACTTGTAATCTGTTTCCAGCATAGTATTAAAAGATTAATTAATGTTTCGCGCAGACCCTTAACCGGTCTGCAATATTAAAACGCCTGATCTCCCGAAGGAGTTCAAGGAGCGCGGGCTTCCAGCCCGCGAAGGGGCAGCTAAGGATGCGGGGCCCCCCACCGCGGGCTGAAAGCCCGCGCTCCTTGATGAGCCTCAAAAAGTTAATAAATTATAAATGGCGATGCTATCCGCCCGAAAAATATTAATCTTGCAGGAAATCTCAGCAAAAAAACATGATGAAA
>WFLX010123184.1_pt1 | contig 17843 bp, 13 predicted proteins | sample 4967041 | NCBI WGS metagenome assembly WFLX01 (sample SAMN12857096, study PRJNA449069) | gut metagenome | isolation source: stool from male and female vole | host: Microtus ochrogaster | place: USA:Florida | collected 2017 | reverse complement strand
TCGTTGTCCGTCCGCGCCTCCGGCACAAAAAGGTGCGTGCTCTGCGGCGCGTCCGCCTCAACGGCAAAATAGCGCGGGACTTTGGCTTTAAGGCACTTCCGAACGACACGTTTGGCCTATTGTGCGTGGGCAAGGGGGCGGTCGGGAAGTCTTGTTTTTGCGACATTGCGCACGTCGCGAAGCGACAAGCGTGGAGCAAAAAAAGAGCTTCCACGCAGCCCCCGCAGGGCAGTAAATAGTAAATAATAAATAGTAATTAGTAAATANAATGAGTATGAACAACGATGTGCAGAATNTGGAGCCGAGGGTGCTGTGGCGGTACTTCGCCGAAGTGCTCCGCATCCCCCGCCCCTCCAAGAAAGAAGAAAAAATCCGCGCCTATCTGGTCAACTTCGCCCAGGAACACCACCTGGAATGCCACGAAGACCCCACCGGCAACGTGCTTATCCGCAAACCCGCCACGAAAGGCCACGAAAACCGCCCCGGCATCGTCCTGCAAAGCCANATGGACATGGTGTGCGAGAAAAACGGCGACTCCACNCACAATTTCGACACCGACCCCATAGAAGCCTATGTGGACGGCGACTGGGTAAAGGCCAAAGGCACCACCCTCGGCGCCGACAACGGCATGGGCGTGGCCACCCAACTGGCTATCCTCGCCTCGGACGACATCGAACACGGCCCCCTCGAATGCCTCTTTACCGTNGACGAAGAAACCGGCCTCACGGGCGCGTTCGGCTTGCAGCAAGGCTTTCTGCAAGGCAAGACCCTGCTCAACCTCGACTCGGAAGACGACGGCCAGTTCTTTATCGGCTGCGCGGGTGGCATCGACACCGTAATCAAATTCCCCTACCGCAAGGAACTCATCGACCCCAAACTGCAATACTTTCAGATTCAGGTGAAAGGGCTCGCCGGCGGCCACTCGGGCGACGACATCAACAAAGGCCGCGGCAACGCCATTCAACTTTTGGCCCGCCTGCTCTACAAACTCGACGAAGCCTCGCCCCTGCGCATCGCCTCGTTCAACGGCGGCAACCTCCGCAACGCCATTGCCCGCGAAGCGGTGGCCTGCATCGGCGTCAAACCCGAACAAGCCACAACATTGGCCGACGAAGTGGCACGCTTCAAAAAAATCTTCGCCGACGAATACAAGGCCACCGAACCCGCTTTGGATGTGGTGCTTGCCGAAATCGCCAAGCCCGAAATCCTGATGAAGCAGGAAGACGGCCGCGCCCTGCTCTACGCCCTCAACGCCTGTCCGCACGGCGTGCTGCGCATGAGCGACGAAATCAAGGATTTTGTGGAGACCTCCACCAACCTCGCCTCGGTGGCCACCCAAGACCGCTTTGTGCTGATATGCACCAGCCAACGCTCGTCGGTGGAAAGCGCCAAACACTTCGCCGCCCAGCGGGTGGCCGCCTGCTTCAAGGCCATAGGCGCGCAGACCGAACACAGCGAGGGCTATCCCGGCTGGAAACCCAACGCCCACTCGCCTATCCTCAAACTCGTGCTGGATACCTTCCGCGACCTTTTCCACGAAGAAGGCAAGGCGCTGGCCATCCACGCGGGGCTGGAATGCGGCCTGTTCAGCGAGAAATATCCCGACATGGACATGGTGTCGTACGGGCCCACCATGCGGGGCGTGCACTCGCCCGACGAAAAGGTGCAGATAAGCACCGTGGAACGTTTTTGGAAACTGACCGTGGAATTGCTCAAACGGTTCTAACCCCGCCCTTCCGATGTTGCGTATCTTTTCCGAGAAAAAAGCCGTTGTCTTCGCCGGCGCGCCCGGCGAGGGCAACGGCGTTCCCGAATTCGTCTTTGACGATGCNGGTGATTTATACGATTTTGTGATGCAGGAGTTCCGTCCCAAGATNCCCGCCGACGCGCGGGTGCTNNTGANGAAGGACGGAGGCTTTGCCAAGGCCGAGGACACNTTCCGGGCGTTCTGNGCGCGCACGGGCACGCGCGCGGCGGCGGGCGGACTGGTCAAGACCCTCGACCCCGCCCTGAGCGAGCCCCACTATCTCTATATCTACCGCAACGCGATGTGGGACCTGCCCAAAGGCAAGCAAGAAGAAGGCGAAAGCACCGAAGAAAACGCCTTGCGCGAAGTGATGGAGGAAACCGGCCTGCAAGACCTCAAAATCGTCCGTTTCTTAGAGAACACCTATCATTTTGTGGATTTGGGCCGGGCCCACACGATTGTCAAGCAGACCTCCTGGTTCGAAATGCAGACCGACCGCAGACAGACGCCGGTTCCCCAGACCGAAGAAGGCATCCGCGAGGCCCTTTGGCTTACCCGCGCCCAAGTGCGCGACCGGCTGCCTCTCATGTACGCCTCTATCGCCGCCCTCTCCCACGCTTATTTTCAATAAGATTCCGCAGTTTCCTTGACCACGGCGGCCATTTTCTTGAACAGCCTTTCGAGAGAGCCCGACGAAGGCGCCGCGATATGCGCGTCGAGGATGTTGCCCTTGTCGTCCACNAAAAAGAAACACGGAAAGCGCCCCGCATCGATGCGGCGTATCCAGTCTATGTTTCCGTTGAAATGCAGATANGGCCACGGCAGGTGCCGTTTGCGGGCGTCGTGCACGTAGCGCGCATGGCTGTGGTCGCAGCCTATCACAAAAATCCGCACCGCCTCGCGTACCTCCTCCCCCGCCTTGTCCCAGATCTTTTCCAGACGGTTCAGTTCGCTCCCGCAGTCGGGGCAGAGCGCGTAATCGGCCCTCACAAAGACAAAATAATGGAATTTCCCCTTTTCCAACAGCNCGTCTGACAAAAGCGTGTCGCCTTTCGTATCGGTGAGTTCCACGCCCGTAAAATAGTGACGTATATAGCGTTCGCGCCTTTTCTCCAACAANCGCGCCGCCGTCTGCCGATGCGGGGCGAATTTGGCCTCGCGGCTCAGATATTCCACCATGCGGGTTATCTCGCGCGCGGAAATGCGCCCCCCGTCCCACTCCTGCGAGAGCGCGTAGAGCAGCACCCATTCGCGCAAGGCCTCGTTGCGCAAGGCATAGTCGAGCCCCATGCTGTCCGAAAGCGCCTTGATGCGCGTCCCGACATCGAGCGCCGTATCCTGAATGAGCCGCCGCACCTGATTATACGGCAGAAAACGGTTCGTGGCGAAATAGTCGCCGAAAAACTGCCGCAGAAAATCCACCTGCGCGGGATTGTCGGCATCCACCGGCCGGGCATCCACATAACGCGCAAATATCTCGCGGCGGGAAAGCAGGCCCGAAAAATAGGCTAAAAGCGCCTCGGAATAGGTGCGGTAAGCGTTGAAATACAGCGAGGTGTCGGCGCCGAACGCCTCCTGCGCCCGTTGGAGGAAACGGCACACGGGCAAGGTGTCTTTTTGGAGGTAGATACGCTCGAAATCCGCGCCCAGCATACGGTTGTAGAGATAGGAATAGCGCCCCAGGCGGTAGTTGAGATCGGCGGTGTCGCGCNCGCCCGACGNATCGGTGAGCACNTAGCGCAGTTCGGGCAGACGGTTCGAGGCCACGAAAGCGTTGATTTTCTCATCGGCGAAATAGTCGAAGTCCTCCATGCGCAGAAGATAGGTCTTTCCCCGCTCCACAAAAAGGCTTCCGCTGTAATAGTCGATTTCGAAATAGGTGGGCAGCACGTCGAAGACCTCGTCGGTGGCCAGCGCAAAACGGCCGTCCTGTCCGATCACCGCCCTGTCGAGCTCCACCCGCCCGTCCGAAAGCATGTCCGCATCGGCATACCACACAATCTGCCGCCCCTCGGCGCCTTTCGCCTCGCCCGCCACCCGCGCGGTATAACCCACCTCGGGCAGTTCCTGAGCCGAGACCGGCAGAAAAACGGCCAACAGAGCCCACACTCCCGTCAACTTACAGATTCTCATAAATAAAACGGGTAAGTTTGTGGTAGAGATGACGCCGGGCCGACCCCTCCTTGCCGTCCATGCCGTGGTTCTTGTTGGGATAGAGCATCATATCGAAAGGTTTGCCCGCCTTCTGCAAGGCCGTCATCAACTCTATGGAATTCTGCACATGCACGTTGTCGTCGCCCGTGCCGTGCACCAGCAGATACGCGCCCTGCAACTTGTCGGCATAGTGCAGCGGCGAGTTGAGCTCGTAGCCGTCGGGATTTTCCTGCGGGGTGCGCATGAAACGCTCGGTATAGACATTGTCGTAGAATTTCCAGTGCGTGACGGGCGCCACGGCCATCGCCGCCTTGAACACGCCCTCGCCCCGCAGCAGGCAGTTGGACGACATGAAGCCTCCGTAGCTCCAGCCCCAGATGCCGATGCGCGAAGCGTCCACATACGGAAGCGACCCTATGTAGCGTGCCGCCGCCACCTGATCCTCGGTCTCGTAGCGGCCTATCTGCCTGTACGTGCATTTCTTGAAGGCCTCTCCCCTGCCGCCGGTGCCCCGGTTGTCCACNCACACCACGATATAGCCTTGCTTGACCAGCATCTGATACCAGCAATAGTCGGTGCTTTGGTAGGGACGGAGCGAATTGCACACCTGCTGCGAGCCGGGGCCGCCGTAGAGGAACATCAGCACGGGATATCGCTTGCCCTCGGCGGCGGGCGTGCCGATTTCGGCGGGCTTCATGATCCACGCCTGCAAATACACCTGCTTTTTAGGCGCGGCCGAGGAATCCCCGCCCTTGCCTTTCTTCTCGAAACGGTGGCGGCCGAAGCCCAACCGCTGCATGAACGGGTTGTTCTCCACATCGGTCAGCGGCACGGGAATGCGCATAAACTCTTTCTTGACAAAGCCGTAGCGTTGCGCGGTCTGTTCAAAATGATTGTTGGCCAGAAGNCACTCCACCAGCTGCTCGTCTTCGGGGCCTATATAATAGAGGTAGTAGCTCGCGGCCTGGTTGGCGTTGGAGTGTTCCACAATCATATAGCTGAAATCCTTGTTGAACCAGGCGTGTGTGGAGCCGCCCTTGCGCTGCATGTCCAGCGCGGGGCGGCGGAGATTGCCGCCGTCCAGGTCCACGCAGAGCAGATCGAGGTTGGCGGGCGAGGAATACGCGCCTTGAAAGAAAACGCGGTTGTGCGCCTCGTCCACGCCGTAAAGACGGGTCACGTCATACATGCCGGGGGTCAGCAGCAGCCCTGCGGTATCGGTGCCGTCGGTCTTGTGCAGATAGAGATGCCNGTATCCGTCGCGCTCGCTGGAAAGCAACATCCGCTTGCCGTCGGCAAAGAAATAGATGTCGTCGCTCACCTCCACATAGGCCGCGTTCCGTTCTGCNTAGAGGAGCGTCTGCGTGCCGTCGCTCTCCAACGCCCATATCCTCAAATGGTTCTGATGACGGTTGAGCGTGTAGAAGATAAGGCGGCCGGTGCCGTCCTGATAGAACATCCGCGGCAGGTATTCCACCGANTCGGCCTGCAAGGTCACTTCCCGCGCGGGGGCGGCGGGTTTTCCGTCGGCCTGCAGCTCGCGCGTCCACAGGCTCACTTTCGAATTGTCCTCGCCCGCCTTGGGATATTTATAGCGGTAGGTCTCAGGATAGAGCTCGCCCCACACCGTCATATCATATTGTTTCAAAGCCGATTCATCAAACTTGAGCCACGCCACCGCCTTGGAGTCGCCCCGCCAGTCGAAGGCGCGCGTAAAGCCGAATTCCTCTTCGTAGACCCAGTCGGTATGGCCGTTGCGGATTTCGTTTTCCTTGCCGTCGGGGGTGAGGGCGTGCACCGCATGGGTCTGCAAGTCGGCCACATACAGGTTGTTCTGCCGCACAAAAGCCAGTTTCTTGCCGTCGGGACTGAACAAGGGCTCCTGCAAGAGCGTGTCGACAATCCACGGGTCGGAGAAACGGCCCTTGGCGTCGAGGCTCCACAAGACGGCCTTGCAGGTGGCCGAATGGCGGTAAATGGGCTGTATGTCGGAAAGCAGAAGCACCCGTGTGTAGTCGGCGTTGAACACAAACCTGCGGGGTTTCCATGCCGGGGCGGCGAAACGGGCGTCGGCGGCGGGCTCGATCACGGCTTTCTTCTTGTCCTTGCCTTTGGCCTGCCGCTGCACCTTGTAGAGCGTGCCGTCTTCCAGCTTATAGTATTCCTTTTCTTCCAACAGATAAGGTATCCCGCTCAGGCTCTTCTGCTTGAAGTCGGGCGAGAGGAAAATCGAGTCGACATCGAAGTTCTGCGCGGAGGCGGTTGCCGAAAGGAGGGAGGCGACCACCGTCGCCCCGCCGATGACCGCCCGGAATCCAAAAGGTTTTTTCATGGCCTTGCTTTGTTTATAGGAGCGAAGGTAGTAAAATTTCCGTCGGCTTTTGAAAATTCCGAAAGAATGATACCTTTGCGCCTCGGAAACGAAAAAAAAAAAAAACGTTTCCATGTGTAAAATACGTAACGGATTATATGTGTGACGGAAACCTGACACCCTCGACCGAAATGCTGCAAAGCATCTCGGATATCTTCACCAAATACGGCCTGCGGAGCACGTCGATGGAGGATATCAGCCGCCACCTGAAAATCTCCAAGAAGACGCTTTACGCCTACTTTGCCGACAAGAACCAGTTGGTGAGCGCGGTGATGATGTTCCGTATGCATTATCGGGACATGGAGGAACTGCGCCGCCGCATCGCCCCCTACTCGGCGGTGGAGTGCCTTATGGCGCTTTCCGCGCACATCACCGATATGTTGGAGAGCCTGTCGCCCGCCAACAGCTTCGANATGAAGAAATATCACCTCGCCGTCTACGAGAAGGTGACGGAAAAGATGCAGAAACTGACGAACGAGTTTCTGGATATGGTGATTAGGAAAGGTTGCGCCGAGGGGCTTTTCCGTGCCGACGCCAACTATAAGTTGCAGTGTTATCTGCTTACCAAACAGTTCATTCTGTTTGCCTCTCCCGAATCGCTTTCCACCCTGCATTGTTCGGTGAACGAACTTGTGTCCTCGCTTTTCGAGAACTTCGTGCGCGCGATCGCCACGCCCGACGGTATGCTGGAACTGGACAGGGTGAAACGGGATGTCGACAAACGGGGAAACGAAAAGAAATTGTAAATCACAGATATGAAAAGTAGAAAAGTTTTAATGGCCTGGGGNCTTGCCTGCGCCCTGTCGGGAGCGGGTTTTGCCCAAGACGTCCTTCCCGGGGAGGCTCCGGCGGGCGCACCGTCCGACAGCACGACGATGGAGGCCGCCATCGTGGAGGCGATTCAGGAAATCGCCGGCGATACCTTGCGGCAGGAGGAGCCGAAAACCGAGAAAACGGCCCCTCGGAAAGAAAAGAAGAAAGAAAGGACCATTCTCGACGCCGAGCCCACCGCCGAAGCGCAGGCGCTGAGCCTCGAGGATGCCGTGAGCTTCGCCCTCGAACACAACAAAAGCCTCAAAGCCTCGCGCCTCAATATGGATCTTTATAAGAAAAAGGTCATGGAGGCCGTGTCGAACGGCATTCCGCAAATCAACGCCGGTCTGTCCTACCAAACCAACTTCGGGCAGGAAATGGACCTCGGCCCGATGAAAATCAAAATGGAAGACATCATGTCCTTTACCGCCTCCGCCTCGTGGATGATCGTCAACGGGCAATGGATTGTGGGCATACAGTCTTCCAAGATAGCGCGGAACCTGGCCTCCCAGCAGACGGCTCTGGACGAACTGGATGTAAAGAGCAACATCTACAACTCCTATTATATTGTCTTGGTGACCGAACATCTGGTGGAAATCGTCCAGGCCAATCTCGTGGATATGACCAAAATCCAGCAGCACACCGAGAACCTCTACGCCGCCGGTGCCCTGGAAGAAAGCGACGTGGATCAGATCCGCATCACGGTGGGTCAGCTCAACAACACCTTGATGTCGATGAAGCGCACCTTGGACGTCAACTACAACCTCCTGCGCATTCAGTTGGGTCTGAAAGCCGGCACGCCCCTCACCCTCACCGATCCTTTGGAGGCGTTTTTGGGCGAGGAAGGCATCACCAAACTCTTCTCCATAGAATTCGACGTCACCGACAACCTCACCTATCAGACCACGCTTACGCAGGAACAGTTGCAGAAAAAGGCGCTCAGCGCGGCCAAATGGGCCTGCGGCCCCACCCTCAGCGCGGGCTACAACTATCAGTATCAGATTATCGAGGGCGGTTTCATGTCCATTCCCCACACGGCGCAGGTGCAGCTGAACGTGCCTATCTTCTCGGGACTTCAGCGCAAGGCCAAGATCGATCAGGAAAAAATCACCCTCCAGCAAGTGCAGCTCAACAAGAGCCTGCTCGAAGACAACCTGATGTTGCAGGAAGCCCAATACAAATACAACCTGCAAAGCGCCCTGGACAACTACGATCTGCAAAAAGAGAACGTAAAGGTGGCCAAGAGCGTCCTGGGGCACTATCAGGCCAAATACGAAGCGGGCGCCATTTCGAGCCTCGACCTCACCCAAGCCAACACCAACTATCTGACGGCCGAAAACAACTATATGTCGGCCTGTCTGGAACTGTTGCAGGCGCAGACCGACCTGCTCAAACTCTATAACGAATTACAATAATACAAAAAGACGAAAAATAAAAGACTATGATAAAGAAAGTGATTTTAGGCATGGCGGCGGCGAGCCTGCTGGTTGCCTGCTCCGGCAAGAAGCAAGAAGAAACGGCGAAAGAAGAGGCACGGATTCCCGTCAAGGTGCAGACGCTCCAATCGGTCAAGGTGAACCGTACCTTGGACTATGCGGCCAATCTGGAAGCCGACGAACAGGTGTTCTACGCGCCTGCCATGACGGGCCGCATCAACAAGATTTATGTAGAGGTGGGCGACCGGGTCAGGAAAGGTCAGCTTCTGGCCGAAATGGACCGTTCCCAACTCGACCAGGCCAAGGTGCAGCTGGCCAACCTCAAAACCGAGTACGACCGTGCGGTGAAGCTTAAGAAGACCAACAGTATCAGCCAACAGGCCTACGACGGTGCGGTGACCCAATATCAGGCCACCAAGGTGAATGTGGACTTTCTGGAAGAAAACACCCGCATGATCGCGCCTTTCGACGGGGTGATCACGGGCAAGTATTTCGAAGACGGCGAAATCTATTCGGGCGGTGCCTACGGCGGCGCCTCCAAGCCCGCCATCGTGTCGCTGGAGAAAATCAATCCGCTCAAAGCCTATGTGAACCTTTCCGAACGCTACTTTCTGGAAGTGAAGGAAGGCAGCGATGTGGAACTTCACAGCGCCCTCTATCCCGACCGTGTGTTTGCCGGCAAGGTGAGCATCGCCTACCCCACGGTAGACCCCAAGTCGCGTACCTTTACCGTAGAGGTCAAGGTGCCCAACAACAAGGAGGAACTGCGTCCGGGTATGTACGCCACAATCAATTTCCTCGTGGACGAACAGACCACCGTGCTCGCCCCCGCCTTGGCCGTGCTCAAGCTGCAAGGGGCCAACAACCGCTATATCTTCCTCAACCGCGACGGCAGGGCCAAACGGGTGGAAGTGACCATAGGCACGCGCTACGACGACCAGCTGGAGATTCTGAGCGACGAAATCCAAGAGGGTGACCAAATCGTCGTGGTGGGACAGAGCCGCCTTATCGACGGTTCCCTTCTTGACATTGTCGAATAGTCCCGCCTTGCAACAAAGTTTAGTTCAATAGGAAAAAAAGACATTTATGAGCATATTCAATACAGCGGTCAACAAGCCTATCTCCACGCTGATGATTTTCGTGGCGGTGCTGGTGCTGGGTGTGGCCGCCTATCTAAGCCTGCCGGTGGACCAATACCCCAAAATGGACCCGCCCTACATCACGGTCATGGCCACCTACCCCGGCGCCAATGCCGCCGACATCGAGGAGAACGTCACCAAAATCCTCGAAGACCAACTCAATGCCGTGGACGAGTTGAAGGAACTCACCTCCACGTCCTACGACAACCTTTGCGTGGTGATGATGGAATTCGAATGGGGCGCCAATCTCGACGAGGCCTCCAACAATGTGCGCGACGCGGTGGACAAGTCGATGCAGAGCCTGCCCGACGACATCGACCGCCCCACTATCATGCGCTTCAATTCGTCGTCCATGCCCATTCTGATGTATGCGATCACCGCGGAGGAATCCTATCCGGGCATCGACAAGATTATCGACGACAAGGTCATCAACCGCCTCAACCGTGTGGACGGGGTGGCTTCGGTGTTCATGGCCGGCAGTCCCGAGCGTGTGGTGTACGTGGATCTGGATCCCAACCAGCTCGATGCCTACAACCTTACCTTGGAGCAGATTGCGGGCAAGATTCAGGCCGAGAACGTGGACATAGCCTCCGGTAGCGTCAAGATGGGTCAGATGGACTACAGTCTGCGCGTGGAGGGAGAGTTTGACGAGAGCGACCAGATAAACAACATCGTGCTGGGCACGCAGAACGGCCGCACGATCTATATGCACGACGTGGCCCGGGTGCGCGACACGATCAAGGACATCACCCTCGAACAGACGATCAACCGCCGCGACGGGGCCATGTTGATGATTACCAAACAGACCGATGCCAACGCGGTGGCCGTGGCCAAGGAATGCAAGAAGCAGCTCGCCATCGCGCAGAAGGAACTGCCCACCGACATCAAGTTCGAGATCATCAGCGACAACTCCGACTTCATCGTACAATCCATCAATAANNTGCAGGAGACCATTCTCTACGCCTTGCTGTTCGTCGTGATTGTGGTGTTCCTCTTCTTAGGACGCTGGCGCGCCACCTTCATCGTGGCCCTCACCATTCCTATCTCGTTGATTGTGGCGTTCATCTACCTGTTCGCCACGGGCGAGTCGCTCAACATGATTTCGCTCTCCTCGCTCTCCATCGCCATCGGTATGGTGGTCGACGACGCCATTGTGGTGTTGGAGAACATCACCAAGCATATCGAACGCGGAAGCCGTCCGCGCGAGGCGGCCAAATACGGCACCAACGAAGTGTGGCTTTCGGTTATCGTCACCACCCTCGTCACCGTGGCGGTGTTCTTCCCGCTCACCTTGGTGACGGGTATGACGGGCGTGCTTTTCAAACAGCTCGGCTGGATTGTCTGCATCACGGTCTGCACCTCCACGGCCACGGCGATTTCGCTCACGCCTATGTTGTGTTCGCAACTGCTCCGGCTCAAGCAGAAGACCGAAATCCGCAAACATTCGTTCTATGCGATTTCGTCGAGAGCGCTCGATAAGCTCGACGCTTTCTACGAACGCTTGATTTCCTGGGTGCTGCGCCACAAGACCGTGGTTATCTGCTCCATGTTCCTGCTCTTTGCCGGCTCCATTTTCCTGATGCGCTTCATCAAGACCGACTTTATGCCGCAGAACGACCAGGACCAACTTTCGGTCTACGTCAAGACGCAGACGGGACAGCGGGTGGAGGAAACCAAGGTAATCGCCCTGGCCATCGACTCGGTTATCCGCGCCAACGTGCCCGAAATCCGTCTGATGACCGTGTCCTACGGTAGCGAGGAAGAGGCGTCTATGGCCTCGTTGATGAACACCACGGGTACCAACATCATCAACATGCGTATCCGGACCATCGACCGCGAAGACCGCGACCGCAGCGTGTTCCAGATTGCCGACCAGATCCGCGGTATCTTGAGGAACTGGCCCGAAGTGCTGGAATTCACCGTGTCCACCAGCAGCGGCAGCGGCGGTATGGGCAGCAACAATGTCGACCTGGAAGTAATCGGCTACGATTTCACCACCACGTCGATGATCGCGCAGGAAATCGCGCGTCAGGCCTCGTTCATCCCCGCTATCGGCGACGTCAAGATAAGCCGCGACGACGACAAGGCCGAATTGCAGATCATGCTCGACCAGGACAAGCTGGCCCGTCACAACCTCACCACCTCGCAGGTGGGTCAGTACATGCGTAACCGCGTGTACGGCAACCGCTACTGCAAGTTCAAGGAAGACGGCGAGGAATACGACATCATCGTGCGTCTGGACGAGGAGAGCCGCAATTCCATCACCGAAATCGAGAACCTTATCATCACCGACGGCTACGGTCAGAAGGTGCGTTTGAAGGAATTGGGCACTATCCGCGAATACTACTCCCCTCCCAATATCCAGCGTAAGAGCAAGCAGCGTTATCTCAAGGTGAGCATGGCGCCCGCCGCGGGTGTGGCGCTGGGCGAAGTGGCCGAATACGCGCAGGCGATTGTGGACGGGCTGGAGAACGTGCCGCAGGAGATTTCGTTCTACGTGGGCGGCAGCTACGAAGACCAGCAGGAATCGTTCAGCTCGCTGACCGTTCTGTTGATGCTGTCGTTGATGCTGGTGTATATCGTGATGGCGGCGCAGTTCGAAAGCTTCAAGATGCCCTTCATCATCATGATGGCCATTCCTTTCGCCTTTACGGGTGTGATTCTGGCGCTTCTGCTCACGAATACGCCTTTGAGCGTGGTGGCGGCCCTGGGTGCGGTGCTTCTGGTGGGTATCGTGACCAAGAACGGTATCGTGCTCATCGACTTCATCAACCTCCTGCGCGAAAGGGGCCTGCCCTTGTACGAGGCTATCGAGAAGGCCTGCCGTTCGCGTCTGCGTCCGGTATTGATGACCTCGCTCACCACCATTCTTGGTATGGTGCCTATGGCGGTAAGCTCGGGCAAGGGTTCGGAAACGTGGAAGCCTATGGGTATCGCCGTTATCGGCGGTATGATCTGCTCCACCTTGNTCACGATGATTATCGTGCCGGCTATCTACGCGGCCACCAACAAGAGCGGCAACCGCAACAAAAACAAGAAATCCGACAAGCTGCACCTCTTTATGGAGGGTGTGGAATCGGAAGCCTTGCCCGAAGTGGTGCAGGCGTAAAGGGGTTTAGGATTAAAATATAAAAGTCATGCAGAAAGCAGTTTTCATCGCCTATAACCAAGCCCTTACCGAAAGAGTGGATTTTATGCTCAAATCGCTCAAGATAAAAGGGTTTACACAATTTCCCACCGTCAACGGAGCGGGCAGCCATACCGGCGAGCCCCGCATGGGCACGCACACCTGGCCGGAAATGAACTCGGCCATCCTCACTATCGTGAACGAGGAAATGGTGCCTATCCTGCTCAAGTATATCAAGAAACTGGACGAGGTGAATTTCGAGAACGGAATCCGCGCGTTCGTGTGGAATATCGAGCAGGTCTACTGAGGGACGGCAAGTCTGAGCCTACAAAAAAAGCCGATGATTTCTCATCGGCTTTTTTGTTACAGTTCGCGGAGCAGGTTCCGCAGCAGTTCGAAATTGCGCAGGGGTGCCTGCGTCCAGAAATCCTTGTACTGCGCCATATTGTCGTTTTGGGCGCAGGGCGTGTCGCTGATGATGCGCAGCGAAAGGAAAGGGACTTTCCGCATGTGGCAGACCTGCGCCATAGCGGCGCTTTCCATATCCACGGCCAGGGCCTGCGGAAAATTCTTCAGGATGCCTTGCAGACGCTCGGAATCGGTGATGAACTGGTCGCCCGTGCATATCAGGCCCTTCTTGACGTGCAGACGTCCGGCGGCTTCCAGCAACCCGGCGTCCGCCGCGAAACGGGCGGGGAAACCCTGTACCTGCCCCGTCTCGTTGCCCTCGCCGCAATCCACGTCGTGATAGCAGCATTCGGTTCCCGCCACCGTATCCCCCACGCACAGCCCCTCGCCTATGCCGCCGGCCACACCCGAATTGACGATAGCCTCGGGCGAAGCCTCCGCACACAGCAGGTTCACGCCGGTGGCGGCGGCCACCTTGCCGATGCCCGACTTCATGAGGAACACCTGCTTGCCGCCTACCCTGCCCTCGCACAGACGCATACCCAAAGGCGTACTTTCGGCACTGTCTTCCAAAAGATCGCGGAAAAGGGCGAATTCCTTGTCCATCGCCACCACGATGCCTATCTTTTTCATATCCGCATATATTAAAACCGCATATATTAGAATACGGGCTTTCCCCCAAGGGAGAAACCGCTAGAAATGACAGACCGGACCGAAGCCCGCACCGAAGGTATAGGCCGCTCCTTTGCCGATNGCCGCATGGATATAGGCCTCGGCCCGTTCCACGGCTTCCTCCAAGACGCAACCCTGCGCCAGATAGGCCGCCATAGCCGAGGAGAAGCTGCAACCGCTGCCCTCCACGTTGCGGGTGTCGATATAGTCCTTTTCGAAGAANCNGATNCGCAGCCCCTCGGCGGAGGGCAAGCCCAGCACATCCCTGTGCTTTCCGTCCTTGCGGAACGACTTGACGATGCAGGCGTTGCCCGCCCGGCACAAAACCGCCATATCGTCCTCCACGCTCCCCTCTCCGAAATCGTGCCCCAGCAACAGACAGGCTTCGTGATAGTTGGGCGTGATGATGGTGGCCAAGGGAAACAGCACGTTCCGATAGGCTTCCACGGCATCCCATTCTATCAGACGGTCGCCGCCGAAAGACACCATGACAGGATCCACCACCTTGGGAATTTCGGGATAATTTTTGAGAAGCCCCGCCAGAGCCTCTATCAACTCGCGGGTAAAGAGCATACCCGTCTTGATGGCCTCGGCTTTCGGGTCGTCGAGAAACAGACGCACCGCCTCCACCACCCATTCCACGGGCAGCGGATGCACCCCCTTGACATGGAGGCTGTCCTTGTTCACCAGACACGTCACCGCGCCGGCCCCGAAAGCACCGCAGGCCGACACCGCTTTGATGTCGGCCTGCACGCCCGCACAGCCCAAGTTTTCACTTCCGGCTATGCACAATACTTTGTTATAGACCATTATTTATAAAACTCCACGCTTTCGGGTCTGAACGCAGCGATGAACGAAGCATGACGCTGCACCATACCCTCGCCGTAGGCCACGAACACTTCCGCGCTCTTGCGGAAAGCCTCGCTGCGCTCGGCATCGAGCAACACGAGGTTGCCGAGAATGGTGTATCCGGCAATCTCCACCAGACGACGGGCGTGGAAATCCACCAACTCGTCGCTGCCCATACCCTTGACGGTCTCCACGGCCTTGTCCAGTTCGGCGTGCATCCGTTTGAGGATGTCGCGCAGAGGCTGCAATTCGGCCTTCACGGTCTCCTGCTCGTAGCTTTCGATCAACTTGGAGGCATTGCCGTTGAGCACGTGACGGATAGCCGCCACCACCTGCAACTGCGACGTACCCTCGTAAATCGTCAGGATGCGGGCGTCGCGATACATGCGCTCCACGGGAAAATCCTTCATGAAGCCCGTACCGCCGTGAATCTGAATGGCATCGTAGGCAATCTGATTCGCGTATTCGCTCGAAAACATCTTCAGGATAGGCGTCAGCATATCGGCGTTGCGCTGATAGAGCTTCATCTCGGCACGCTGCTCGGGCGTGAGTTTCACACCCTCGTTCACCATTGCCGCATAGGTCTTGCTCAGATCCACGGCACGCGAGGTCTCGTAGAGCACCGAACGGGCGGCGTCCAGTTTGGCCTTCATCACCGCCAGCAATTCGTAGACGGCGGGGAACCCGATGATCGCCTTGCCGAACTGTTCGCGTTCGCCGGCATATTTGAGCGCGGTGCGGTAGGCGGCTTCCGAAAGCCCCACCGATTGGGCGCCCACGCCCAATCGTGCGCCGTTCATCAACGACATCACGTATTTGATCAAGCCCAGCTTACGCTCGCCCACCAGACGGGCGGGCGCGTTGGTGAACACCAACTCGCAGGTGGGCGAACCCTTGATACCCAACTTGTTCTCGATACGGCGCACCCGCACCCCGCCCCAGGCACGGTCGTGCACGAAATACGAAAGGCCACGGCCATCGCGCGTGCCCTCCTCGCTGCGTGCCAGCACTAATTTTATATCGGCGTCGCCGTTGGTGATGAAACGCTTTACGCCGTTGAGCATCCACATGCCCTTGGCCTCGTCGTAGGTGGCCTTGAGCTGCACGGCCTGCAAGTCGCTGCCCGCGTCGGGCTCGGTAAGATCCATGCTGCACGTCTTGCCCTCGTGGATGCGCGGCAGGAATTCCTGCTTGATTTCCTCGGAAGCGAACTCGCAGATAGTTTCGGCGCAGTCCTGCAAGCCCCAGATGTTGGCGAAGCCCGCATCGCCGCGCGACACGATTTCGGCCGCCATCACATAAGGCACGATGGAGAAATTCAGACCGTTGTATTGGCGCGGCAGGGCAAGTCCGTAGACACCCGCCTGCGTCAGCACATCGTGGTTCTCCTGCGTGCCGCGGGCGTACTTCACCCGGCCGTCAATCACCTGAGGACCTTCGTGATCCACTTCTTCGGCGTTCTTATCCAGCACGTTGGCCGAAATGTCGCCGATAATCTCCATCACCTTTTCATAACTGTCCATCGCGTCCTCGAAATTCTCGGGCGCATAGTCGAACTTATCTTTGTCGGTATAGCCGTTTTCCTTCAAATCCACGCATTTTTTCATCTGCGGGTGATTCAAATGGAATTTAAGAGCCTCGTTATCGCTATAGAAATTCATGGTCTGTGTCTTTATTTGGAGTTTTCCTTATAATACTTGATGAGTTTGGGCACCACGTCCAGCGCCGAGGCCGTAATCACATAGTCGGCGATGGCGTTCATGGGCGCGTCGGGGTCGGTGTTGATGCTGATGATCTTGCCCGACTGATCCATACCGGCGCGATGCTGTACCGAGCCCGAGATACCGCAGGCGATATAGAGCTTGGGACGTACCGTCACCCCGGTCTGGCCTATCTGACGTTCGTGTTCGATCATGCCCGCATCCACAGCGGCACGGGTGGCGCCTACCTCGCCGCCCAGCAGGTCGGCCAGTTCGTAGAGCATCTTGAAATTCTCGCGGCTGCCCATGCCGTAACCGCCGGCCACGATAATCTGCGCCCCCTTGATGTTGACTTTCTGCGCTTCGATGGCACGGTCGATAATCTGACATACGAAATCGGAAGCCTCCACATACTTGTCCACGTCGATGCGTTCCAGCTTGCCCTTGTAGTCGGCCTTGTAGATTTCTTTCTTCATCACGCCCTCGCGCACGGTGGCCATCTGCGGCCGCGTGGAAGGATTCACGATCGTGGCGATGATGTTGCCCCCGAATGCGGGACGGATCTGATAGAGCAGATTCTTATAGACTTCTTTGGTCTTGAGGTCTTCGTGGTCGCCGATTTCGAGGCTGGTGCAGTCGGCGGTGAGGCCGCAGAGCAGACTGGAAGCCACGCGGGGAGCCATGTCCCGACCCACCGAGGTGGCGCCGAAAAGCAGGATTTCGGGTTTGAGCTCCTGCGCCAGCTTCACCACGATGGAGGTGTGCGGCAAGGTGGTGAAAGGAAACAGGCGCTTGTCGTCGGCATAGTGGATAACGTCCACGCCATAGGGATAGAGTGTCTTTTCCAAGTCCTTCACCTCGTGTCCGATGACAATCGCTTCCAGACCGACCCCGAGGGTGTCGGCCAATTTGCGCCCTTTGGAGAGCAGTTCGAGGCTCACGTCGGCAATGCCGCGTTCCTCGGTCACTTCGCAATATACAAATACGTTGTTCATGTTCTTTTTGATTTTGAGGAATTTGCGAAACTTCTCCCCTATCCGATGATATGGGACGAAATCAATTCTTTAACCAATTCGTTGACGGAAGCGTCCGAACCGTCTATCCGTTTGGCTTCCTTGTGCACCAACACCACGTTGTCGATTTTCTTCACCTTGGTGGGCGAGCCGTTCATACCCAGACGGGCGGGATCGGCGTCGAGGTCGGCGGCGGTCCACTCGCCTATCTGCAAGGCTTTGTTGGCCTGCACCTTGGCTTTGCGCGTCTCGGAGGCCTGCGCTAATTCGTTGGGCGCGGCGGCGTGCTTGTAGCGCATCACCCGCACCGCATGACGGGGACGGCATTCCTTGGCCGAACCGTGCACGGTGACCAGACACGGGAGCGGGGAAGAAACCGTTTCCACGCCACGTTCCAGACGGCGTTTGATCGTG
>WFLX010014622.1_pt1 | contig 17843 bp, 10 predicted proteins | sample 4967041 | NCBI WGS metagenome assembly WFLX01 (sample SAMN12857096, study PRJNA449069) | gut metagenome | isolation source: stool from male and female vole | host: Microtus ochrogaster | place: USA:Florida | collected 2017 | reverse complement strand
GTAGCGATATCAACAGGGGTGTAGAAAAGTTTCTCGGCCTCTGAGGCATCCATGATCTCCGCGAGGGCGGGGGTGGTCATGTCGATATAGACACCGCCGGGACGNCCGCTGACGGCTGCGCGGTAGGCGCGGGCCACTGCTGCGGGAATNTCNTTGGCATAAGAGCAGCGGAAAGCGGCTTTAACAACAGGGCGGGCNGTGTTGAGCTGGTCAAGCTGCTCGTATGTGCCCACGTTCATATCGACCATAGTGGGATCNGATGCACCCGAAATCTGGATCATCGGGTAGCAGTTTACAGTNGCGTTGGCAGTGGCGGTGAGGCCATTCATGAATCCGAGCGACGACACGGTGAGAAGGACACCGGGCTGCTTGGTGAGGTAGCCGTGTGTGGCGGCTGCCATGCCGGCCTGCTGCTCGAAGCGGAAACCGTAGTAATTGATGCCTACTTTCTGCATGGCGTAGGCGGCTTCCGTTACCGGGATGCCTACGAGGCCGTAGACATCCATGAGGCCCAGTCGGCGAAGCGATTCGGCAAGAATATACATGCCGGTCACCTGCTCGGGAAATTTCGGTGCGGAAGGTGTATTTGTGGTGGTTGTAGTAGTCATGATAACTTTAGTTGTGGTGGAAAGGTGAGAGGATTTTGATTACATTTTGCCGTCGGCCAGGGGCTCGGTGGTGCCGTTTGCTGCAAACTGAGCCTGCTGTTCCTTGGTGTAACCGAGNGCTGTAAGAATCTCTTCGTTGTTGCCGCCCAGNGTAGGAGCGGGACCGTAGGTAGGCTGGTAGTTTGACATGGTGAACGGGCAACCNACGGTTACGAACTCACCGATCTCACCACCCTGATTGATCTTGACGAGGGTGTTGCCGTCGTAGAGCGATTCGTCGCTCATGATTTCCTTGGTCGAGAGCACGGGACCTACAGGTACACCTGCCTTGCCGAGGATCTCGGTAACCTCAAACTTGGTCTTGTCGGCAGTCCATGCACCGATGCGCTGGTAGATCTCCTGTTTGTGACGGTCGCGGGCGTCGGCGGTGTTGAAGTCGGGGTTGGTGAGCCAATCCTCAAAGCCGAGTGCCTTGCAGGCGAGCTCGAAGTCCTTGGCGCCACGCTGAAGGATGATGTAAACATAGTTGTTGGCATCGACGGCTGAGTCCATATCGCCTGCGGGCTTACACTTGTAGGTCCAACCGAGAACACCGCCACCTTCGATGTTGCCTGAACGGGGAACGCAATCGCCGAACTTGCCGTTAGGATACTGCGGGAACTGGGTAAGATAACCGATCTTGTCGAGTGTGAGCTGGTCACGGGTCTTGATACGGCAGAGGTTAAGACATGCGTTGTGCATCGACTGGTAGACGTAGACGCCTTCGCCTGTCTTCTCACGCTGACAGAGGGCAGCGAGCAGGCCGATGAGGAGGTGCATACCGGTGTTGGAGTCGCCGAGGGCTGCACCGCTCTGGGTAGGAATATTGTCGGGGCCTTCAAACCAACCGGTGGTGGAGGCTGCGGCGGCAGTCACCTGGGCAATAGGTTCGTAGGCCTTAAGATCCTTATACTTTGAAGATACGGGGAAACCTTTGATGGTGCCGTAGATACATTTGGGGTTGAGGGCATGAACAGCTTCCCATGAGAAACCGAGCTTGTCCATTGCACCCGGGTGGAGGTTTTCGACGAAGATGTCGGCCTCCTTGATGAGCTTGGTAAGGATGGCTTTGCCGTCGGGTGTCTTGGCGTCAAGGGTAAGCGACTTCTTGTCGGAGTTGAGCTGGAGGTAGTAGTAGGATGGGAGATCAGGATTGAACTGAAGTTCCTTACGGGTTGCGTCGCCTACACCGGGACGCTCGATCTTGATGACGTCGGCGCCAAGCCAGGCGAGCANCTGGGTACATGAAGGGCCGGACTGTACTTCGGTAAAGTCGACTACTTTGATTCCTTGAAGAGGGGCAGTGTTCATAGTAATGTAATATTTTGATAAGTAGGTTATAGAATCTTGGTTATTTTGATATTGATTTACGGACACGGGATCTTGTTTGTTTTACCGTTGTCGAAATTATAACATTTCGGTTACAAATAAAGTTCTCCCCTGCAGCGGGGATAAATCGCTGCAGGGGAGCTGGATCTTGGCTTCAGGGCTCTGTGGAGCCGAAATTTTTTTTATTTTTAGAGTGTGCCGTCGGGCGGAATGTTGCCGTCATCGTCGAGCGAACGANAGGATTCGNCCTCGCTGTCGGTCTTGGGCAGGGTGAAGATAAACTCCAGACCACCGGCCGCGCGGTTGTGGACAGATATGGTGCCGCCATGTGCCTCGACGGTGTTCTTGACGATAGGGAGTCCGAGACCGGTTCCGCCCACTTTGCGCGAACGTCCGTGGTCCACGCGGTAGAAGCGTTCGAAAAGTCGGGTGAGGTGTTCCGATTCCACGCCGGTGCCGTTGTCGAAGAAAGCGAATGTGTAGAATCGTTTTGACTCGATGATGAGCTTGATGCCCATCGAGGTGCCATGGGAGTGGAGGATGGCATTCTTGGCCAGATTGCTCACCATGGCCGAGAGTAAGGTGGAGTTGCCCTTGACGTGACAGTTGAGAGGGATGTCGTAAGTAAATGTCATTCCTCCCGACATCCCGGGAAGCTCCATGTCGCGCGCGATATTGAACACGAGCTCATGGAAGTCGACATCGCCCATATTGAGATTGGATGCTCCCTGTTCAAGGCGTGTGATGGTGGATATGTCGTCGAGCATCGAGCAGAGGCGCTCCACATTCTGATATGCGCGCGCGATAAAGCGGTCCTTGATCTCGGGATCCATGTCGGGCGAGGAGGTGATGGTGTCGAGATATCCACGGATCACCCCGACAGGGGTCTTGAGCTCGTGGTTGAGGTTGTCGGTGAGCTGACGCTTGATGCGTGCCCTTTCCTCGATGGCGTGGACGGCCACGGCATGTTCGCGCTCCGAGCGCTTGTTGGCGTCGGATTTCTCGCGGTAGAGCTCTATTATGCGGCGTGAGATGTCGCCCAGTTCGTCGTGGGGAAAGTCGGGGATGTTGGTCAGGGTGCCGTCGTCTTTCTCGATGTTGTCGGTGAAGTCTTTTAGCAACCTCACGCTCCTGGAGAGGAGCTGGGTCGAGAGGTAGGCTATGCCTGTGAATACAAGAGCGATCAGGATGATGATCATCCAGAACGAGGGTTCGCTGCGCAGGGCATCGGTCAGCGCGCCTGAAAAGGGCAGGGCGGTGAGGACGGTGATGCGTCCGTCGTTGCTCTTGCGCGATGAGACATAAAACATCCTGTCGGATATCAGATGCTGCGATATGTCGGCCGACGAGTTTGGATCGAGATCTACCGGAGTGTTTGCCGACAGGAGAGCCAGATCAGTAGGTGTGGGACCGATTGACTGGATGGTGTCGCCGGTAGCGTTGTCAAAGACCGTCACCATCACTTCGTCGAGCAGAGAATCGTCGAAATAGCGCTCGATGAAGTTTAGAAACGGCTGGATGTCGATATCGTCCTCGTAGGCAGCGATAATGCGGTTGTTGACCAGCGAGAGCTGCGCGCGCAGGTTGCTGGCCCGGTAGTCGGTCACATTCTTATAATGGTAAATGACCAGCACAACCATCAGGAGCCACATCATTCCCACAATGGGAAGAAATAGCCTCCAGCGATAACTAAGTCGTCTCTTTAAAGCCATAGCCGAAGCCAAGGCGGGTCACGATGTTATTGCCGTACTCGCCAATTTTTTTACGGAGACGTGCGATATTGGTATCTATGGCGCGGTTGGTCACCACAATATCCTTGGCCCACACCTTCTGGATGATTTCCTCGCGGGAGTAGATGCGGTTGCGGTGGGAGAGGAAAAACTGCAGGAGGTCGAATTCGGTCTTTGTCAGCGCCACCTCCTTGTCGCCGAGGAAGCAGAGTTTCTCGTTCTGGTCGATGCGGAGATCCTTGAACACGATGTCGGGTTCGTAGATCACGTCATGAACTTCGGGAGCAGCCGCGGGCTTGTTGTTGAAAGCGTTGCTGCGGCGCAGGACGGCGCGGACGCGCGCCAGCACTTCGGAGATCACGAAAGGTTTGGTGATATAGTCGTCGGCTCCGATGTTGAGTCCCATCACGGTGTCGTCTTCTCCGTTCAGAGCCGAACAGAAGATGATAGGAATTGATTCGGTGGGCGAACCGTCCCAGCGTATCTGTTTCGCGAAATCAAATCCGCTCAGTCGCTCCATCATGATGTCGACGATAAGGAGCGAGTAGACGGTCAGATCCATCTCCAGAGCCTCTTCGGCGCTGTAGGCCGTGTCTACCTCATAGCCTTCCTTCTCGAGATTATATTTGAGGATCTCGCAGAGGGCTTCTTCGTCGTCAATGACTAATATACGGGTTCTCATGGGAAAATGTGGGGTCAGGTATATGATCAGGAAATGACAGTCCGGAGAGAGTGTACGAGCCCCGGCTATCGGTTTCCCGGATGATTTATAGCAGTGATTTTTATGTGGATGAATAGATGATAGATACAAAATCAGAAGACGGCTGACGCGGGCCTTCATGCTTTTGAGGCTCAAAATTACAAATTTTAACGTAGGAAATATGTTAAAGAAGTTTAAACCGTCAATACCGGTCAACCTTTTGCCATGTCGCGTCGTTTAAAGGATGTAATCGAAATTACAATTGCACTGTGTTTTTTCATGGTATTAGATTTAAGGTTAAAAACAGAAGCCTCGTCGGGATGACGAGGCTTCTGTTTTTAACGTCGGGTANGNGNCCGGGAGTGGAAAAATTTGCNTAATTTTGCGGTAAATCCAATATTATCCGTATGAAATTGCAAATCATCCCGTCGATGGCTTGCCTGTTGGTGGCGCTTCTGTCTCCGCAGGCGATGTCGGCGGATATCAATCATCTTCTGCCGCAACCCAAAAAGATCGAATCGGCCGATGGCTCGCTTAAGACGGGGCAACCGGTCGTGGTGAGCGATTACTCCTCGTCGCCGGCCCTGCTCAGGGCTCTTGAGCGCTCCGGATTCAGCATCGCTGCCGAGGGATTGCCGGTGGAGGTGGTCAGAGACACTGTTGCCGGNGCCTCCGATTACCGGCTTGCGGGCTATCCGGAGGAATCTTACCGCCTGGAGGTGACACCCGGNGGNATCAGGATCACAGCGCCGGAGGAGATCGGAGTGATCCGTGCGGCCCAGACTNTGGAGCAGCTTGCCGAGGATGCCGGCGGATCTATCGGAGCCGTCACCATCACCGACTGGCCGGCTTTCAAGCTCCGCGGATTTCTCCACGATGTGGGTAGGTCGTTCATATCCATCGACGAGCTGAAGAAGGAGATAGATATCCTTAGCGCTTTCAAGATCAATACTTTTCACTGGCACCTCACTGAAAATCAGGCATGGCGGTTTGAGGTAAAGAGCATCCCGCAGCTCACGTCGGCCGAATATGCCACCCGCTATCCCGGTCTCTATTATACTCAGGAGGAGTGCCGGGAGCTGGAGCGCTATGCGGCGGAACGGGGTGTCACTATNATTCCCGAGATNGATATGCCGGGCCACAGCGCGGTGTTTGAGCGTGTCATGGGCTTTAAGATGGACAGCCCCGAGGGAATGGAGGCTTTGCGCAAGGTGCTTGATGAGGTGGCCGAGACATTTCCGCTCGCCCCGTATATCCATATAGGTGGCGACGAGAAGCCATATAATGACCAGTTTATAAAGGATATGATAGGGTACACTCACGGCCTGGGGCGCAAGGCCGTGATCTGGAACAGATATAATGTGCCGGCCAAGCTGGTCGACCCTGATGAGATACCCGCCGATATGGTCACCAACTGGGCCACGTCCGGGACTCTGGTCAAGGGGCTGCCCAATGTCGATATGCGGTATAANTATATCAACCACTTCGACGTGTTTGCCGACGTGGTCGGTATCTACAAGTCAAATATATTTGGCGAGAAAGAGGGCAACGAGGATATAGCCGGGACGATCACGGCGATATGGAATGACACCAAGGTGCCTTCGCAGAGCGAGATAATAAATCAGAATAATTTCTATGCGAGCGCACTCGCTTCGGCTTCAAGAGCTTGGACAGGTGGAGGCGAGGAATATATAGAGCAGGGGGGCACGACGCTTCCGCTGTCGGGGCCGGTGTATGACGATTTTGCCGACTGGGAGCGCCGGTTCCTTTATCACAAGGATCGCTCGCTTGCCGGAGAGCCGGTGCCATACATCCGCCAGACAGATGTGAGATGGAATGTAGGCGCGCCGGTGCCGAACGGTGGCGACAGCGCTATGGCCGGTGCCTTTGAGCTCTATCGCGACTCGGTGTCGGTTCCGGCGACCGTGGAGTGGCAGGGAGAGACCTACGGATCTGTCCCCGCTGCCGGCGCAGGTATCTATCTGCGTCATATCTGGCATCCGATAGTCAAGGGGCTCTTTGATGAGGTGCGCGATAGTGTGACAGTCCATGCCTGGACAAATATCTACTCGCCTGTCGATCAGGATGCCGGGGCACTGATTGAGTTCTATACCTTCAGCCGTTCGGGCGACGAGCACACTGCCGCCGCCGGCAATTGGGATCGCCGCGGCTCGCGGATATGGCTCAACGGCGAGGAGATCGAGGCTCCCGAGTGGGATCAGCCCGATATGGCTATCCCTCAGGATCATGCGGTGATCGGCCTGAGCAATGAAAATCTCAGCGCACGCAAGCCGGTTGCGATCCATCTCAACAAGGGCTGGAACAGAGTTTTCATGCGTCTACCCCACAACGGTCGAAACGGTGCCGGCCGCGATAAGTGGCAATTTACATTTGTGGTGACTGAGCCGGACGGGAGGCATGCCCTCGAAGGGATTGTCTACGATCCGACGGCAAGTCTTGACTCTCCTGCTCCTGAAAAATGATTAATCTTCATCTTATAGTGGCGGCGGGCACAGGCTCGCGTTTCGGAGCCGATCTGCCCAAGCAGTTCTGCCTGCTCGCCGGCAGGCCNGTGATATATCATACCGTTGATGCCGTCAGGGCGGCTGCGTCGGCCGATGATGTAGTGGCTGTGGTGATCAGTCCTCAGATGACAGGCGTCATGGATCGTCTTGCCGATGAGTTCGGGCAGTTGGATGCCATTGTCCTTCCGGTCGGAGGCGCCACGCGGACTGCGACCGTGGCCAATGCCTTGCTTGCTACCTCGGATCGCGAGGTGGAGCTGATCAGTGTCCACGACGGAGCAAGGCCCCTCCTCACCCCTGAGGTCATGACTCGCCTTGTAGATGAGGCCAGGCGTCCTGATAGCTCCGGAGCCATCCCTGCTGTGGAGCTCACGGATTCCATCCGGCANCTGCTCCCTGACGGGAGCTCGAAGGCTGTGGCGCGATCGNCTTTCCGTGCCGTCCAGACTCCTCAGATCTTTCCGGCCAGGATGCTTCGCGAGGCCTACGCCGCGGCAGATCCGGCCGACCCATCGCTCACCGATGATGCGTCGGTGGTAGAGCTCTTCTGCGGCCATGCTCCCGCTCTGGTGGCAGGCGATCCTATCAATATCAAGATCACTCATCCTTACGATCTGATTCGCGCCGAGGCCATACTCGGGGCACGTTGTTGAACAATGCACGCCGACGCAGCCACCGACATAACGTATCTCAAAGGGGTTGGGCCGACGCGTGCGCGTCTGCTGGCCAAGGAGCTTGGCATCCATACCTACGGTGAGTTGATCGACCATTTCCCGAGCTCGTATCTCGACCGCACGTCGTTTCACAGGATCGAGGATTTCACGGGCGACCAGATGCCATCGGTTCAGGTCAAGGGCCGGTTCATCACCTTCGCTGTCCAGGGCGAGGGGGCCAAGAAGCGTCTGGTAGGGCTTTTCTCGGATGGCCGGAGCACGATGGAGGTGATATGGTTCAGGCGCATTGAGAGCATCCGCAAGGCTTATCTGCCCAACACGGAATATATCGTATTCGGCAAGCCATCATATTTCAAGGCAACCGGGCGGTGGAGCATGGTACACCCGGAGGTCGACAGTCCCGGATCAGTGATAGCTTCGGCGGGAGGCCTCAGAGGGGTCTATCCGCTCACCGAGCGGCTGCGCAATGCCGGNGTCACCTCGCGCAACCTGTTCACATGGATCCAGACGGCGCTCAATGTGCTTTCACCCGCCATGACCGAGACCCTCCCTGCCGATATTATCGCGCGTTGCAGGCTGGTGGGGATAAGGGAGGCCTACGCTATGGTGCATAACCCATCGTCGGCAGCGGAGCTCGAGAGGGCGAGATACAGGCTGAAGTTTGAGGAACTGTTTTATCTCCAGCTCAATATCCAGCTCTACGGACGCAGGCGCAAGGCGGCTACCGAGGGCTATCGCTTTCCGCGTATCGGCCAATACTTCAACCGTTTTTATAGCGAGATGCTCCCTTTCCCGCTTACGGGAGCTCAGAAAAGGGTGATAAAGGAGATCCATGCCGACACATTGACCGGTCGGCAGATGAACCGCCTCGTGCAGGGCGATGTGGGGTCGGGCAAGACCCTTGTGGCTCTGTTTGCCATGCTGATAGCCATCGACAACGGTAAGCAGGCCTGCCTGATGGCACCCACCGAGATCCTTGCCACTCAACATTTCGAGACACTACATTCGCTCGTTGCTCCGCTCGGAATCAACATCAAGCTGCTCACCGGGTCGACCCGGAAGAAAGAGCGCGACCTGATAGCCTCCCAACTGGCCGACGGCTCGCTGCACATTCTGGTAGGCACTCACGCCCTTATCGAGGANAATGTAAGGTTTCACGAGTTAGGANTGGCCGTGATCGACGAACAGCACCGATTCGGNGTGGCTCAGAGGGCNCGCCTCTGGAAGAAAAATTTTATCCCCCCTCATGTGCTCGTGATGACTGCCACACCAATTCCGCGCACACTGGCCATGACGGTCTATGGCGATCTCGATGTGTCGGTGATCGACGAGTTGCCACCGGGACGCAAACCGGTCACTACGCTGCTGCGCTACGAGGAGCAGCGGATGGAGGTCTACCGCTCGATCGGGGCGCAGCTCCGCGAGGGCCGGCAGGTCTACATTGTCTATCCCGCCATCAAGGAGAACGACAAGAGTGAGCTCCACTCCGTTGAGGAGGGATATGAGGAGATCCGCGAGATATTCAGGGATTTCAAGGTGGCAATGGTGCATGGATCGTTAAAGCCGGCCGAGAAGGATTATCAGATGAAACTCTTTGTCGAGCATAAGGCCGATATACTCGTAGCCACAACAGTGATCGAGGTCGGTGTCAATGTGCCCAACGCTTCGGTGATGGTGATAGAGAATGCCGAGCGTTTCGGCCTGAGCCAGNTGCATCAGCTGCGTGGCAGGGTGGGACGCGGCGCTGCCAAGAGCTATTGCATCCTTATGTCGAAATATAGGTTGAGCTCGGAGACCCGCAAGCGACTCGAAGTGATGACCTCGACTACCGACGGCTTCGTCGTTGCCGAGGCCGATCTGAAGATGCGTGGCCCGGGTGATATGGAGGGAACATTGCAGAGCGGCCTACCGGTTGAGCTCAAGATCGCGTCGCTCACCCACGATTCCGAGATAGTGGCCGCCGCGCGCACCGCGGCCGGAGAAGTGCTCGACTCCGATCCCGACCTCACGTCGGCCCTGCTGCGCACACAGATGCGACGCCGCTTCGACCGNGCCTTCGACTGGGGCCGCATCAGCTNANCCTTACAACATTTCTTGATATGAATAAAAACGCTTTATATCTACTGACTGCTATTCTGGCTGTGTTGTGTGTGGGATGCGGGTTTTCGGATCGGCAGCACAGGGCCGAGGATATCCGGAATTCGGCAAGGGAGAAACTCGCGCAAGGGAAGACATATCTCCTCGAAGACGGACTGACGGAGGCCCTGTCATATTATGCTGAGGCAGCTGACACCGGCAATTTGATAGAGATGAATCGCCTCGCAGCCATACAGATGATTTGGAAAGGTGAGCAGGATTCAGCGGCCATCTGTCTGCACAGAGCATTGGATCTCGCTAAGGAAAACTCTTCACCGGCNGTGAGCGACATATATCTCGAACTTGCCGATCTATATTCACGTCCGTTGTCGGTGAAGGATTATGCAAAAGCCATAGATTATGCCCACAAGGCCGAGGAGGCAGATTCCGGNGCCGAGCATAAAGCCGGGATCCTGCATGATATAGGAGTTTACTATGCGTTCCTTGCCGAGGAGGATTCCGCTACTTCTTATCTGGAGAAAGCTCTGGCTTTNACTCCCTCCAATTCGTCGGCTTACACGCAATTAGCCCTGAACTACGCCGGTTTGCCGGAGCCGGATTTTGACAAGAGCATCGCATACCTTGATCAAATAAGGACGGAGAGTCTGGGAAAGCTGATTACGAAAGGATTTCTGTATCTCAACCGTGGAATGGTGGATTCGGCTTCGGTCTACGCGCGGATGTCGCAAAAGCTGTATGATGCCGGTGCGGATAAATATTCCGTCAATACTTACAATAGTCTCAGGTTGCTGCGCAATTGTGTGAGTTATGCAGCAGACGGAAGGGTGTTTCCGGGAGAAGGAACTGTAATAAACGATTCGATCGGCGAGCGTATGGCGTTGTACCGGATGATCGAATCGGAGAGCGCCGAGCATGAGGCCGCTCTCGAAATCGAGCTGCTTGAATCGGAATCAAAAGCTCAGAGAGTGATTATTGTGGCCTTATTGGTCGTGTTGATCGGCGGAGCCGGTGTGGGCTTCATGTTCTGGCGCAACAAACGCAAGTATATAAAACTACATGAGGAATTTGACAGGCTGAAGCGGAATCAGATCATGATTGAGGCCGATGACAGCAATCAGGACAATTCGCGCCCGTTCCATATCATAGCCCGGCGTGCGGAAATGTCTGTTGACCGGTTCCGGCAGACCGGCGCGCCNGAGCTGATTCAGAAAGGGGAAATAGACTATAACGACAGNAACGCCTTCCTGTCAGTTAAAGACCGGACAGCNGTGAGGCAAGCCTTGCTCGACTGCTTTGCCGATTTCATNATTGATCTGAAAATGGATGCGGGACGACTTACAATGGACGATATCATTACCGTTTTGCTGTCGGTGCTTCGNGTNTCAAATTCGGGNNTNGCGGCATCTCTCGGTGTGTCGGTGGGAGCGGTCAGGACACGAAAAACACGATTGAAAGGCAAACTCTCCCCTGAAATGGCGAAACTTGTATTCGGTTGATATGCTTTTGTTCAACCGAATAGCTCTGAATGTGACCCAATACGCACCAAGTCTATTTGGTCTGTTTCGGGATCAAACCAGATCAAGAGGAAATCACTCTCAATGTGACACTCCATATATCCCTTGTAGTTTCCAGTCAGGATATGAGGTGAATATCTTTCAGGGATAGTTTCTTCATTCGCGAGTTTTATCAGAACCTCATTAAGGGCCCGAATTTTTCTGGGATTATTTCTGATACGCTTGTAGTCTTTTTTATATTGGGATGATGCTTTTAACTTCTTCATAATCCCATTGACTTCTCCATAGCGGCAATGGATGAAAGATCGAGTGAGGGAGTGTTCCTTAGTGCTCCGCTTTCAACCTCTTTCATTGCTGCAATAGTAGTTACATTTGGCTGATGGTAGACCGCGTCAAGCAAAACGGTTTCCACATAATTGTTAAGACTCCGGTTCTGACCTTTAGCAAGTTGCTTAAGGCGCTCTATCAGCTCTATAGAAAGACGAAAACTTTGATTCTTCTTTAATGCGATATCCATTAGCGGTATTGTTTATATATGACTGCAAAGATAGTGTAATTGTATTACATAAACAATATTTCTGACCTATATGTTGATGTGCGATCCTGAAAATGCACTCTGACCATTTTTAATTAATCATCCTGTTTAGCTCTAAATTGTAAGATATTAATCTATTGCGGGTTAACGGTGATTTGAAATGAGATTGAAATAGGTTGCGTAGATTGAAACAAATGTGAAATCTCGAAATGGGGATTCACTTGTTTTACNGATTATACCTTTGCAAAAAAAATGCAAAGGATATGAAACGTATAATCATCATCATGTTGATGTCGGCCATCAGTGGCCTGGCATTTGCCCAGTCGGCAGACAAGGCCGATACAGACAGCAGTTACACCGGACAGCGGCTGAAAGAGGTAGTAGTCACTGCCACCATCGCCCCCTATAAGATTTCAAAGGGTGGAGTGACAGTGAAAGTAAGCGGGACGACACTAAGCGATGCCGGCACCTGTTTCGACGTACTCACACAGATGCCCGGAGCGAGAGATGTAGAGGGTAACATAGAGATCGCGGGTAAGGGCTCTCCACAGATCTATATCAATGGGCGCAGGATGTACGACCGCTCAGAGCTCAGTCGCCTGTCGTCAAAGGAAATACAAAGTGTGGAGATGGTCTACAATCCCGGAGCGAAATATGGAGCTGACGTAAAAGCCGTTATCCTGATTAAGACAGTTAGGAAACAGGGCGACGGCCTGAGCGGTTCCGTTCAGGCATCCGGCAGGAAAGCGCACTCTTTCTCGCAGGGCGATAATCTGTCGCTCAACTACCGCACGGGCGGGGTTGACATCTTCGGCTCGATAGCCTTCGACCACTCCCGACGCTATCAGGAGCAGAGAAATATTACATCGATAAATACCGGAAAGGAGAGATATAGCCTCGATGCGGACATGACATTGCACCCGGTGAGCACGGATGCTTCGGGAAATCTGGGTATTAACTGGCAGATAAACAGTCAACACTCCATCGGAGCCCGATACGAATATTCAGCTACTCCGTATTCTAAATCGCGCTGGATGAGCGACGAACGTATCGGCATGGACGGGTCTGTGTTGGAGGTCATTGATGCCGATACCTATTGGAATAGGCGCAGCCTTCCTACCAATTGGGTCAATCTCTACTATGCCGGTAAGGTTAAGTCGATGGCAATCAATATCGTAAACGATTATTATGCTCGGCACACCAACAGTGCTCAGACAATCAATGAATCAAGCACGACCGGCGAGGTGCACACCANTGTCACCAACAATTCGATCAGTAACCGGCTGTGGGCCTCGAAAGGAACCGCAACTTACAGATTCGGCAACAATGAGCTCGAATTCGGCTATGAGTTCACATCAACAGACCGCAGGGATCGCTTTATTAACCGGGAGGAAGCTCTTGGGAATGCCGATGACCATATCGAGGAGTCGTGTATCGCCGGATTCGTGTCGGTAAACGTGCCGGTAAGGAATGTGGAGCTGTACGCCGGTCTGCGGTANGAGCATACCGTTTCAGACTATTACATGTATTCACGGCTCGTGCCGGAACAGAGCCGCAGATACGCGCGGTTTTATCCCGGTTTTGACTTTACCTTCCCCATCAATCGTGCTAACTTTACGCTTTCCTATACTTCAAAGACCAAACGTCCGCTCTATAGCCAGTTGAGCAGNGCTATTCAATACGACGACCGCTTTACTTACGAGACGGGTAACCCTTGTCTCGTGTCGGAAATGATTCATGATATTTCGTTGGCCGGCGTGTGGAAACGGCTTTTTTTCAGTGTCGGCTGGCAATATGATGCCGATGCTATCATCAGCACTNTCAAGCCATTTAAAGAGGGATCTCCGGTTAATCTGATGTCGTATGACAACTTCCATCATCTCTCTAAATACAGCATTGTTATTTCGTTTTCGCCCAAAGTGGGCCGATGGTCGCCGAGGATCCGCGCGAATCTCTTAGGTCAGGATTTCGATTTGGGCACACGCAGCGGTAACAAGTCAATGAACACCCCACTGCTATTCTGGAACTGCTTCAACACAGTCAATCTGGGGCAGGGATTCAATGTCAGTGCTGATGTGAGCGGCCGGACACGTGGCGACATGGATGTGGTCACCTTGAAGCCATCCTGGCAGATCAATGTCGGCGTAACCAAGAGCATGAAAGACTGGTTCTTTCAGCTTCAGGCAACCGATCTGTTCAAAACGGCTCGAAACTCGATGATAACGTTTGGAGAGCAGATGACCCTCGATAAGTGGAACTACAGCGACACGCGAGCCTTGCGCCTTATAGTGCGCTATTCGTTCAATGCCACAATGAGCAAATACAAGGGCAGGTCAGTCGGCATGTCGGAGCGCAACAGACTGTGAAGCGGTTGAGTCTCAGTGGGAGTAGATTGAGCCGGTGCTGTCGATGCCCTGGATGCTTACGCGCAGGTTACGGCAGGTGGAGTTGTTGAGAAATTCGACACGGGCCTTGCCGTCGGGACCGGTTGTCAGCAATGGATTCCAGTAGAGAGTGCGACGTAAGTCGGGATCATCCAGTAGATCGGGACGGTCTATGTTCTGAAATTCTTCAGGGATGGTATAGCCCTCGATTGTTTGCAGGCGCGTGCCTTTTCCTGGAGGACCGGTGCGCTTTTCGTTGGTTTCGATAAGTACGGCACACCCGTATCTCGCGTCAATGTTGAAAAGATCATTTGTGCGCGGATCGGCATATTTCAGCATCGTTACCGGATCTTCGGTGACGTAGATGGATTTGATCGATTCGAGATACAGAAAGGTGTAGTTGAGAGAATCCTCTTCATTGGTTGTCTTGTAGTCGATTACAAGGAGAGCGGGTTTGGTTTTATAATAGAGCTTGGGCTCGGTGTCGGTGAAACGGATCGAGAAACTTTTATTTATGGTTTTGAGCATTGAAAGCAGATCCTGACCCACGATCTCACTCTTGTCGGCCAGATCGCCGAGTTCTTCAGCCACGTCGTAGTGCACTACCGATTTTGACCGGGCTCTGTATATTTCGGCTTCGCGCCGGTTTTTCCCTTTCACCACTACCTCTTTCAGCTTGATTGATTTGTCGGAGGCCTGATCCGGGAGTGGGTCAATATCTTCGTNGGCAATGGAATCCATGTCGCCCGATGGCAGGTCTGTAGCTGCTACGGTGTAGTCGCTCACTGTCATCTCGGCGGGTTCGTATCTGCGCGGGTCGGGTGAGAACAGACGGTCGAGGAGAATGCGATGATCCTTTTTCTTCCCCTTTTCGCGGACCGACATGAGCAGATCCCATTTTCCATTGAAGTCATAGCTCATGTAGAAACGTCCGCAACTGTCGGTCGTCAGTAGAGNTGTGAAATTATGCCTGAGCGAATCGGGCACATTCTTTTCGGAGAGGATGACCGAGAGGTCGACATTCGGTTTGGGAATGCTCCGGACAAACGAAACCACCTTACCCTGCATGTCGATGGCCTCCTCCGGATCATACCGGTGAGTGAGTGGATTGACACCGGCCATCTCCTCCCATGAGTAGCAGCGCCAGCCTGAAACCATCATGAGCAGGTCGAGATTGCGGCGGTCGGTATCGGAATCGTTCTGGAAGTATTGCATCGGGTTGCGCACATAACCTTTGATCTCCGACATGAGCAGGAGGTCGGCAAGGGCGCCGCCCTGATAGTCTACAGCATGGTCGCCATCGGTGACAGAGACCGACAGTGGGAGCATCGCTGAGGGATTATTATCAGTATCNGTNGCTGTNATGTCAAGCGCGACCGGCCCATTGGGATTCTCTTCTGGAATTTCTATGNTGGCTGCCAGCCGTCCATAGCCGCCGTTATTGNCAAATATCATGCGTTCGGCCAGAGTGTGACCGTCGGGACCGAACAATGTTATTACTGATACGCCTGACGGCATCTCGCGGCTGCTCATTCTGACGGTTCTCGTCTTGGCGGGATCAATAAATGAAAATGACCATAGGGCTCCGCGGATGCTCACAGCCATACCCGTAATGCCGGAGGTGCCGGTGCCTTTGCCGGGATGAACAGTCACAAATATGCTGTCGGGATGCGAGAGATTGTCTACGTTTAGTCCTATGCCGTCTTCCGCAACAGCGGGAAGGTCGAACTTGTGCTCGTGATTGTCGTTGACACGGGTGATGACCGCTTTATAGCGTCCGGATAGGGCGGGGGTGAGCTCAAAGACCCCGCGCCCCTCGTGTAGGGTGCGGATCTCGGCCACGGCCATTCCGGTGGCTTCGTCGATCACCTGGCCCGACGCTTCGAGCGGCACACCGCTTTTCCCCGTGATCTCAAAAGCTACTTTTGACGGGACATCCGCAATAAGCCTGCCACCTTCGGGAAAAAATCTCATTGACATACCGGACCCAGTTTTGGTCTGCGGACGCGATCCTGGATATTTGGATGTGTGGCGTATCATTTTCCGGTTGGAGAAGTCGCCCGGCCTCTTCGGCTGATCAAATACCGGGATCACTCTGGAATAGATAGCGGCCTCGCCGAAATTAAGCATATATTTCGTGTAGGCCCGGATTTCGTAAAATCCTGAATAAAACGGCACGTGGTTGAGGTTGAACGCTCCGTGACATCTACCGTTTTGGATCCGCAGGGTCTGGTGCGCGATTATGTTACCGCGCGGATTGAGAAGCTCGACATAAAGTGTGTGACTCAGGGGAGTGGGAGCGTTGGTGATTCCGTCGACAACATAGCACTGAAACCAGATTTTATCGCCCTTGAAGTATCCGGTATTGTCCAGATGGACCGAGACCTTTTCCCTCGGCATCCTTTCGGCAAACGACATTGCCTGATTGACAAGAGCTCTTATCGCTGCCTTACTACCGTCAGGGGAGGCGGCAGTTGTCCGGCCGAGCGTGACAAGTGTCAGCAGGAGGAAGGCAATGAGTCGAAAGGTAGTTGGGCGGAGCATACCGGACTTGAGGCTTATCTGTTATGAGAATTATATGCGTAAAAATAAGGATAATATCTTTGAAAATGATTTGGTTAACAATATTTAACGGCTCGACAGGGGTAAGCGCTTGATAATAAGAAGTATAATACTGATTGGTATTGAGGGGACTTATAAAAAAGTGAGCCCTGTAAGTCATGCATACGCCGACTTACAGGGTTCAAAAAATAGAGTCAATATGGGTTATTCCTCGTACTTCTTCACGATCACGGTGGCATTGTGGCCGCCGAAGCCGAAGGCGTTGGAGAGTGCAGTGCGCACGGTGCGCTGCTGAGCCTTGTTGAAGGTGAAGTTGAGGTTATAGTCGATGTTTGGATCGATGTCGTCGTCGGCGTGGTTGATGGTGGGAGGAACGATGTCGTTTTCCACGGCCTTGATGCTGAACATGGCCTCAAGTGCGCCGGTGGCACCGAGGAGGTGGCCGGTCATCGACTTGGTCGACGAGATGTTGAGCTTGTAGGCATGGTCGCCAAACACTTCCTTAATGGCTTTCACTTCGCCAATATCGCCCACGGGAGTGGAGGTGCCATGAACATTGATGTAGTCGATGTCTTCGGGAGTCATGCCGGCATCATCAAGAGCCATGCGCATCGAGAGGATAGCGCCGAGGCCTTCGGGGTGAGTGGCGGTGAGGTGGTAAGCGTCGGCGCTCATGCCGCCGCCTACAACTTCGGCGTAGATCTTGGCGCCGCGTGCTTTGGCGTGCTCCAGCTCCTCAAGGACGAGGATGGCTGCGCCTTCGCCCATCACGAAGCCGTCGCGCGAGCCTGAGAAAGGACGCGAAGCGGTTTCGGGCGAATCATTGCGGGTAGAGAGCGCGTGCATGGCGTTGAAGCCGCCCACACCGGCGGGATAGATGGCAGCTTCGGCACCACCGGTGACGAAAGCGTCGGCCTTGCCCAGACGGATATAATTGAAGGCGTCGATGATGGCATTGTTTGACGATGCGCAGGCACTCACCACGCCGTAGTTGGGGCCATGGTAGCCATACTCCATCGAAACGTGGCCTGAAGCGATGTCGGCAATCATCTTGGGGATGAAGAAGGGATTATACTTCGGGCCTTTGTCTTCATTGATGGCATAGTATCCTGCTTCCTCCTCGAAGGTGTGGAGGCCGCCGATACC
>WFLX010083988.1_pt1 | contig 17849 bp, 16 predicted proteins | sample 4967041 | NCBI WGS metagenome assembly WFLX01 (sample SAMN12857096, study PRJNA449069) | gut metagenome | isolation source: stool from male and female vole | host: Microtus ochrogaster | place: USA:Florida | collected 2017 | reverse complement strand
ATTGCATTCTAAGTTAAAGTAAGTAATAATNNCTCAGGTGTTTTTGTTNAAANGATTATANCGATNTNTGCCAAAGCGGATTCATAGAAANGCGTCATAATNTTAACATCAAAAGAGTCGGAACTCAAGCGATTGAAGTCTTCGGAATCTTTCATTCTTTTCCCTGCATAATAGCTGAGAAAGAGCTGAGAATCGGAAATAATCTGATTTTGATCTAAAAAATTCTTTAAAAAAAGATTCATAATTTGTTTAAATAAAAAATAAACATTAATTTAGCAACGTTAAATTAATAAATCTTTCAAGATATGNCCTTATAAAAGTTGATTGATATGAATGTAAAGGAAAGATTGATAAAATTTTTAGAATATAAGCATTTGACGCAATTGGAGTTTACTCGCAGGATAGGGGTGGCTTCAAGTTATGTGGCAGCTATGAGGCGCTCAATCTCCGATGATAAAATAATACGTATACGCAAGGAGTTTCCAGAACTGAACACTTCGTGGCTGTTATATGGAGAGGGGAAAATGTTGAAATCTCAATATTATTCTCCGGTAGACGGAGATGGCGCTGGAATTCGTGAAAACGTATCCGGACAGAGATATTATGAAGTGCCGTTACTTCCTGTGGCTGCATACGCCGGCAATCTCCAATATTGGTCGGAGGGGGTAATGATGAAGGATTGTGAGAAGGTAATCACAACAGTAAAAGGTTCGGAATTTGCTATAAAGGTTACGGGCAACAGTATGGAACCGGAATTATATGACGGAGCCACGCTGCTTATAAAGAAAATTAATGAATATGCTTTTATTCCGTGGGGTAATAAATTAGTGATTGATACGGAAAACGGTGTCCTTGTAAAGAAAGTGTTTCCTGTGGAGGATGAGCCGGGAATGATTGAGGTCAGGAGTGTCAATCCGGAATACCCTCCTTATCGTATCTCTACTGAGAGTATTTACGGAATGTATCGTATTTTAGGGCAGGTTCAGGTTTACACTACACTGTCCTGAATGTGCTTTCCCATATCATATAACCTTCATAAAAAAGACCCGTTGCGTAGCGGGTCTTTTGTGCGTAAATAAAATATAGGGATTAAAAACTAACCTGCAACATAGCCTGCATTCTGTTGTCGTGGGCTTGGGTGCCATCAACATTGACTCTTCTGCCATAAATATATTCCAAACCTGTAGTAATTATAGGTGTGATATTCCAAAAAATATTACCTACGGCATATTGTGCATATTTATATTGGTCGGCGTATGGAAATTCTCCATTTTCCCAACCTTTGGAATAATTGCGAACATGAGAATATGTGGCGGAACAATATACATCTTCCGTGAAATTATATTGCAGACCCCCGAAAGCGCCCCAGGATTTTGAGGTGGTGAGGTGATTTTTATCTCCTACGGGAGAAAGATCCATATTCAATCCGGAGCAATCCTGAATCAATGAAGCGATTCCATGACCGTAAACACCTGTCCAGAATGCCCGGAGATTAGGGATGATTTCAGCTGTGCCCGAAAAGGAGACACCCCATCCCGCTACATCAACATTTTTGCCTGACAGTTCATCTCTATACATGATATTACGGACTATGGCGGAGGCTTTCACCCAGTCGTTCTTGTCATTCCAATAATATCTTAAGGCAATAGGGATATTAGGCACAGCCTGATTCACCAGGCGGGTGTGAGCGGCATTAGTGATGGAAGGAGAAGGAAGTTCCACTCCAATCGTGGCATCAAGATTTTTCTTTTTGCCGAAAGTATATGTATAACTCAGCATCGGCACAGCTATTGCCGTGGAAGAATTGGGACCTTCATAGTCAATTGTCGGGGGCATTGCTCCATTATCGGAAAAGACGGAATAGTCATAACCCGCTTCTATGCCGCGGTATTTAATATAAGCGTATTGCACGACCGGAACATAATTGTTCAGAAAGTTCAACCCTATAAAAGCACCCAACCTGTTTTCACTTTCCGGGAAAGCCACGAAATTGACGAAAAGTGAAGATTGCATGGCTGAGAGATTAAACTTTGTTCCGTCGCCGGGAGCCACCGGAGTGATATCAGCCGTAATAAATTCATTCGGATTATCGGTCGGGGCACCCCAATCAACTCCGATTGTACCTTTGACAGCTCCTCCTATACCAAGATAGAATTTATCTTTTTTGCCAAAAATTGCAAAGTGGGGCACTGCATCTTTATATCCTTCGGGAGCATTGTCGGTGAATGCTTGGTGGGAAGATTCCTTTAATTCATGATTTGAGCGGGGCTCTTTATTGTGTGGTGGTTTTGCCAAAGCGGTACCCGCAATTGAACATATAAACAGACCGATGATAAATTCTTTTTTCATAGAAAGGTTGTTTTAATAATGATATTTGTTTAACATTTAATAACATTATTAAGTTCACCAATAGAATATAAGATATAGCACGTTTTCAATGGATAAAAAATAGCTGAAGCGTATATAAAATAAAAAGATTAATTGTCATCCCGACAACTAATCCTCTAACCTTAAATCTAATACCATGAAAAACACATGCAAAATTAATATGTTTAATTATTATTTCCAAATTTTTTAGCAACAAAATGCGTTAATTAATAGCACTTTAACTATTATTAAAGAATTTTCACCAAATCATTTTGCAATCTTAAAAAGGGTAAAAATATATCAAACTGTAAGTCACTGCTTACTGTTTGTAAAGAAGATAATATTGTAAAAATATAAAATTGATTAATATAGATGGCAATATGCTAAAGTACAATTACAGATAAAATTAACATAATTTTTTGATGAAAAAACGCTTTTTTTTATCAAACTTTTATTCAAAAAGGGTTTGCAGGACATCCAAAGATTTAAAATCTGTGGAAATCGGAAGATGCAAAGAATAATATCTCATCATTTTTGATAAAACTTTTCTTCGGTCTCCTACATTGAAACGGTAAAGTCTGTAATTGCGGAAGTTCATGCGACTTAATAAATGCAGTTGTCGAGTTTCATCAGAGTCCAAAATATTCGGATTGGCNTGAAAGGTTTTAATTTCAGAAGCGGATTGAGGATAAATTAATTCGNCGGNTTGCATATTAAAATACATACCCGGGCAATATTCAGCCAAATCNGGTNCAATTCCGATGAAAGGGAGAAGATTAAATAAAAATACAATATNGAAATTTGCAATCTCCCTTTTAGATACATCCAAATGATGTATAGAAGAGAGAATATAATTCCAAAGTGTTGCATCACCCTGGTTGGCTCTAAGAATTTTATTAAGGAATTCTGCAATAAAGAAAGCAATGGAGCTTTTTCTCGGGTCGAAATATAGATTTTTCCAANGTATAGGGGTTTCCAACGTTCCGAGGTANTGAAGTTCCTGATTCTCCTTGAAATTGNCATTCGAGGATACCACCGAGAGCAATCCNAGTNTTNCATTTCTGGCTCTCCCGGTTTTGGTTTTCCCGATGGGNGAANTGAAAGTGNCTCTTCCACGCTCGCGCGTGTANAGAGTCACAATATTATTTTTATCTGTATGTCGGATTGTCTGCAATACAATTCCTTCAATTTCTATAATCATTCAAAAAATGTGGAGGATTAAATATTATCTTCCTCGGGCATAAAATGTTGATAGGGGTGGTAGCATGCCGGACATTTCTCGGGAGGAGTAGTGCCTTCATAGATATATCCGCAAACTTGACATTGCCATTTAATAGGAGTGTCGCGCTTCCAAACTGTGCCGTTCTCAATTCTTTCCCTCATCTTATTGAAGCGGGCTTCATGATGAGCTTCAATGGTTGCAATAGCTGCAAAGCGATCAGAAATTTCATCAAAACCTTCCTCTTTGGCAACTTTTGATGCAGTGGTGTAAAGGTCTACACCCTCTTTTTGCTCTTCCTGGGCTGCGATTTCGAGATTCTTGACCGTATTGCTCAGATCTCCGCTGTCAATACCCACGGGAACACTGCATACGCCTCCGTCAACAAGATATTTTAAGAAAATCTTGGCATGATGCAATTCATTATCTGCAGTCTCTTGAATTACATTTGCATATTGGAAATAATTATCTTTCTTTGCTTGTTGAGAGTAATAAGTATAACGTGTCACGGCAGTTGATTCCGCAATATAAGCTTGTGCAAGATAACTTGCTGTCTTCGTGCCTGCAAGGCTTTTTTGAGTTGTGTCCATAATTATAGTTTTTAGAATTTATAATATAAACGTTTGTCAGTGTCAATAGTTCGCGATAATATTTAAAATTACGCTCTTAAATTAGATTTTTTTTGTTAATTTTGAGGAGATGGAATTACTGTATCATTATCTTTGGAAATATAAGATGACGGGTGCCAATCCGGAGACTTGCGACGGCAGGAGAGTGGAGATACTTTTTCCCGGTATCCATAATGAAGATGCAGGACCGGATTTTTCAAATGTGCGTCTGCGTTTAGGAGGTGAGTTATGGACCGGAAATATTGAGATTCATGTCAAGGCTTCTGATTGGTATAAGCATGGGCATGACAAAAATCCTGCATACGATAACATTATTTTGCATGTCGTAGCGATAGATGATGCGCGAATTAAGCGTGCCGACGGGTCTGAGGTTCCTCAAATGGTGATGATTCTTCCGCAGAATTTTTATATTGCCTACTCGCAATTATGCGCTGATTTCAAGGGGTTGAGATGCCAATCCTCTTTACCAGGAATTCCGGAATTGAATAAGATCGACTGGTTGGAATCTCTCTCCTTTGAACGATTGCATTTAAAATCTCAAAGGATTCTTGAATGGCTGCATTTTACCGGTAATGATTGGGAGCAGACGATGTTTATAGCCCTTGCGCGAGGACTCGGTTTTAATCTTAACGGGGTTCCTTTTGAGATGCTTGCAAAATCCATCCCCTTGAAATATATTTATCATCATGCCGACAATTTGATGCAGATAGAGGCTATATTGTTCGGGCAGGCGGGATTATTGGATTCATCGCGCCATATTTTTGATGAATATTATCAATCTCTTTGCCGGGAGTATATGTTTCTGGCTACAAAATACGGACTTCGACCTATGAGAAGGGACTTATGGAAATATGCCCGCACCCGTCCGCATAATTTTCCTCACAGGCGCATAGCGCTTCTTGCTGCCGCATTGTATTCAAATAAGGGTTTCACCACCCCGATTTTAGAAGCCGCCGGCAATGCTGATAGATTAATGGACTTATTCTCTTGGATCTTACATGAATATTGGTGTGAACATTTCGATTTCGGAAGCGATTCGCGCATTAATTACAATTCAGCCACATTATCCGGGAAAAGCAAGGAATTATTGCTTATAAATGTGGCGGCTCCCTTTTATTTCGCATACGCTCAATCCTCCGGTTTATATGAATATGGAGAAAAGAGTATTGACGTGTTGAGTTCCCTGAATCCGGAGAAGAACTCCATCGTCAGTAAATGGGAGACTGCCGGCATTCGTGCTGATAATGCATTGCGAAGTCAGGCATTGATACATTTATATAATGAATATTGCGAAAAGGGGAGATGTCTTGATTGCAGGTTTGGCAATTACATATTACGCAAGGAGAGGTAAAAGGAATCATCACATATGAGACATGCTAACAAAAATACATTGATATTTGTTATCTTTGCAGATGAATTAAAAAGATACTTTTGTTAAAACATGGCAATCAAAAAAAGAGAATATAAATGGGAACCTGATAAAATTCTTGCAAGGCAGAATCAGACCGACACAGCCATTCAGTTGATGCAATTTGTGGCAGAGAATTTCCCTTCAGCTCCCCGAAATGATATAAAAAAGTGGCTCCGATACGGTCATTTAATGATTAATGGTGTCGTTACGAATGCTTTTGATGCCCCTGTCGGATCCGGAGATTGGGTTGAACTTAATTTTACACGACCTTATGTGATATTTCGTCATCATCGCATGCAATTAGTGTATGAAGATGACGATATCATAGTGGTGAATAAGGGTTATGGCTTATTATCGGTTGCCACAGGGTCATTGAAAAAAGAGGAGACCGCATACGGCATTGTAAAAGAATATCTGAAGAAGAAATCACCCTTGAATAAGGTTTTTATTATCCATCGTCTTGATAAAGCCACGAGTGGGCTGATGATGTTTGCCAAGAATCCGGAAGCACAGGAAGCGATGCAACATAATTGGAACAATATGGTTCTTGACAGAAAATATGTTGCTGTTGTTGAGGGTTTTGTTAAAGAGGATGAAGGGGTAATAAAAAGTTATTTGGGTGAGACATCAGGATTGGAAGTTTATTCCACACAAGAACCGGGAGAGGGGAGAAAATTGGCCACAACGCGCTACAAAGTGCTTGCAAGAGGGTATGGGTATTCATTGTTGGAATTTTCATTGGACACGGGTAGAAAGAATCAAATTCGTGTGCATGCCAAGGAATTGGGACATCCCATCGTGGGGGATAGGAAGTACGGAGCAAAAGCGAGTCCTATCAATCGATTGGCTCTTCATGCGCAAACCTTGCGTTTTGCTCACCCCATAACAAGAAAAGACATGTTTTTCGAGACTCCGGTTCCGGCTAAATTTCTCAANATGGTAGGTGGNATANAGGGNACACTTGAAAAGGAGGATTNTCATNAAAATGAGGATAAGGATTANAAGATTTTTAGANTANGATTGTTAAACCCNACACTTCAGATTATTATCCATACACTCCGGGGGGCGGTTGCGACCCGGATGCAGATTCTCATTCTTCCGAAAGTAGTTGTGCGGAAGAGAAGGGGGGTGATGATGAGACCGGGGATAAAAGTTCCGACTCCGAGAGATTGAAAAGGAGCAATGAGGAAATCTCCCGAATGATTAATGAATTTCAGTCCCCTACGCTTGAAGTATTGACCGCGGAAGATGAAACTCCTCCTAAGGGAATCATGACGACCTTCTCTCACTTATTGTCATGGATAATGTCGCCGATTCTCATCCCGACCTACGCCATTATCATGGTGTTTTATCTCTCAATGCTTTCTTATGCCCCGACCGAATCGAAATGGATCATTATAGGGATTGTGTTCGGATTGACTGCCGTGGTTCCCGGAATAGGAGTCTGGATCCTGACAAAATTCGGAGATGTCTCTGATTATGCATTATCCAAACGCTCCGACCGATTAATCCCCTATACTATTGTCGGAGCCTGCTTGTTGGCAACCGGATTTTATCTGACCACGACGGGTCTTCCTGAATGGGTGGGATATTTCTTTATCGGAGCAGCAATTGCTACGGGCGTAAATCTGATTGTTAATTTTTGGTGGAAAATATCAGCTCACGGAGCAGGAATGGGAGGATTAATCGCCATGATTATGGTTATGAACCGATATGGATTGCCTCAATATAACCTGATCTGGTGGTGTGTTGCAGCCATTATCGGCGCAGGCTTATTAGGAATGGCTCGGGTTTGGCTCGGAAGGCATACTCCGCTTCAGACAGTTGCCGGAGAGATAGTCGGTTTTCTTGGAGTTCTGAGTATGGAACTGGTTGTTCCGGCTCCACTCTAAGATATCCGCACAATATGTTATATTAAAATCTGACTTCACAGTAATTATCCTTAATGTAAATTATATTATGTCCCGTTTCAATTATAGCCGTCGCCCCACATCGCCGGTAAAAGTTGGTAATATAGTAATTGGTGGCAAAGAACCCGTCAAATTGCAATCTATGACCAATACCAATACATTGGATACATCCGGCTCCGTGGATCAAATAATCAGGATAGCCGATAAAGGTGCTGATTTGGTCAGACTCACCACTCAAGGCGTTGCTGAAGCGGATAACATGGCGAATATAAAAAAGGGGGTAATTGAGTCAGGATTGGACATACCTTTGGTAGCGGATGTTCATTTTAATCCGAAGGCGGCTTATAAGGCTGCCGAAACATGTGATAAGGTTAGAATTAATCCCGGCAACTTTGTGGATGCCGCACGCACATTCAAGAAACTGATTTTCACAGATGAGGAGTATGTTGAGGAATTAAACAAGATAAGGGAAGCGGTAGTGCCGTTTTTAGAGATATGTAAAACTCATCACACTGCAGTCAGACTCGGAGTTAATCATGGCTCGTTATCCGACAGAATCATGAGCAGATATGGCGACACTCCTGCCGGGATGGTGGAATCAGTAATGGAATATCTTAGAATTTTCCGAGAAGAGAAATTTGACGATGTTATTATCTCTATAAAAGCATCAAATGTCGTGGTGATGGTGGCAACCGTGCGTCTCCTCGTTGTGGAAATGGAGAGGGAAGGGATGCATTATCCAATACATTTGGGTGTGACTGAAGCGGGTGACGGCGAAGACGGAAGAATCAAAAGCGCGGTGGGTATCGGTGCATTGTTAAGTGAAGGAGTAGGGGATACGATTCGTGTATCTTTATCCGAACCACCCGAAAATGAGATTCCTGTTGCGAAATTTATAAGAGATTACATCCAATTGAGAGAAAATCATGATGAGATTGCCGACCCTGAGAAGGAACAGAGCTTCCCTGCACGAAACAGAGTGCGCTCAATGTTCGGACTTGGAAGCGTGGGTACGCCTAAAGTCATAGGTTTTGACCTGATAATTAAAGAGGATATCGGCGAAGAGAATATCATTAATATTGATGCCTCATCAAATCCGGATGAATATGTAAATGAGTCTAGCGGAAAAATTGTCAGACTTTCCACATCTCACATCAATCCATCCGGTGAGATTCAATCCTGGATTGAAAGATATTTCGAGAGAGGGGGAGACTCTCCCATAATTATAGTTTTGAGGTATGCTGATACTGATCCGGAGAAAGTAAAATTAAAAGCGGCAGTTGATTTCGGCACTATCTTATTAAATGGATATGGGAATGCTGTAGAGTTAGTGGATGATAGTCTCACGGATGACGAGAGGAATAATCTGTTGTTGGGTATTCTCCAGGCTACGCGTTTGAGATTCAGCAAAACGGAATATATAGCCTGTCCGAGTTGCGGCAGAACACTCTTTGATCTGCAATCCACTTTGGCAGAAGTGAGAAAAGCCACAGCCGGGATGAAAGGTTTGAAAATCGGTGTGATGGGTTGCATTGTCAATGGACCCGGCGAAATGGCGGACGCTGATTACGGATATGTTGGAGCGGGACCCGGAAGAGTAAGCATTTATAAGGGGAAGGAGTTGATTCATAAGAACCTTCCGGCAGCCGATGCTCTACCCGCATTGTTAAAGCTTATAGAGGAGAATGAAGGGTTAAAAGAATAGAAATCTCCTGAATCTTACAGGGGTGCATTATTCTCTGAAATATATCCGTTTAACTCTGGGGGAAACTGAAGTCAGAATTTCATAGGGTATCGTTTGAGCTACTTCAGCCAAACGGTTGATGGGCATAATATTGCCAAATATCTCAACCTCGTCTCCTATTTTGCAATCTATATTTGTGACGTCAATCATGCAGGCATCCATGCAGATATTTCCGATAGTTGGAGCCTCACAGCCGTTGACCGATACTTTTATTGCGCCATTTCCGAATTTGCGGCTCATGCCATCGGCATAGCCGATTGGGATTGTGGCGATTTTTGAATCTCGCGTCAATCTCCCTTTACGTCCATAGCCAATGGAAGTTCCTGCGCCCCATTCTCTTAAATTGATAATGACTGTTTTGAGGGAACTGACAACCTCGAGTTCATCTTCCATTTCGGGAGGGAGTGTGTTGACTCCATATAATCCAATTCCAAGGCGAGCCATATCATAATGATGCGTATCTCCATATCTTAATATGCCTGCAGAGTTAAGGATATGACGCTTGAAAGGATAGGCGCAATGTTCAAGCATATAAGCGGAGTTTTTCTCAAAAACTTCGAGTTGCATTTCCGTGTAATCATTCATTGTTGGTTCGTCGGCAGTGGCTAAATGTGAGAATACGGAAGAAATTCTGACATTATCTTCATTAGAGAGTATTTGCATCAATGTGGGTAACTCCTCTTCTATGAATCCCATCCGATGCATTCCTGTGTCTAATTTCAGATGTATGGGATAATTTTTGATATCAGCGCGTTTTGCTGCCCTTATCACATCATTCAGCATATCGAGGGTGTAGATTTCCGGCTCTAAATTATATTTAAACATTTCTGCGTAATCAGCCACACGGGGATTCATCACCATAATAGGCATAGTTATTCCTTGCCGGCGAAGGTCAATCCCTTCATCAAGCACCGCCACAGCCAAGTATGCCGCTCCTGCATCTTGAAGCGTTTTGGCAATTTCGTAACTTCCCGCTCCGTAGGCGGAAGCTTTTACCATTGCCACCATTCCGCATGAAGCCGGAAGATGACTTTTGAAATATCTGTAATTTTTTAGTATAGCGTCAAGATTCACCTCAAGAAGGGTTTGATGAGTTCTGATTTCAAGAACCTCTTTAAGCATCTGAAAGTCAAATTCAGGAGATCCTTTCAGAAGTATAATGGAATTCATCAGGGGATTCTCTTTGAGCCATTTCCTTAACGAATAGGTGTCGGGAAAGAAAAGTGAATTAGATTTGAATTTCGAAGCATTGCGGGTTATCTCCGGTCCGACACCTATGAAGAGGTCGATTTCCCGCATATTCATTAACTCAGCAATCTTTTTATAATCCTCATCCCCTTTATGATAAATATCGCTGAGAATCACGACACTCTTTTGCCCCGGCATCTTTCGGCGCATCATAAAATCCACTGCCGGAATGAGTGAGGTCAAATCAGAAGTGTAGGAATCGTAAAGGATGCTGCATCCCCCGGCTCCATCAGAAACGCTCATGCGTGTCTCTATTGGATGAATAAGTTGAAAACGTTCCGAAATTATTTCCGGGCTATAACCTTCTGCAAGCATGTAGCAGAGGGCATAACATGCATTCCGAATGTCGGATTCCTCTTTTATCTTAAATTTTATTTTTCCGGTTTTATTCTGCCATCCGTATGTTAGCAGACAGTCTGACTCGTGGTGTTTGTCTGAAGATATGGATTGGTCGGAGTGCTGAATATTAAGAATTTTTAAATCGGAATTTTCAGATTTCATACTCCAACTCACCAATCTTTTATTGCTGAATTGGCTTAATAAAATATCTTTTAATAAAACATTATCAGCACAATAAATGATTTTATCGGCATTTTCGGCGAGAAGAGACTTCTCGCGTATCTTTTCCGATAGATTTGAAAATCCCTCATCATGCTCGGAATTTATGTCGGTGATAATGACCGTGTCGGGTCGGATGCATTCCTCCAACTCTTTCATTTCTCCGGTGCGGGAGATTCCTGCTTCAATAATTGCTAATTCGGTTTGAGGAGATATCTCCCACATTGACAATGGTACGCCGATTTGTGAATTATAGCTTCTCGGACTTCGGGAAATCTCTTTGAGAGGTTCGAGGAGTTGAAAAAGCATCTCCTTAAGAGTTGTTTTTCCTTTCGAGCCGGTGATTGCAATTATTTCCAATCCGTTGCGGTCGCTACGCGATGTGATTTTTTGAAGAAGTTCTACGGGATTGTCATAAGGAATTATGACGGCATCCCGCAAGTTTTTCATATTCTCGGGAATACTGGGAGCAACAAACATTCTGACACCTTTGTCGTATAATTCACGCATGTATTTGGTGCCGTCGTTGGTGCGTGTAGGTATTGCAAAAAATAGAGTGCCTTCATTATTAAGAAATGAGCGTGAGTCAGTCAGAAGGTTTTTAACAGCGATATCCGCCTTTGCCGAAGAAAAAATATTATTAACTCCGGCTATTTTTGCGATTTCCCCTAATGTTGTTGACATAGAAATCTTATAATCTTAACTTTAAAATTTGCGGATTGTGAGTATATTTTCTCCTATTTTTAACACCATTGTGCCTGAGGAGTTTGACTGAACTGTGACTTTCACCGGATTGGCATCAATGCCCCATTGAGTAATCAACTGTTGCTGAGCTTCGGTTTTTACGTATGGGAAATTGAAAGTATAATCCGGGTCTTCCCCTGTGACTTCCGCTACATATTCCGGAATATCCACTCCGGCAGATTCGGGATTGCCTGATAATTGCAAAACACCAAGATTGAATCTGAGATATAGACGCGGATCGCGAGGTTCATCTATCGTGTGGTCCGGGCGCTCAATACTCATTATTTGCCATTGACCTTGGAGCGGACCCATAATATTCTTTTTTTCGCAACTGCTCAGGACTATAGTCAGTATGATAATTAATATGGCAGCTAAAGGTATTGATTTCAGCAGATTTGATATTTTGTTATCAGATGAATTCATATTTTGAAGTTTTTTCAGATGAAAAATGAATCTATTCAATTTTTTCAAAATTACGAAATTTCATTGAATCATCCAATATTGGCAGGAGGTTTTTACCCTCCCTCAGCATCTACATTTTTTTCGTGACGGGATTTAAAATATCTTGATAAATTTTCATATATGCGGAAGCCATTATTTTGATATCAAAATCATGGGCTCTTTTTTTCTGAGTCTCAATTAATTTGAGACGCTCATCAGGAGAGTCAATAAGCATTTGAATGAGTTGAGCAAGTGTTTTATAATCTCCGCGTTTAAACAATGGACATACTCCTTCGGCAACATTAGCGAGTCCGGGCACATCAGATACCACAACCGGCAAGCAACCTGCCATCATTTCCACTACTGTCAATCCGAAACCCTCCCAATTAGAGGATTGCACCCCTATTTCCGAAATAGAAATCAGTCGGGAAATATCACTTCTCGAACCCATGAATACCACTCTATCTTTAACTCCGAGACTTTCTGCAAGCTGCTCAAATTCTTTATAGCGTGGACCGTCTCCAACAAGGACAAGAAAAACATCGGGGTCAGGAATTTCTGCAATTGCTTTTATGAGAGTAGGCTGGTCTTTAGACTCGACAAACCTTGAAATCATTAAGACGGGGGTTCCGGACCTCCCCATAATCTCTTTTCTGAGTTTATTAAGTTCGTTTCGGGGCAGTTGATTGTAAGTCTCCTTTTCAGCTATAAATTTATCCACAGGAATGCCATTCTCAACCAAGGCAAGTTTAGGATTGGTGTTAGGGATGCCGAGCCATAAAGCCAGGTTATTCCTAGTGGCTCTGCTGATATTTATTATTGAGGCATATCGGGAATAGATAATTTTTTCGAGCCGATGCAGAAGTTGATAATTCCGTCTTCTGTTGAATGAACTGTGTTCTGTGTAAACGAGTTTGGCTTTTCTTCCGAAGTTGGCTAATGCAGCTATGTATAATGAAGGAAATAAATGGACATGACAAATATCATAATTTTTGCTCACCTGCCGGAGTCTTCTTATTTTTGTCAACAGTCCTTTTAGCCCTTTTTTATTTCCCGGGTTCAGGATTTCAATTTTTATTCCCGGATATCCTTGCAAAGCCCTCATAAAAGTCGGGTCGGCAATATCATCTGCCATGCAAAGGCATACTTCATTTGCTTTATTGGCGTAATCACCTTCTTTGCCCGCTTGCAAAGGGNGCAGATCAGCCAAAAGGCGTTGGGCACCTCCGATNTTCATATCGTTGATTAAATGAAGTATTTTCANAACTTTNATGNANGGTAAGAATACTGAATAGCGCATCGGGGTTGATTCCCGACGCGCTATTTTTTGTAATTAAGTAGGATTAATTATTCCGCTTTTCCGTCAGAACCAAGCACGTTGAGAATTTTATGCTTGTATAATTTTTCCATTTCGTCGCGAGCCGGACCTAAATATTTGCGGGGGTCAAACTCAGCCGGTTTTTCATTAAATACCTTACGCACTGCTGCAGTCATTGCAAGACGGCTGTCAGAATCAATGTTGATTTTGCAAACATCCATTTTTGCAGCTTTGCGGAGTTCCTCTTCGGGAATGCCTATTGCGTCAGGGAGTTTGCCGCCATTTTCGTTGATGATATCAACATATTCTTGAGGTACTGAAGAGCTGCCGTGCAATACGATCGGGAAGTCAGGAAGTTTTGCTTCTACAGCTTCAAGCACGTTGAATGCAAGCGGTGGGGGTACGAGACGACCGGTCTTCGGGTCGCGAGTGCATTGATCGGGAGTGAATTTGTAAGCGCCGTGAGAAGTGCCGATTGAGATAGCCAGGCTGTCGCAACCTGTTCTTGTTACGAAATCAATAACTTCTTCAGGGTNGGTATAAGTATGGNGGTCAGAGCTTACNTCGNCTNNTACNCNTGCAAGCACNCCNNGTNCTNCTTCTACTGTTACGTCATATTTATGAGCGTAGTCTACAACTTTCTTGGTGAGTGCCACATTCTCTTCGTATGGGAGATGAGAACCGTCGATCATAACTGATGAGAAGCCGTGGTCGATACAGTCTTTGCAAAGTTCAAATGAATCGCCGTGGTCGAGGTGAAGCACGATCTGGGGCTTTTCCCATCCAAGTGATTTGGCGTAATCCACAGCTCCTTGAGCCATATAGCGAAGGAGAATCGGATTGGCGTAATTGCGTGCGCCTTTTGAAACTTGAAGAATAACAGGAGATTTTGTGTCAGCTGCAGCTTTAATGATAGCTTGAAGTTGCTCCATGTTGTTAAAATTGAATGCGGGAATCGCATATCCGCCGTGCACTGCCTTTGCAAACATCTCTTTGGTGTTGACAAGGCCAAGTTCTTTGTAATCTACCATAGTATTATTAATATTTAATGGATTATTTCATTAGTGAGTGAGATGCTCTAAGTGTAAAGAGTTTCCCATCCAACTCTTATATTTATAACAATTTTTACCTGTTGTTTTATTATTTCCCGGAAAAGTCCTCGGTTAATAAAATATCATAAATCTTTATTACCATGCAAATTTAATAATATTTTTTCATATAACGATGTCTATACATCCTAAAAATCAATTATCTTTGCATTTACTTTTTTGTTACATCGAAGTTTATTATATCGGTGACAATTAACTACCATAATAATGAATTCTAAGAAAACAGCACTTATCACGGGCGTTACAGGTCAAGATGGTTCATACCTTGCTGAGTTTTTGTTAGACAAGGGTTATGATGTTCACGGCACAATAAGACGCTCATCTTCAGATTTTCGTGAAAGGATATCCCATCTTGAAGGATTGCCGGATTTCCATCTTCATTATGCCGACATGGCAGATTCGATGAGTCTGGTGAAAGTTATCTCTGCAGTTCGCCCTGATGAAATATATAATCTCGCCGCGCAGAGTCATGTGCAGGTAAGTTTCGATGTGCCTGAATATACCGCCAACACAGACGCTACCGGAGTTTTGAGAGTTCTCGAAGCGGTCAGGGCTTGCGGGTTGGAAAAAAAGTGCAGAATTTATCAAGCCTCTACATCAGAACTATATGGCAAGGTGGAGGAGGTGCCACAAAATGAAAATACTCCGTTTCATCCATATAGTCCATACGCAGTGGCGAAACTTTACGGTTTTTGGATTGTGAAAGAATATCGGGAGGCATACAATATGTATTGCTGCTCCGGCATTCTTTTCAACCATGAATCTGAGCGGCGAGGCGAAACTTTTGTTACCAGAAAAATTACTTTGGCAGCTGCCCGTATCGCTCAAGGTAAACAAGATAAACTCTATTTGGGCAACCTCTCTTCTCTGAGAGACTGGGGCTACGCAAAAGATTATGTGGAGTGTATGTGGCTCATCTTGCAACAACCCAAACCGGAAGATTATGTCATTGCCACAGGTGTTCAGCACAGTGTAAGGGAATTTGCAACATTAGCTTTCCATTATGCCGGAATAGAAATAAAATGGGAAGGGGAAGGTGAAAATGAAAAAGGTATTGATAAAGCTACGGGAAAAGTAATTGTGGAAGTATCTCCTGATTTTTATCGTCCTACTGATGTTGTGAATTTATGGGGAGACCCGACAAAGGCAAAAACCCGGTTGGGATGGAATCCACTGAAAACTTCTTTCGACAATCTGGTCAAAATTATGGTAGAAGCCGATATGAAGAAAGTGGCAGTGGAACGAGCTTCTGAACATGTGCGCACCAATCTGGAGGAATATCTTGAAAAGGGTATTGTAAAATAGTTTATAGTCATGGATAAAAATTCCAAAATATATGTTGCAGGTCATCGGGGAATGGTGGGTTCTGCAATTGTGAGAGAACTCAACAGGCAAGGTTATCGGAATATCATAACCCGCACCCACTCCGAACTCGATTTGACAAACCAGAATGCAGTNGATGATTNTTTCAANACTNAGAAACCGGAATATGNTTTTCTTNCNGCCGCANAAGTGGGTGGCANTGCTGCAAATTCCNCGCAGCCGGCNGATTTCCTATGGCAAAATATGACCCTTGAAATGAATGTCATACATTCGGCTTGGAAACATGGTGTTAAAAAACTTGAGTTTCTGGGTTCTTCCTGCATTTATCCTCGCCTTGCCCCTCAACCTATGCAGGAAAGCTGCCTCTTGACCTCCTCTCTTGAGCAAACTAACGAAGCCTACGCATTAGCCAAAATCTCCGGATTAAAATATTGTGAATATCTCAACCGACAATATGGCACAGACTTTATTTCCGTCATGCCGACAAACCTTTACGGTCCCAATGATAATTATCATCCGGAACACAGCCATGTCTTGCCTGCGCTTATCAGGCGTTTCCATGAGGCGAAGGATGCCGGAGCTGAAAGCGTTACTTGCTGGGGCGATGGCTCACCCTTAAGAGAATTTCTTTATGTGGATGATTTGGCTAATCTCTGTGTGTTCTTAATGAATAATTATAGTGGAAATGAAACTATCAATGCCGGCACCGGCAAAGAGATTACGATAAAAGAATTGACAGAACTTGTAGCCAAAATTATAGGCTTTTCCGGTAAGATTGAATGGGACACAACGCGCCCTAACGGTACCCCCCGCAAACTTCTGGATGTCAGCAAAGCAAAAGGATTGGGATGGTCTTATTCCACCGAACTCCCCGAAGGGATTGAAAAAGCATACGCTGATTTTTTAAATAAAGTTNAGCAGGATAATCTNAGGGCAAAATAAAAGTAAATGTTGCTATATCTTTTGATTCTGCTTCTGACGTTGATAGGTTTGTGTGGNCATGATTTGAGCCTTGNANACGGGAGCAANGTGTCAAAGGAAGAATCAAAAAGATGGAGATTCATTCTCTGGAGTCTTGCCGGTGCTATTATAATAATGGATGCGCTCCGATTGAATGTGGGGCTGGANACAACTATGCTTCGCTATCACATTCTCAAACTGCCGGCGATGGAGATAGTGAAGGATATGCCCCAATATATCCCGATTTTGCGTATTGAATTATTATGGATACCATCCGCCACCTGAATGACCGTACCCACCTCGGATACTTCCAGTTCGGAGGCATATCTCTTGATCTGATCCTTAATGACTGAACTGATCTCTTCTGGTCTTAAATTCATGGATCATACGCACCTTTCTTTATATTTTTTACACCTGTACTTTTAACAGATCCTTCTGCAGCTCATTCAGCTTCGTACTGATGCTGCTGTCCACGACTCTGTCGCCGATTTGGATCACCATGCCGCCGATCAGGGAGGCATCCACGCCGTAGTGAATCTCCATGGATTTATACTTCGTGGTATCGAGCAGTTTTTTCTCGACTTCCTTACACTGGTCATCCTTAAGCGGAACGGCCGTCGTCACCATGGCGATGCCTATTCCCTTGTGCTCCTTAACTTTAGCGACAAAATACGACAGGATCTCGTCGATCTCCCTGTAACGGTCCTTCGTGATAATGATAGTGAGAAACCCGAGCAGCTCCGCGGATATCCTTCCCTCAAATACTGTTTTAGCAACCTCGATCTTCTCCTCCTTGATGATCTTAGGATGATTCATCAATTTGCCAAAATCTTCATTCTCCGCAAGGATCTTCTGAAGCTGTTCAATC
>WFLX010041753.1_pt1 | contig 17854 bp, 13 predicted proteins | sample 4967041 | NCBI WGS metagenome assembly WFLX01 (sample SAMN12857096, study PRJNA449069) | gut metagenome | isolation source: stool from male and female vole | host: Microtus ochrogaster | place: USA:Florida | collected 2017 | reverse complement strand
CACGCATCAGTTTGCCGGCTACTGCACCGGATACGATACCAATAAGAATATACCAGATAAAGCTCATAATGAATCTATTTTTATTTTATTATTCAAATTAACAAGTTTGGTTTAACAAATAAGATTGATTCACTCTTCGGAGTTTTTCTTACAGTTTTTGCAAGGATGAAAACGGCTTGAGCCATCGAAGCAGTGGGTGCAGAGGCGTTCTTTAGGCAAACCTATGGACTCCACTAACGTTTCAATAGGATTGAATTTCAATGAGGTCAGACCGAATCGGCTGCGAATCTTCTCTACAAGAGTATCATACTCCGGAGAATTTGTCGTGGCATATTTGTCAAGATTCTTGTTGGGATCACCCTCGAGTTCACCGATAATGCGACGTGTAATCAACTCCATGTCACTTTTGGAAGAAGTGAAACCGATAAAGGGACAACTATATATCAGCGGGGGACAAGCTATACGGATATGCACCTCTTTTGCACCCAGATCGTAGAGATCCTGAACATTGTCTGTAAGCTGGGTGCCACGCACGATTGAGTCATCACAAAGGAGAGCACGCTGGTCGTAAAGCATAGCGCCATTTGGCACGAGCTTCATTTTGGCCACAAGATTTCGGCGGCTTTGTTCAGATGGTGTGAAACTGCGTGGCCATGTCGGAGTGTATTTAGAGATGCATCTACGGTAGGGGACACCTTTACCTGCAGCATAGCCCAGAGCCATGCCAACTCCTGAGTCGGGAATACCGGCGGCGCAATCCACTTCATATTCATCAGTCTTACCCATCTCGTAGCCTGATTTGAAGCGCATGTCTTCCACATTTGTTCCTTCATAAGATGAGGTTGGGAACCCATAATATACCCAAAGGAAAGAACAGATCTGCATCTCATCGCCTGCGGCTTTAAGCACTTTAACGTCTTCAGTAGTAATTTCCACCACTTCACCCGGACCGAGATCACGATAATGTTCATAACCCAGATTATGGAATGCTGTTGACTCCGAGGCTGCCGCGAATCCTGTGCCATCTGATTTTTTACCCAAGATAATCGGAGTGCGTCCGAGTTGATCGCGTGCGGCAATAATAGAATTTTCGGTAAGAATCAAAAGAGAGCATGACCCGTCGATACGTTCGAACATGTGCGTTATACCCTCTGTGAAATTTTTACCCTTGTTGATCAACAAGGCTATCAGTTCAGTCTGATTCGTGCGTCCGGAACTAAGCTCTCCGAAATGGGCGCCATCTTCAAGAAGCTCCTTTTCGAGCTGATCGATATTGCAGATTTTAGCTACCGTCACAATAGCGAATTTCCCCAGATGAGAATTGAAGACAATCGGTTGAGGATCACTGTCGCTTATTACACCGATGCCGAGATTACCCTTGAACTTCGATAGTTCATCCTCAAATTTAGTGCGGAAATAAGTGTTTTCGATGCTGTGGATGCTGCGGCAGAAACAATGGTCTACTGCGTCGTAGGTAGCCATACCAGCTCTGCGCGTTCCAAGGTGCGAGTTGTAATCAACCCCATAAAATAGTTCATTCCGGCAGGCATCTTTTGATGCTGCTCCGAAAAAACCTCCCATAGAAACTAAGTTTTGATTAATATGGATGCAAAATTACAAAAATTCTTAAAATCCCCAAAGTAAGAGATTATTTTTATAAAGTGAACTGTAGGAACGAGAAGATGACAAATGAAGTAAACGGGTTTAAAAGAGATAATAAATGTAAAAAATAATAGCTACGTTTGTGCTTTTAGTATAGATTATATAATTTTATACGCTCAAACGTTTACTTGATACAGAAAGTTATTTTTTATAGTAAATACCCTAATCAAGGGATAAGTTGAAAATAATTGAACAAGATTTAAAAGAATATTTAATTGTGAGAACAGTCAGTATGCTATTATTATCACTTGTATTGTGGAGCTGCTCCACAGACACTCCACAACAGGTGGTTGAATATGTCCCGCCGACCCCTGACTATAGTGATCAGACGATGTGGGTAAAGTATGAAGATGACACTAAAGGAAACGGTGCGGATATCTTTTACATCCCTTCCACGTGGGAATATGATTACATGGCTCCTGACGGTAGAGTCTCTCATTATGCCGATCCATCCCTGGCGCAGCATAGAGCTGATATGAAGATAGAGATTGACGGTGTGGCTGAATATATGTTACCCGGCAACAGATTTTATTCCCCATTCTATCGTCATATCACACTTGATTCATGGGCCACACTCAATGAGGATACTATTAATCGTCGCTATAAGGATGTGGCATTTATAGATGTAAGAAATGCTTTCGAGCATTTTCTTGCTGTAAGAGATTCAGAGCGTCCCATAGTGTTGGCGGGGTTCAGTCAGGGGGGCAAATCCGTGGTAGAATTAATGAAAATCTTGCCGGAAGATGTAAGAGAACAATTGGTGGCTGCATACGTGATGGGCTATAAAGTTACCCCGGAGGATATTGACTGTGCCCCATGGATAAAACCGGCCCGGGGTGCTGATGATACGGGAGTCGTAATATGTTATAATTCCGTTTCTGACGAAAGATATATAAAACCGATAGTGGCCTCACCGACNGTAATGTGTATAAATCNNGTCAATTGGNGTACTGATGCCTTGCCCGCTACANTTGACNACACAATCACCGTAACTTTGTCGGAACCTTATAAAGTGCTTGTGGTGGAGGGCTATGACGGAAGTTCGCTACCCAATATCCTCGATATACTTAATGTCGGAGATTATCATGGGGCAGAACCATGGCTCTACAGCGAATGTTTAGGCAATAACATTCAGACACGCATCAGAGCTTTCAAGGAACATAAATAAAAGCTGATTTGTTAATAAGGATAACCAAATCATAACTCAAAATAAAGATATAAGATATGAATCTATTGTTAAATATTATCTGGATTGTATTCGGTGGCTTCATGATTGCCGTTGAATATGTGCTATCGAGCGTGGCAATGATGCTGACGGTTATAGGCATACCCTTCGGATTGCAAACCTTGAAATTGGCTCAAGTAGCCTTGTGGCCTTTTGGGACAGACATTTCCAACAATGGTTGGCCCTCAGGTTGCCTTGCCGGAATCATGAATATTATCTGGTGGTTTTTAGGTGGATTCGTAATTGCTCTCACTCATCTCGCATGGGGTTTGCTGTTCTGTGTGACTATTGTAGGTATACCTTTCGGTATGCAACATTTCAAGCTCATGATGCTTGCTCTCTTTCCATTTGGAAAAACTATTTCATAAATCGCTAATTGCAAGAATAGCGTTTCAATCGCCATAAGAAATCCTCCAATCTGATTTATTGAAAAAGATTGGAGGGTTTAATGGTAGATGAAGCATTATACGGTTTGTAAAAAATATTAATAAAAAGTTAATTAAAAATTTGGAGGATAATAAAATTTTGTATTACCTTTGCAGTGTATTAATAAACTAATACACTAATAATGTAATGTTCCTTGTTCCTCATGCATATTAGTCATCCAAATACAATACGATTCAAAATAATCGACCTTGGAAAAGACTGAAATCAGCTGATGAAGTTACTACCTTATAAATAATAGAGTAGAATTATCGTTAGATTAGTTGAGAGAGAGGAAATAATATTAAGGTGGAAATTCCAACTATGACAATTGAGATCAAAGATTAGGAGTCATGAATGAAATTATACGACTTAATGATGTCAACAAGACATACGAGGGGGCTGTACCGCTTCATGTATTGCGAGGCATAAACATGACAGTGGAAAAGGGTGAGCTCGTCTCGATAATGGGAGCTTCCGGTTCAGGAAAGTCAACATTATTGAATATTCTCGGTATTCTGGATAATTATGATTCGGGAGAGTATTTCCTTGATGGAACGCTCATAAAGAATTTAAGTGAGAACAAAGCAGCTGAGTATAGGAACAAGTTGATTGGTTTTGTATTTCAGTCTTTCAATCTGATTAATTATAAGAATGCCGTAGAAAATGTGGCTCTGCCGCTTTTTTATCAAGGAGTGTCGCGCAAGAAAAGAAATATGATGGCTATGGAACAGCTCGAGCGTATGGGCCTGGCTGATCGCGCCCACCATTTGCCCGGAGAATTGTCGGGCGGTCAGAAACAGCGTGTGGCTATCGCCCGGGCCATGATCACCAATCCTGCTTTGATACTTGCCGACGAACCTACGGGGGCACTTGACAGTCAAACATCAAAAGATGTGATGAAGATTTTCCGACAGCTTAATGAAGAAGAGGGAAAAACAATAGTGATAGTGACACACGATCCGGGGGTAGCTGCACAGACCAACCGTTTGATACGCATTTCCGANGGTGTGATNGCACCCGANAACCCCGGTGTAGAAATTCCACAAGTAATAATCCCATAGTATTAAGGATATATGATTGACCTTTTTCATGAGATAATGCAGACTCTACGCAATAATAAATTGCGTACGATTCTTACAGGGGTTGCCGTGACGTGGGGTGTCTTCATGTTGATAGTGCTTTTGGGAGTGGCGAGAGGTGTGACCAATTCATTCAACTCCAACATGATGAATGGTAATGACACACGTCTGAGAGTATTTGGTGGCCGAACCTCGGTGCCCTGGGAAGGAAATCCCGAGGGCAGGAGGATACGACTTGAAGAAAGGGATCTCAAGGATGTACCGGAAGGTGCGTCAAAATATGTAGGCGACGTGACTTCCCGTATCTACGGCGGGGGTACGATGTCGACACCTAAAGCGAAGATTAACGAATCTTATTCAGGAGTATTTCCCTCGTTAGTAAAAGAATTGTCAAACTTCGAATTAAAGGAAGGGCGATTTATCAATAAAGAGGATGTAGACAAGACACGTAAAGTGGTAGTGCTGCCACAATATTATGTAGAACAATTATTTCCCTCGGAAGATAAAGATGTCTTGGGCCGGATTGTCATTATCAAAGGATTGGCATTTAAAGTAATAGGTATATACGAAAGCCGTTCGATGCGTGAGGTCTACATACCTTTCAGCACAGCTCGCCTTATGGCATCCGACAGAAGCGATCTGGGTCAACTAAATATCAACCTTAAGAATGTTGAAACAGAGGAAGATGGTCTGGAGGCTGAGAAGTTGGTTAAAAATACGCTCGCCAAGACACATCGTTTTGACCCGGAAGATGAAAGTGCTGTCTGGATTTCTAATTATTTTACCAATGCCTTGACCGCGAAAAAGGGTATGGCAATTCTTGATATAAGCGTGTGGGTGCTTGGCGTGCTTACTCTTCTTACAGGTATCGTGGGTATCAGCAACATCACCTTTGTAAGTGTAAGGGAACGTACACATGAGATTGGTATCCGTCGAGCCATTGGAGCCAAACCACATAAAATTCTCACCCAGATATTGGCCGAGGCAGTAGCCATAACCTTGATTTTCGGATATCTGGGAATAGTGTTAGGGACGGCTGTGACACAGGTTATAGCCCTTGGAGATGAGGGACCACTGGAGAATCCTACTGTAAGTCTGTCTATAGCACTGGAGGTGACGGCCGTTTTGGTTTTGGCCGGTGTTCTCGCAGGATTGTTCCCGGCTCTCAAGGCCCTTAAGGTGAAACCTGTTGAAGCGTTAAGGGATGAATGATCAAAGAATAAAGACAGAGTCATTTAGACTGATAACCGAAAAAATGTGAAAGATGAAACTGACGATATTCGATATAGAGAACTGGAAAGAGATCGGAGCNACATTGATGCGCAACAAAACGCGTACATTTCTGACAGGTTTCGGAATATTCTGGGGAGTGGCGATGCTTGCGCTACTCACAGGAGGAGCCAGAGGTGGAGGGGACATGCTGCGACGTAATTTCGCCGGCTTCGCTACCAACACAGCGGGTATTATTCCCGGTGAGACGACCATGCCATATAAGGGATATCAAAAAGGTCGCGGGTGGCAGATGACGCTNAGTGATGCAGATGCTATAAGGACGGCTTTCCCCGAGCTTGAGGCTGTGGTACCAACATCGCAGAAGGGAAGTCAGAGTTTCCGCAAAGGCAAGTATTCCTATTCGGGACAATTGGCAGGAGTGGTTGCCGATTATACTAAGATCTTACGGCCTAAACTTTACGAAGGCCGTTTCATAAATGAAGCTGATATTCAAAATGAGCGGAAAGTTGCGGTAATCGGGAAAAAAGTAGCCACACAATTATTTCCCGACGGTTCAAGTCCGTTAGGGGAGATGGTCGAGGTGGCAGGCGCTCCATACGCAGTGATAGGGGTAGCGGGAGATATGTCAGAGATAAGTCTTAACGGGAGTGTTGACGAGGGTGTGTATATTCCCGCTTCCACATTCCGCAGGACATTCGGATATGGAGACAAGATAGATTTCCTTATGATAACCGGAAAACCACAGGCCAATTTATCGCAACTTCTACCGAAGATACAGACACAACTTTTTCGGCGCCATGACATTGATCCCTCAGATAAAGGTGCTGTCTGGACTATCAATATTGCCGAGGCATTTGAGAGTGTGGACAAGGTTTTTATGGGAATAGATATTTTGGCATGGTTTATCGGACTGTCAACCCTGATTGCCGGAGTCATCGGTATCGGCAATATAATGTGGGTGATAGTAAAGGAACGAACCCAGGAAATCGGTATACGTAGAGCTATCGGGGCCAAACCGATGGATATAATTATTCAGGTTCTCAGTGAAGGCATAGCATTGACATTAATCTTCGGTCTCGCGGGAGTGACTTTCGCTACCATAATATTGGCAGTGATGCAGGTGATGACAAATCCCGAGGATGCAGTGTCGGTAGCTCATTTCCAGATGAGTTTCAACGGGGCCATGGCTATATTGGGCATATTTGTACTCTTAGGCACTTTCGCAGGCATCATTCCTTCGATTAAAGCCATGCGTATCAAACCGATCGAAGCACTTAACTCAAAATAACAGACAATATAAAACCCAACAGGATAAAACATTATGAAAAAGTTTTTTAAGATTTTTCTGATTGTAATTGCATGCGCCGTTTTCATCGGAACGTTCATATTCCTCTACATGAACTCAGTAAATAAAGAGACGGTCTACAGCATAACATCTCCCGAAACCGGTACGATTGAACGTACGACAGTACTGACAGGCAAGATTGAACCGCGAGATGAGATTGATATCAAGCCTCAGATTTCAGGTATTATCAGCGAGATACTTGTAGAAGCCGGAGACCATGTTAACAACGGAGATATAATTGCCAAAATAAAAGTGATTCCGGAGGAGGCCCAGCTTTCTCAAGCGGAAAACAGGGTTGAGGTGGCCAAAATTTCCTTAAATGAGGCCAAATTGAACTTTGAGCGTACCAAACAACTATACGAGAAGAAATACGAGAGCAAGGAGAAATACGAAACTGACGAAGCAGCCTACGAGCGTGCCAAGAGAGAGTTTGAACAGGCCAATGACCAGCTGACCATCGTGCGTGACGGTTACTCAGCAGCCAATGCGCAGGGCTCAAATACCTTAGTGCGTTCCACAGTTACCGGTGTTGTACTTGAAGTGCCGGTTAAAGTCGGTTCCTCCGTTATTCAAGCTAATACATTTAATGATGGTACTACAATAGCCAAAGTAGCGGATATGACAGACCTTATCTTCAAGGGTAAAGTTGATGAGACTGATGTAGACCTTCTCCATGAAGGTCAGCAGGTAAGAATCACCGTGGGAGCGATAGCCGATTCGGATTATCCGGCTGTTATAGAAAAGATTGCTCCTATGGCTACTGACGACAACGGTACTAATACATTCGAGGTCAAGGCTGCCCTTTCTGCGGATGAAGCAAATCATCTTCGTGCCGGTTACAGTGCCAATGCCAATATAATACTTGAGAAGGCCGAGAATGTCCTGACTATCTCTGAAGGAGTGGTGGAGTATGACGAAGGTAAAGCATACGTATATGTATTGACTGATTCGGTACCGACTCAGAAATTTGAGAAAAAAGAAATCAAGACAGGGCTTTCCGACGGACTTAGAGTAGAGTTGAAAGATTCCTTCCTGACAAAAGAGACACGTCTTCGTGAAAGTGAGATAAAATAATCTATGACAACTATGAAAAGAACGCTTAAAATCAGTGTTGTCGGTGCTTTATTAATCATGCCCGGCCTGTTATTAGCAGAGACGTGGAGCCTTGAGCGATGCGTAGACTATGCCGTCAGTCATAATATCAGCGTCCGGCAAAGCGACCTGAGAGTTAAGAACGGAGAATTGGCTGTTACAGAAGCAAAAGACGGATTTTTACCTCAGCTTGATGCTTCGGCCTCACAATCGTTCAACTTTGGCCGAGGTCTCACCGCAGAGAACACCTACGCTAACCGTAACACATCGAGCACATCATGGAACGTTGGCTTTAGTCTTCCTCTGTTTCAGGGAACGAAAGAATATAAGAGGGTAAAGATCGCTCAAATGTCGCTTCAGCAATATCTTTGGGAAACCGGAAGCGCAAAGGATAATGTCATTCTTAATGTCATGTCACAATATCTTCAGGTTTTATATTGCAAAGAGGTTGTGAGAAGCTCGGAATCACAGGCTGAATTGTCGGCTTATCAAGTTGAAAGACAGAAAGCCTTGATAGAAGCTGGAAAGGTTGCTGAAGCCACTCTGTATGATCTTGAAGCAGTGGCTGCGCAAGACAGACTTCAGGTTGTAAGTGCCGGCAATGATTTGCAGACAGCTATCGTGAACCTTACAAATCTCTTACAGCTTCCTTCATCAGAAGGTTTTGACGTAGCTTCACTTGATGAACAGGATCCTGTTTTGCCCTCGGCCGAGGAAGTTTTCTCACAAGCACAGGATATTAATAATTCGATTCTTGGCGCCCGTCAGGCGGTAAAAGTGGCAGATGAGAATATCTCATTGTCAAAGGCCGGATATATTCCCACGCTAAGTTTTAACGGTGGCATCGGGTCGAGCTATTATACGGTAAGTGGGATAAAGAGTGAGAATTTCGGTANNCAGATGCGNCACAACTTNTCGACCTATTTAGGATTTTCATTGNGGATTCCAATTTTTGACGCCTTTTCAACACGAAATTCAATCAGAAGGTCAAGGCTTCAGAAACTTGATGCAGAACTTGCTCTTGAACAGCGTCGGACGGATTTGCAGAAAGAGATACAATTGGCTTATTATCAAGCAAAAGGTTCGCGTGAAAGATACCTCACATCAGAAGAGACCTTGGAGAAGACACGCTTATCATTTGAGTCAACCCGTGAAAGATTTGATCTCGGACGCGCTACACAAGCAGATTATGAACAGGCTAAAAACAATCTTTTCAAGACAGANGTNACAAGNATACAGGCTCATTATGAATATCTGTTGAGAGCCAAAGTGCTCCNTTTTTATCAGACTAATNGNTTATAACNNNNTAANGTGAATTTGNTAAAGATATAATAAAGCTGAGGGTTTATTTGTTATAAGAAGTGGGGGTATGTCATAATTAAATGGCATACTCTCACTTCCGTTAATATTAGATTAAATTCTACTGATGAAACACAATAAAGAAGAAAGATCCCTTTCCGATATACTTCCGGATGAGGGTGAAAACTCAGCACGTGCCATAAGAAGGGTTGTAAAAATAGGCTGCGTGGTTAATGCATTGCTGATGTGCCTCAAGTTGAGCGCAGGTTATTTCGGTCATAGCGATGCGCTTGTAGCAGACGGATTCCATTCCCTCAACGATCTGGCAGCCGACATAATAATGCTCGTATTTGTAGGAATAAGCTATAAGGGTGCCGATAGTAAGTATTCATTCGGTTATGGAAAGTTTGAGACTTTCTCCTCATTTCTTATTTCCGCTTTCCTGATAGTAGTGGGTTGCACCATTGCATTTGAAGCGGTNGAGACNATAGNNGNTTATTTCAACGGTGAGGNGCTTGATCAACCGGATATATGGACTGTCGTTGTGGTGCTTGTGGCAATGGCTTGTAAAGAGGGTTTATTCAGGTTCTATTCCTACTCCGGCAAAAAAGAGAATTGCCAGGCTCTTGTAGCCAATGCATGGCATCACAGAAGCGATGCTTTCGCTTCAATTGCCACACTCATAGGCGTGACATTCTCTCATTTCTTCGGTCCGTCGTTCAGAATCCTTGATCCTATAGCATCCCTTGTGTTATCTATATTTATCCTTGTACCGGCTATCCGTCTCTTCCGTCCCGCATTCGGGGAATTGATGGAGCGAGCTTTACCCAAAGAAGAGGTAGATAAAGCCCTTGCTACAGTAAAGAGTGTAAAAGGTGTGGAGGATGTGACTTATATACGCACGCGAAGGGTGGGGCATCATCTTGTGTTTGATTTAGGAATCAAAGTGTCACCCGCGTTATCCGTGCCACAGGGAGCAGAAATCACCAAGAATGTTGAGGAAGCGCTTAAGCAAGCCTTCTGCAAGCATATCATAGTTTCAGTGGCCTTAGCGAGTTGAGAGATATACTCCGGTAATTATGGTTGCTGCCCCGATCAGAGTGGCCATCGACAATGGTTCATGTAAGATGACAGAAGATGCGATTATTGCTACCAAGGGGTTGAAATAAATGAAATTGGCAGCTTTTGCAGGTCCTATAGCCTTGACCGTGATATTCCATAGAAAATAGCACAGGAAAGAGGCGACTACTCCTAAGAATAAGAGATTACCAACTACGACAGGCGATGTGAGTGCAGTAATCAGGGAATGCCATTTTAATTTGATAAGAGTGATGGATGTGATTTGTGTGCCAAAATCCGGTTCAACGAAAGGGAGGAAAAACAGACCTGTAAGAAGGCCGTAGAAGAACACTTTACGGGTTATGAAAAGGTTGGAATAACGGTTGTCAATCTGTTTGATCTGGACACAATAGACGGCCCAGCATATCGCTGCCAATATCGTGAGTATATCGCCTAACGGACTGATACCAAAGTTGACAGTGCCGTTATATATTACCACAGCCACACCTATCAATGCTATAATTCCGCCTATCACCGCTCTTGCCGTAATTTTGGTTTTTATCATAAAATGACCTGCGAAGAGGGTGAGAAGAGGGGTGGTGGAGATAAGCATGGCCACATTTGAGGCAAAAGTGATACCTAATGCCGTATTCTCAGTCATAAAATACAGCGAGCCGCCGCTGAGTCCCATTGATGCGAAGAAGAGTTCATCACGATATGTTTTTGCTCTGAGCTGCTTATGAGAGATAAGAAGTATGCAGAAATAGGCAATCGCAAAGCGGCTCATAAAAATGCCGAATGGACTTAATCCGGCGTTTATTAGTGATTTTGTGGAAACGAAAGTCAGACCCCACATAGTGACAGTAAAGAGTGCGAGGATAATGAAGAGAGCTTTGGATTTACTTGATATACCGGAATATTTTCCTGTTTCGATAGATTTCATCAGTCTTTCTATGAAATAAGTGTCTTTCTATGAAATAAGTATGGTGTGCCTACTTTAATAAAAATTGCTTTACCACTTCAAAGTTAGATAAAATATCCGATAAATGAAAATCAAGCTCATATTACGTCTTATCAAGATCTATTAAAAACAAGCTGTTCGATAAGAAGATGTAGGTCAGATTTGCCACAGTCAGAAAACTGATTGTCAACCAATAGTGCTTGTTGTTAATTTCTCAGGGCACTAAAGGGTGAATATCAGAATACCTGTAGCTTAGCGGATAATAAAAGAGAAATTGGTATTTAATGAAAAAAAGTATTACCTTTGTAAGGTATATAAACCAGAAATTATGACATCATGATTAACCCCAGATTTTTAATTGCAGCTTCGATAATTGCATCTGCTTTGCCACTTACGGCAAGAGAGAGCAGACTCCTTGATGATAACTGGCATTTCTCACTCGTGCCCGACTCGACTTCACAATTACAACCGGTTAATAAGACAGTTGATCTTCCACATGATTGGAGTGTGGAATTTCCATTTAACTGGAATACTCTCTCCGGTACTGAAGGTGGGTATGTGTATACAGGCAAAGGTACATATACCAAAGATCTAAATCTGACGGCAAAAGAACTCGAGGGAGCGAAATACGACCTTCTGTTTGAGGGAGTATATGAACGCTGGACACTGAAAGTAAACGGTCAGACAGTAGGCTTCCGCCCATACGGTTATTCATCCGTAATCTATGACATAACACCATATCTTCATGTTGGAAAGAATGAGATAGAGGTGTCGGTAGACAATTCAAACCAGCCAAATGGACGTTGGTTTACCGGTTCGGGTATCTATCGTCATGTCAAACTTATACGTACGGGCGAAATCGCGGTAGCACCCTGGTCGCTCTATATAACCACACCGACAGTCAATACATCGGAAGCCATAGTGGATGTAACTTTTGATGTGGACGGATTGCCTCAGGGGAAGTCTGTAGAGGCAAAAATAAATGTTACCGATCCTGCCGGAGTTGTTGTCGCTACAACCACTCTTCCGGTAATCGACACCCGCGTGGAAGGTAAACTGAAAGTGTCATNTCCTAAACTTTGGAGTCCCGCTTCTCCGACACTTTACAAGATGAGCGTGGAACTGACTGAGGGAGGGAAAGTCATAGATAACATAGATGAGAACTTCGGTATACGNACCATATCATATTCGGCTGAAGAGGGCTTTAAACTTAATGGAGAGCCGATGTTGCTTAATGGTGCTTGCGTGCATCATGACAACGGTTTACTTGGAGCGGCCTCATACGATGCTGCCGAGGCTCGTAAAGTGAAACTTTTAAAAGAGGGTGGATTCAATGCCGTGCGAACGAGTCATAATCCGCCGTCACCGGCTTTTCTTGATGAATGTGACCGTCAGGGGTTGCTCGTAATTGATGAGGCTTTTGACGGTTGGCGTGCAGAGAAAACTCCTAACGACTATCATCTGTGGATTGACGAATGGGGCACTACAGATATGGGGGATCTTGTAAAGCGCGACAGAAATCATCCTTCAATTATTGCATGGAGCATAGGCAATGAGGTGATAGAACGAAAGCAGATAGAGGTGGTAAGCACAGCCCGTAAACTCGCAAATGAGTGTAGGAAACTCGATCCCACACGTCCTGTAACAGAGGCATTATGTGCATGGGATAAAGATTGGGAGATTTATGATCCACATGCCGAGGCACTTGATATAGTCGGNTANAATTACATGATTTTCAAACATGCGAGTGACCATGAGAGGTGTCCNCAACGGGTAATGTGGCAAACGGANTCATATCCACGTGATGCAGCTTCCAATTGGCACAAGGTAAAGGAATATCCTTATATTATCGGTGATTTTGTATGGACAGGTCTTGATTATTTAGGTGAATCCGGCATCGGACGTTACTATTATCAGGGAGAGACCGAAGGAGAACACTGGCAGAATAAGCAATGGCCGTGGCATGGGGCTTATTGCGGCGACATTGACTTGACGGGTTGGAGAAAGCCGATCTCACATTACCGTGATATGCTATATAATGAAGATAAGAAACTTTATATGGCGGTTAGAGAACCGGACGGTTATTACGGGGAGCTCAAACATACGATGTGGAGCGTGTGGCCAACATGGGAGTCATGGAATTGGTCGGGTCATGAAGGTAAACCGATAGATGTGGAGGTGATGAGTCGCTATCCGAAAGTCAGGTTATATCTAAACGATCAACTGATTGATGAAAAAGACGCCGGAGAAGCCGTGGACTATCTTGCAGTGTTTAACTTGCCTTACACTCCCGGCACTTTGAAAGCGGTCGGTGTAAATGATGAGGGAAAAGAGGAGGAGAGTATGACCTTGGTTACAGCAGGAGAACCGGCTGCCTTAAGGCTGACACCTGACAAGACTACTTTCACTTCTGACGGTCAGGATCTGGTTTATGTTGTAGTGGAAGTAGTGGATGCTAACGGTAATGTCGTTCCTGATGCGTCTGTCCCGGTAAATTTCACAACAGTAGGTAATGCCATTATAAAGGCAGCGGGTAGTGCTGACCTTAAGGATGAAGCGAATTATTCCACACCTGACGCAAAGACTTGGAAAGGAAGAGCCATGGCAATAGTTAAGGCAACAGATAAGAAGGGGAGTGCGATTCTCAAAGCTACTTCACCGAAACTTAAATCAGCCTCAATAAAACTCAAAGGAAACTNATAATAACTTCGGCCGCCAAGTATNNATACTTGGCGGCCGAAGTTATTATTATGAANTATTGTACGGTTGACGTCTCGTGATNCCACGGTTCCATGTGGACGTTGACAACAATGGGATTGAACTCTTTNCTCAGACCTTTTTCAACGTTAGTGGCGATGTCGTGAGCCTGTACAAGAGAAATATGAGGATCAAGTTTTATGTGGAGGTCTACGATTTTGGTATTGCCATTTTGCCGAGTACGGAGATGATGGAAAGCCTTTACTCCGGGAGTTTCAGAAATAATTTCTTCCATTTTTTTAACTGTTTCCTCCGGCAGGGAGGCTTCAAGCAGTTCACCGATAGCCTGACGAGCCATTTTATAAGACATGATAATAATTAAGATACTCACCAGAACAGCCGCGAGCGGATCAAGTATTCTCCAGTCAGGGCCGAGGAACATTGCTCCGGTGATACCGAAGAGCGTAGCAAGTGATGAGAAAGCGTCGGAGCGATGGTGCCACGCATTCGCTTCCATGGCAGAGGAGTGAATCTTACGGGCCGTGCGTCGTGTGTAATGGAAAAGCCATTCCTTAACTAAAATGGAGATTATAGCCATACCCAAAGCAATCCATCCCGGTTGAGGAATAGTACCTCCATGTAAGGAATCGATAGCACGTTTTGCACCGTCAATAAAAATACCCACACCGACACCGGCAAGAAGTAAAGCTATGATAAAAGTGACAAAAGTTTCTATTTTACCATGACCGTAGGCATGAGATAAATCAGCTTTCTTTCTTGAAGCCCCGATGACAATCAGAACAGCAACATCTGTAAGTAGGTCGGATGCCGAATGCACACCGTCTGCAATCATGGCAGAAGAGCGGCCGAACACACCGGCAAGTATTTTAAGAACTGACAATCCGGCATTTGTCCAGAAACCGATCCAAGTTACTTTACGGCCTATCTTTACCTCAATGGTATCCCTATTGTTTATAGCGTCTTTATTGAGTATGCAGTCATCACTGTTGTTATCGTCCTTATAGTTTTGAGAGTCCATAAACATTAGAATAATCTGATAATAAAAAGGAATCAGGTTAATAAAAAGCTTATTAAAAAAATTAATAACTTTGCATTCTGATTTAGTCTAAAATATAGTCAGTAAAAACGATGATAATGATTATTAAAAATTAAAAGTAAAGAAATAATCAAAACTCTCGTTAGAATGACTATTGTGTTATAAGAATAACAACTGAGGATGAAAAAAGTATTTCTTACCGGAGCAACCGGTGTGATGGGAATGAAAGGTATGAGGAACATACTTGACCTTCGCGATAAAGGAGAGGAAATTCAACTTACAGTGCTTGCACGACCAAATAAAAAAAATAAACGCAAGCTACAGCAATATATCGATAGAGGAGTGGATGTGATATGGGGTGATTTGCTTGATAGCGACAGTATAGAGAAGGGAGTGGATGATGCGGNTATTATTCTGCATGTGGGCGGANNGGTGAGTCCTTTNGCCGANAAATATCNTGAAAAAACTTACGAGGTTAATACCAAATCTATGTCCCTCGTGGTGGAAGCANCCCGTAGAAAAGAGGCGCGAGGAGAGAATGTGAAGGNTGTTTATATAGGCAGTGTGGCGCAATATGGCAATCGTCCTTATCCTATCAATTGGGGACGTAGCGGCGATCCGATTTGTTGTGCAACTTTTGATAAGTATTCTTTATCGAAATGTGTGGCGGAGATGATACTTTCAGAATCAGGGTTAAACGAATGGGTATCGTTACGTCAGACCGCTATAGTGCATCGTGGTCTGTTAGGCAAGGCAGATGATCCTGTAGCCTTCCATGTGCCTATGGCTATGGGTCTGGAATGGATTACCGATGAGGATTCCGGACACCTGTTGGCTGCTTTGTGCAGTGAAGAACTTGACCCCGGGTTTTGGAAAAATTACTACAATGTCGGTGGCGGCGACAGTTATAGATTGAGTAACTACGAATTTGTCAGTGCCACACTCGGGGCCGTTGGCTGTCCGCCTCCGGAAAAGGTGTTTGAGTTAAAATGGTTTACCACACAAAATTTCCATGGAATATTCTTTGAGGATTCAGACCTTCTTGACGAATATCTGCATTATAGAAGCGGAGAAAGATTTGAGACGTATATGGATCGGTTAAAGAAAGAACTCCCTTTTTACTTCCGTCTGGCGCCTTTAGCTCCTGCAAGTATCATAAAAAAGGTTATGGAAAAAGTTGCCAATAAAGAGAAACTTGGTACACAGCGATGGATAAAGGAANNNAATATGCCNCGCATTGAGGCGGCTTATGGAAGTCCGGAGGCATATCAGGCTATAGGGGATTGGGAAGACTTNCNTATTCCTCCTTTGAAAGAGCNTGGCCATAAGCTTGACCATGGTTANGACGAAACCAAAACCCTTGAAGANCTGACNTTAGGTGATTTNCGNAAGGCAGCNATNTTCAGNGGTGGTAGATTAATAAGCTATAAGNATGATNCGGANCCGGTAGGTGATCCGGATGAAGCAATGGAGTGGGAATGTAGCGAGGGACATCGGTTTAAACTGACTCCAAGAACAGTATTGAAAGGGGGACATTGGTGCCCGGATTGTCTTGCCATGATCGAGAGCGACCCGAAAGTAATAAAAAGATTGGCACAGAAAAACAGATTCCTGTGCCAGATAGCGTTGATATGAATGCGTTGAAAAGTTTGTTTTGGCGTTTTTATGTGAACGACATAAAGAGTAAACGGATTGGATAAATTATTGATAATTGGATCTACAGTTTGTTTACTCTGTTTTTCGATACTATAACAACAAAATAATGAAGAGAGTTCAAATTTTTCATTTCCGTATGCCAAAATGAATTTAAATGAGTTGAATTTAAATAGGTTAAAGAAATGAAGTAATTTTTTCATATACTTTTCAAATATNNTCCCCATTTCCNATATTCTTAATTATCNTTGATGNNGGGTAAGATAATGGGGAGTAATATTCAAAATAATGATGAGTAAAAATTGCTGAATCCACAAAAATGGTAATATTTGAGGGGTAAAGTTAGAATAAATTGGAAATTTNCATATTTTTTCAATTTATTCCACATAATTATTTGGTAGAGTGGGGATTTCTTGTTACATTTGTGCATTAGACATATCACATATATTGAAATTTAATTTAATGGAGATATTCCGTTTCTACCATTAGATTCTTTTCTCTACCGTGGGGGCGTTTTTTTCCGTACGACGCGATTCGCAATATGTGAGGCCTTGAATCTATTACTAATAACTAACTCATCATGGAAAAAGAATTAGAAAGGCTCAGTAGCAGGATAGCGAGAATCCTGATAGTAGTTTGCGCTTTATTTGCCGTAGGAAATTTGAAAGCACAAGAGTTTGTCGCAAGTTATTTTGATAATGGTAGAAACGTTACTTATGAATTATATGATAACTATACTGCTATACTTGTGAATGGAAAAGGCGTAAATCTTAATAATGCATTTTCTTTTGATTTTAACATTACATATAATGGTGAAGATTATACAGTAGTAGGTATAGGGGATAATGCTTTTGAGGAGGCTCAAGATTTAACAACGCTTGTCATACCAAATACCATACTTAGGATTGGTTCTTCGGTTTTTAAGAATTGTTATTGGGTTAAAGAAATAACACTACCTTCATCTCTAAAAACTATTGGTGCAAATACATTTGAAGGGTGTAAAAGGCTTGGAACGATTAATTGCCAAGGCCTTGATCCGGCCAGTCTTAATGAAGATGGTAATCTG
>WFLX010370888.1_pt1 | contig 17861 bp, 9 predicted proteins | sample 4967041 | NCBI WGS metagenome assembly WFLX01 (sample SAMN12857096, study PRJNA449069) | gut metagenome | isolation source: stool from male and female vole | host: Microtus ochrogaster | place: USA:Florida | collected 2017 | reverse complement strand
GTTGATTCGGACGGCAAAAATGTTGATTTCTATGACTTTTCACAGGTCGAGGAAACTAATCCGCCATATCAGTGGACGATAAATAAAAGCAATGCAAATGCAATTAAATCGCAGCTTGGAATGCCCGAAAAAATACCAATAATCAGCGGAGTTATAAACTCCACTGTAAAGCCGTCAGACATTACGTCCTGTATGTCCGTACTTGGAATACCGCCAAAGGATTATAAAGAGTTCAGCAAATCCTATTTAAACGCAGTTCAGCTTGTGATTGCAGGTCGCCTTGAAATCGGCGGAAGTACTTTTAATTTTCAGCCTGATTTGACTGCCCTGAAAATGCTGAAAACCGAATCACAGAAGCTTGCATTTCTTACTTATGCTGCAAATACTGCACATGAAGCACTCATAAAGATTGAAAAAGCAGCTCAGAACATAAATACAATGGAAAGGATTGAAAAAAATGACTTACGAGAAATGGAAATCACTGACCCCGACAGAACAGCAGAACGTGCCGGACGTAGAACTGCCGTCAATACCTCCGGAATTACTGGAGAACAGCCTGACAGAAGCGAAAGCAATGAGAGTGGATGGAATACTGGGTTGGGAAACGACACAGAAAGTCCCGAATGGAAAAAACACGAGATGGTTTCCGGAGTACAGAATGAAGATGGTGGGGAATCAGGAGTTCTGGTACAGGTTCAATCCGATATGCGGACTTTACAGCCTGAATCTGACGGAATCAGAACCGTCGGCGGAGGAAGAACTGATAGGGATTTATGGAATGAAGTGGATGACATTCATGGAGGAGAATTATCCGCATCTGGTGGAGGAAATGAAGCTGTATCACAGGTATCTGACGGTAGCTCGCTCGGTGGAGAGGAACGCACAGGAGTACAGGGACTTACTGGACGACCAGTTCACACAGGAGAATCCACGTCCGACGGACTTCGAGGAAGTGCTGAAATGGGAACAGGCGAAGATGTTTTACTCGGACAGCACAGTGATGAGGGAGATAGTCTTAGTTCCGGTGACGAAAGCATAGACGAAAAACTGAGTGCAATGTTTTCATCAGATGAAACAGAAGAAGATAAAGCAGAAGAAACGTCAGCTGAAAAAGCTGACGTTTCTGTTTTGAGTGATAAGGACAGACTTGTACAGATTACTGCTGAAATAGGCGAAAAAGAAAAAACATTCACCAATCTGGCAAATGCTGAGGAAAAAGATTATAACCTGATTGCTGACGTTGTAAAAGAGATTCAGGAAATGAAGAAAATACAGGCTGAGCTGAAAGAAAAAATTAAGGCTGAACCTCTTACAAAGAAAGATGTAGAACTTCTATTTGAGATTGAACCTCCTAAAAAATCTGTACAGAATATGACTGAACCTGAAGTTGCTAAAACTATAAAATTTGAGTCCATGCTTGATAAGGAAATGGGTGGAAAATCGCCTTATGCCATGCGTAAAAAAGGCGGTAATAACTGGCGTAATGATGAAAGCAAAAAGGTTAAAATTACAGAAGTTCAGCCACACAGTACAAGCAGACTCGAAATAATGGCTGATTATAGAGACCCAGATAATNTCTTANTAAAAGACAATAANTATCNGAATCCGGACANCGGAGCAACTGTTTTCTTGNACAAAGACGGTATATNAGAAACAATCGCCAAAGCAATGGTTGATAAAAAACACTCCAAACCGTATAAAGCACCGTTGGCTGCTCTTTATCACATAGAAGATTTGATAGAAAATTCAGTATGTTTTGATAGTCAGATTTCAAAATATGATAAAAATACAGCAAAAAATAAATCACCAAATACAATGATGATGCATAGATTTTATGGTGTTATCAAGTATAATGATGATTTCTATTTAACCAACATGGCAATAGAAGAAACTTATAAATCCAAAGATAATACGGAAATCGACAGTACAAAAAATCATTTATACAGTCTCAGGGGCATAAAAATAACACCCATTGGAAACTTAGGTTTAATACCTCGCTCCGACTTATCTATTGATAAGTGGGGGTCTCCTTCGAGTGTTACTAAAATTAGTATACCACAATTATATGAATTTGTCAAGAGTTTGGACACAAATTTTTATGAAAATTATCGTGCAGTTGGACGTGAAGCAAGAGAAACAGAACTTTTCTTACAAGCTAAACATGAGGATGCTGTAAACAATGACCCAAATCATACCGAAACGAAAAAACAGATTATTGAGTTTGCAAAGTCTCATAATATTTCTGTTAATGAAGCAACAAAAAATTTAGAAGAACTTGTTGAAATATACAGTCAATTTCCTGCTGATGGAAAAACTAAAAATGATATAATCAAAGCAAGAGATTCTGAATTTGCAGAGAAAGTAAAAGCTGCTTTTTCAAAAATTGCTAAACAAGAAGATTACAATGAAATTCAGGCAAAATTTATGAGAGATGTAGAAAAATTCACTATTGCAAATCACGTTTCAGGTACACCTATAGAAGCAGCACTTAGAATGAGCAGTCAATTCAAATATACATATATCAACGAAAATTGGATTGATTCAAGCATTTTTAATGGACGTTTACCAAAAATAAANAATGCACTTAATCAAGAAATCAAAATGCAAATGGAACTTTTGAAACAGGAAAAAGCAAAAAAAGCACCAACTGAAAAAGAAAAGAAATCAGCTCCTGAAAATACTGAAATCGACCTGACAGAGGGCGTTTCATCAGCTCCTCAGATTCAGATTGCTTCATCAGACTGGACAATAGACATGGAGGACACTCCACAGATTATTTTCCTTGAAACTGACAATTCAGACGGTAAATTTCACTTCAATGAAACCGTTTTCACTTACAATATTGAAAATGTCGCTATTGATGTTCAGGAAAGTTTCGATAATCTGTATGGCTTTGATGATAAGGAAACGCTTTCTGTTGAGGAAGGTACATCACAAATCAGTGAATTAATGGAACTTTATACGGACAAAAATATGCACATCAGTGTTACACATGAAAACGGTGAAAGTGAATCTCTGACGCAGTATATCAATCATGCTTCAAATGATTATCCGATTATTAAAGCGTCCTTAAACAAACAAGTACCTGAGTTTGCGGAATCAAAAATTTGTACAGTTGAGGAATATAACGATTTACTGGCAGAAGCAAGTAAAAATATTCCGGAGGGACAGTCGTTTAAACTGCATTTCAAGGTTATTTTAAGCGACAAAAGAAGCTATTCTGAAACGTTTGAATTAACAAGAGATACAGGAAAATTATCAGAAATTCTCACCAATTCTGAAAATAATAATAAATCAAACAGAAACTTTTTAAAGGCTTTGAAAATGATTTCAGAACAGGAAAACCGTCTGAATATGTCAGAAGCCAAATCAGATTCAAATAATACACCTGAAAATCCACCAAAAAGCCGTGCCGTCTCAATAAAACGAAAAAAAGAAATACTCGATGATTTTGCTAAAAGAAATGGACTGGAGAAAATAAATATCTGGAGAAAAAGCGGTAATCCTGCATCATACCGTATTGCAGAAAGCGAGAACGGAAACAGGATTTTTAATGAACAGCTGTATATTCTTGAAAAAGGTGAAATTCTTTCGGAGGAAAAATTACTGAAATCTCTTGAGGAATTTGAAAAATCTGACTTCTTTATTCAGTATCAGCAGAAAAAAGCTGAAAATCAAGAAAAAACTCCTGATGAATCAAATAACGAAATCGAAACACAAAGTAAACAAAAATACCCATATGTATCTGTAAAAGCAGGTTGGAATTATGATAAATACATTGCACCTGAACTGGAAACAAGAGATTATACTGTTCCTGAATTTAATAATGCGTTGAAAAAACTAAGTAAACGTTGGAATGGTGATGAATATGAAACAAAATCCGCTTTTGCCACATTGACAGTTCATCTGAGTGAAACGGAAAGTTTTGAAAAAAGACTGAATGCAGAATATCAGTTTGAAAGTCTTTCACAATGTCTTAATTATGATACTGACTGGCTTGATTCAGAAACAGAACTGCGAAAAGCTATAGAAGAAGCTGAAAAACAGGCANAAACTCCTNAANTTACTGAAAAAGANAAAGCTTTTTTAANTGGTGAAATTACTCCATTTATGGCTAAATCCGTGCTTTCGTGGGACGAAATTGAAAGCATAGGATATATTATGTTTGAAAAAGGATATACAGAACGTTATGCTCCGAGGAAAAATTCAATATATGGGAACGGTCTGCATCAGCCTGAGCTTTATGATATAGTTAAACGTATGCACAACAATGAAGATATTCGGAGAGAACTTACTTTATCACTGCTTGGAAATCAGCATACATTTACTACCACAAAGGGTAATGAGTTCAGCGTTGAATATGGAGAAGATTTTCTTACTGCAAAATATGGAAATGTCGAAAGACAAGTAGACTATATGGAACTTGGAAATGCTTTTCTTGTGNTGATAAATAATGAATATAATGACATTGTTCACGACAGAACCGTGGAAGATTTACAATATGTCATTCCTAATCTAAGCACCGAAAACGCAGATAAACTTATCTCTGTCTTTGATAATTCAATAATGTACAATTGGCAGAATGATTTGCAGAAACAGCAGGAAATCAAACACTCACTTCATGATGTTCTTGGTGATGAGGAACTGACGGAAAAGGCTTTTGCTTCAATTGCTGAGATGAAGTATAATTACAAGCCTGATGTGAAGCAAAAACAGACTCAAGGTACATATAAAATTTATCAGCTTCCTGATGATGAAAAGTATCACGGTATCCGCTTTACAGGTATGAAAGCTCTTGAAAATGAGGGGATACAGCTGAATTTTGAGGATTATAAACTTGTATATGAAGGTGAATTATCGGAGTTCAAAGGTATTGATACTCTTGAAAAGCTGTATCGGCAATTCAATGTTGAACATCCCGAAGATTTTACAGGTCATTCACTTTCTGTGAGTGATGTGATAGTAACAGAAACAGACGGAGAACAAAATGCATATTATTGTGACACTATGGGATTCACCGAAATGCCACAATTTTTCTTGGAAAAATCTCTTTCTCAGGAAAATTCTGAATCTGAAAAAAACAACATGGATTTTGTCAAAGAAGCTGTTTCAGAACGTCTGAAAAATTCTGAATACTTAAAATCCTCAGCAATTTCCAATACTCCGGAAGATTTCAGTTTTACATATCATGAAGAAACTGAACGTATTCTGACAGATATGCTTGGCGAAAATATAAGTGAACCTGAACAAGCCCTGATAACACAATTACTTAATAATACAGATTTGAAAAATGGTACTTTCCAGTCTTTTATGGAAGAAATATATAATGATTTCCGTAAATCTGAACCTGAAAAATCTGCTGATGACTTGAAAATCGGAGACATTATCAGGTATGATAATGAAACTTGGCGAATAACTGATATAAAAGGTAATTTTTCACTTAATCNTGAAAANACTGATAAAAATTCTNTAATGNNNGTAAGGTCGNTCANNGNNAACTNGAAANAGNAACTTGTGANGGACGGATTTGAATATATTCCTGTGAAAGATGTTATTTCACAAGAACTTCATGAAACAGAAAATAAATCTCTCAAACCGCAAAAGGATATTATTACGAAAAGACAGATGTCTTTATTGGAAGATATTTCCAAAATATATCGAATTGTAACCTACTCAAAGGATTCCGGTGCAGATGATAAGGAAGATTATGCAACAATAAATGAAGCTATAGACGCAGGAAGTCAGTATCTTGAAGATGATTATTATGACGGATATGCAATTCTGAATACAGCAGAACACAGAATCGAACTGTATAGCGGTGTATTTCCTCGTGATGGAATATTCAGCGAAGAAGTCTACGAAAATAGTGAAACATATGTCCCTACTCCTAATAACCCAACATCTGAAAAACTTTATCGTCGTTTTGCAAAAATGTTCCCTGACATTGTTTCAGGCGAGCATACTTATGAACGTTATGGCAACGTTGGTGATGCGTATGAACCGCTTACCGTTGAACATCTGGGCGGAAATACTTACGCTTTCATGACTTATTTTATTCAGAACGGTGATGTTATGCGTGACCCTGATTTTGAATTTGAACTTGACCACAAAAACAAGACTCTGAATATTCTGGAATATCAGCAGGACGGTACTGTTTTCGGGACGATTTATCAGCGTGTTTACGATGAAAACAATAATCCTGATTTGAAACTGCTGTCTGCACTGGAAAAAAATTTTTTGCAGAATCTGAAAAATGCACATAATATGGAACGTCCGCTTACTTCTTACACCGATAAAAACGGAAATGAGTTCAATTCAGATAATGAGCCTGAAACTATTGAACCGGAAGAAACTGAAATCAACGATAAGTCGCCTGAATTACGTACTGTACTGAATGAATTTTCGGAAAAATACGGTCTTGGCGAACTGAATGTTGAACCTGAAAATTACAGCTGGAAACTTATTGAAAAATTTGCTGATGGTACAGATTTTCCGCTTGGTGAAATTAACAGCCCTGAGTACGGAAAGCCGTTCACTTCTGATGAACTTAGAATTTCCCTTGAAGAATTTGAAAAAGCATCAGATGCAAGAAATCAGAATATTTCTGAAATTTACAGCAGACAGTCAATTGCAGAAAGGCATGGNGGAGTTTCAGAACTTCCNAAAGTACAGAAAAATCTNCCNGAAATNACATATGCAAGCAGACCNTCTGAAAAAATAAGTAATAATATATCAGCAATCCGTGAAATGATACGTCTTGAAAATGCCGAAAAATCNGGAGAAGAACTGTATGACAAAAGAAGNAANCANTACAACAGCAAGCAGAATTCTGAATANCGTTTAAGNCANTANNGNGGTTGGGGNGGTCTTTCACAGGTNTTTGATGAANGATTCAANCAGTATGATTATCGNCGTCAGGAACTGCANTCACTGCTTACTCCCGAAGAATATGCAGAAGCAAAGGCAAGCTCCCTGAATTCCCATTATACGCCNCAAATCATTATTGATGCAATGTACAAAGCAGTAAAAAATATGGATTTGCCACGTGATGCAAAGATACTTGAACCGGCTTGCGGTACTGGAAATTTTATCAGCAGACTTCCTCACAGTTTCGGTGATGCTGAGGTTACAGGCGTTGAACTGGACAGCATTACAGCAAGAATTGCAAAACAGATTAATCGTGACAATGAAAAAGTTCAAATAATCAACAGCGGATTTGAAAATTCTGGTCTTGCAAACAATAGCTTTGACCTTGCAATAGGAAATGTTCCTTTTGGTGACTACAATATGAACGACCCCGACTATGTTCAGGACTGGCGAATACATGACGCATTTTTCAGAAAAGCACTTGATAAAGTTGCATCAGGCGGTGTTGTAGCGTTTGTAACATCCACTGGTACTATGGATAAATCTAATCCGAAAATCAGGGAATATCTTGCAACACAGGCTGAATTGATAGGAGCTGTCAGACTGCCTAACAACGCATTTTCAGATGCAGGAACAGGTGTGCCGTCAGATATTATTTTCCTGAAAAAACGTGAAAATCCGTTGCCTGCACATGAGCCAAAACCTGACTGGTGCTATACGATACCTGATAAGAACGGGCTGAAAATTAACTCGTATTTCGTGCAGAATCCGCAGATGGTACTTGGTGAAATGAAGAAAACAACGTTTCAGGACAGGCTTACCTGTGAACCATTTGATGGTGCAAACCTTGAAAAACAGTTGAACGAAGCTATTAAAAATCTAAACGCAAAAATTACTGTTACAAAGCGTGAAAAGGCAGTAAATGAACAGCGTGGGAACATTGAGCCTTGGGGAAAAAATTTCACTTTTCAGCTTAAAGATNNCAAAGTTTATTATCGANATAGCAGTAAAATGGAAGAAATAAAATGTACTAAAACTGAAAAAGAAATGATAAAAAGACTTTGTGAAATCCGTGATGTGACCCGTAAATTGATTGATTTACAGAAAACATCAGTACAGGATTCAGANCTGATACCAGTGCNTGAAAGCCTNAATAAACTCTATGACGAGTACAGAGCAGAACATGGTGAATTATTCAATAAATCAGTAAAAAGACTGTTTGGCAGTGATTCTGATTATCCAATTTTGCAGTCACTTGAAAATTATAACAAAGAAACAGAAAAGGTCGAAAAAGCTGATATTTTCTTCCGTCGTACCGTCAATCCAATGATTGAACTCAATTCAGTTGAAAGCGTGGAAGAAGCTTTGCAGGTGTCACTTGACCAGAAAGGTAAACCAGATATTCCGTATATGGCAATTCTGCTTGATAAATCATCTGAAAGCGTTTGCAGTGAACTTTTAGAAAAGGGACAGATTTTTATTGACCCTGAAAAAGAGTTGCCTGACAAGCCGTTTTCCGGAGTAGTGGAACGCAGTGAATACCTGTCGGGAAACGTCCGTATGAAATTTACCATTGCAGAAGAATACGCAAAAACCAATCCTGAATACAACCAGAATGTCGATGCTTTAAAAACCGTAATTCCAGAAGATATAAAGGCTGATGAAATATCTGTTCAGATGGGCTGTCCGTGGATTGAACCTGAAGATTATACTGCTTTTTTGGAGCATTTAAGCGGTCGCAGCAACAATTCACGTTCCTGCGATGTCAGCTATTCCACGACTACAGGCGAATTTGATGTACTTAATGCAGGAAGTAAAAAAGACCTGAATCTGAATGAAACTACAACTTATGGTACATCTGATTATAATATGTATCAGCTTGCGGAAAAGATTCTGAATCAGAGACGTATTGTGGTACAGCGTGAAAAAGTAAGCCCCAAAGACCCATCAAAAACCGTCACCAGAACTGACCCGAAAGCTACAAAAATTGCACTTGAAAAAGCAAAGCTTATCCGTGCAGAATTTGAAAAATGGATTTTTGCGGACGAAAAACGAAAAGCCAAATATGAACACAAATACAACAATATATTCAACAGCATTGTCGGACGTGATTATGACGGTTCACACCTTACTNTTGCCGGAATGACAAATAATTTCACACTTCGTCCACATCAAAAAAACTGCGTTGCAAGGGCNATTTACGGTGGAANCACACTTGCTGCCCATGTCGTTGGTGCAGGAAAATCAGCCGTAATTTTCACGTCCGTAATGAAGAAAAAAGAACTCGGTCTGATAAATAAAGCGTGTGTCGTTGTGCCGAAAGCACTTACGGAACAGACTGCTAATGAGTGGAGAAAAGTGTATCCTGATGCAAAGATTTTGACTGTAACAAATGATGATTTATCAAATGAAACAAAACGAAATCTTTTTACCGCAAAAGTTGCAACAGGTTCTTATGATGCGGTAATTCTTTCACAGGAACAGTTTGAAAAAATTCCTATGTCAAAACAGTACAGAATTAATTTCATGCAGAAAGAACTTGACAGTCTTGAGNATATGCTNCGTGAAAAGAAAATTGAAAATNATGGCAAAAAAGATTATTCAGTAAAGGCAATTGAAAAATCCAAAAAGCAGTTGGAAGCAAAACTTGAAAAACTTCTCAATCCCAAAAGTGCATCAAAAGCAAAAGACGATTTACTTGAATTTGAACAGCTCGGATTTGATTATCTCGTCTGTGATGAAGCACACGCTTATAAAAATGGCTTTGTTCAGACCAAAATGACAAATGTAGCCGGAGTCACTACAAAACCGTCAGGCAGAGCAGAAGATATGCAGATGAAAACTGATTACTTCAATGAACAACTCGGACATGGACACATTTTATTTGCCACTGGCACGCCCATTGCAGCACCTTCATAACTGCTTTAAATAGCGTAAATACGCCGTTTTTTATATGCTGAAAATAACCTCAACGCCTTTTTCGTNNCTAACATAGACCACTTCGATCATCATCNCANCGACATNATGCTNTTCCTGCACCGTCAGTTCGTCCCAATGGCTCATAGGTTCTTCCAACGGCTTTGTATCAATTGCCTTACGCCTGCGAGCTTTTGTTTGGAGCTTCTTTTCAAGCTCGGACTTCTGCTCATGGAGCTTGCTTACCCTGTCCTGAATGTAATTGAAAAGCACATCGTCAGCATCGGCAAGCCTCCCCATCAGCTTGTTTATTTCCTCATCGACCTTGATGATCTCCGTTCTGATAGCATCGCTGTCGGGATCATGCTTTGTGCTTTCGTGCTTTGCGATAACAAGCTGTTCCACACGCTTGCACATCTCTTTGTAAACAATATCCTCAACCTGATCGGGCTTTAAATGCGTTGCATAATCGTGTGAGCAGCCCTGCATTGTTCTTCTGCCGTAGTCAAAGAAATTTCTGTATAACTGTCCATGCTTGCCTGTGTTATGGTTGATATGCATCCCATATCCGCAATTACCGCACTTCATCATACCTACAAGCCAAGAGTTCATTGCCGTACCGTTATTATGGAATTTACTGTTATGCGATTTCTTGTCCTGAACTCTCAGCCACGTTTCCGCAGGAACAAGTCCCTCATGGAAAGCGACCTTAACGAAGTAACCGCATTCACCGCCAGCGTGAACGAACAGACCGTGAATGCCGTCATAGGATTCAATATCGTCAAGCATTTCGTAGCCTTTGGACGAAAAATACGCATAGACCTCTTTGTTTGCCCTCACATACAGCGGATTTTCAAGAATACGGCTTAGATGTGACCTGTCCATATTGGATATACCTGTTCTGGAACGTGGTGCTTCTCTTAAAGTATTTATGTTATGCTCCTTAAAATAGTTGATTATCTTAGTCAAGGACATATTTGGATTTTGGTACAGATCATAAGCAATTCGCACTGCTTCGGCATTCTCCGATGGAACAAGTACCGAACCTGTCTTGCCGTTAATCGTTCTTCTTTCGGGAGTATAACCGAANTGTACCTTGCCGCCCTGATAAAANCCTGTTTCCNTTGCTTTGGNGTTAAACGCATCGNCNACACGGGCGGCAATCGTCTCACGCTCAAATTCCGCAAAATTCAGCAGATTGTTCCGCATCATACGCCCTTCTTTCGTCTCGGTATTGAACGGCTCGGAGAGGGAGTATACGGTCACGCCATAGCGATCAAGTTCGTCCGTAATATTTAAGTATTCCCTCATATTACGGCTAAATCTATCGTACTTTTTCACGATAATTCTGCTGATAAGCCCCTCACGGGCATCCTGCATCATAGCCTGAAATTCGGGACGGTGAGCAATATCCTTGCCACTCTTGCCGTCATCACAGTAGATACGATACTCGCAATCGCCTACAAATTTTACACATTCCTCCTTCTGGGCAGCGATAGAAAGGGAGTTGTTGCCCTTATCCTTATCGCTCACCGAACGGCGAACATAGATCGCCGTAATTCCGTTTGTTGGTTTTGTTGTTTTCTTCATTATTGACCTCCAATTGCTGTTTGCAATCGGACGGTTGGTTTTACATCTATATCATAGCACAACCGCCCGAAAATTGCAACAGCCTAACTGAAACTGTAATTATTTTCGGCAGAGTGCCAGATTATTCAGTTGTTTCTTCTGTTCTGTTACGGCGCATTGCACCGAGGAAAATGTCGTACATCTTGTTGATTTTATGCTGTCTGATTGTTTCGGGAACATTGTCTGGATAAACGACCTTAACCTTTACTCCGTCAGCAACATATTCAACCGCCTTTTCTCTTTCTACGGCAGATGTTGTATTCAATTCTCATTGTCCTTTCCGACAGCATTATTTCTATCTCGCTGTCTGTTGTATTTTAATCTTCACAAGGATTGGTCTTGTCCTCATAGAAAGAATTACGTCCGACCTTATTGACAGAGCCGTTGTCGGCAAGCTCACCGATCTGCTCAAAGCTCATACCGCTGTCGGTCAGCTTACAGATAAGCGTATGCTCCGCAGTGACAGCATCAATAAGCTCCTGTCCCTCTTTGCTGTAAAGCTCAGAGAGTGCATCATAAGTAATCAGCTTGTTCTTCTCAATCAGCTTACGTCGGCGTTCGTTAGCTGCTCTGATAGCCTTTTCAAGATTATCGAGCTTTGCATTGTTGTCGGTCAATGTTGCACTCATTCTGTTCACCTCGCTTTGTTTTGTTATCGTAGGATATTCTTAAACCCCACAATAATATTATAGCGCGAAACACCGCCTTTTGTCTATTCGCATTGCGCTCAAACTTTCTATATCAAAGGACTTTTCCCGTTCGACAAATTGTTATGGGGAAAATGAAAAAGCTGCGGAGCGGAAAACGCTTCACAGCTTGTAATGAATATTCAGTTTTATTTGGTGAGCTGGTTGTTACTAAGATAAATCAGAATTTAATTGTTTTTCCATCTTTTTAAAGAAGGAAATAACTTCGTACAATGCTCTCTCATTTCTTCATTCGTCATCCCTGCTTGTGATCCATATTGAGAACACATTTCAATATATTCTTCCATTGTAACATTATCAATAAATTCTCCATTTATATAGCAATACTTACAATAATCATTATTGATACTTTCATCTTTATTTGTACCTAATTGTTCATTTGAAGTGATAGGCATACCACAGCTTTGACATACTTTATTTTCCATTTCCGATTCCTCCATTCATAACGATGAATTCCGATTTTTGCGTAAAAACCATTGGTTTCCTCTATGCCTATAATTATACACCTTCTCCCCGAAAAAGTCAACCAGATTATTGGCATATCCATCAAGCCAACATCAACATTTTTATGCAACAGGTAGAACTTTGATTTTTCTGAAAAGTTTTTCATCAAAATTCTCCCCGTTTTTTCGATTTTTGTACTTGTATATATGGAGGGCAATGCGACCGAGGGCAACTTACTATATTGGCATTTTCAATAATAAATAGTAATCCTATTTATGCACAAGGGAGAATTATTATGAACAAAATGTAAACTTTTGCGGATTTCTATGTCCAAACTTCAAATTCCTCGGTTAATTTATAGAGGCANTATACGAAGATGACCGCCAAAAAAAGCGGCGGATATNATGAAAGTNGCACAGCTCCAATTCGCTGATAGAACAGCGAAAGTCTGAGCCGTAAGGATAGGCTCAGACGAAAAAATGCGCATAGACGCAACAAAAATAGCAAGCATAGTATTTTGCGCCGCACACGGACGAAAATACATCTGCTTGTTAGGGACACATTCCCTAAGACCTTTGTAAAAAACGGCTTACGCCGAAAATAAAAAACAGAATGGAGATACCATTATGGAAACCGAAAAAAAGAAAAGGGGCAGACCGCCCAAGCACAAGACCACCGAAACCACGGGTTTGACCTATAACGGAGCTATCAATTATGCTTTGGATAAACAGGTCAAGTCCGAGCTTGACGATTCCCTTGCACACAAGTCCGAGGACGAGCTTACCGAGGACGAACGCAAATACCTTGAAAATCAGAAAGAAAACAAGTCCCGAACACTCAACATTCGCTTCACAGAAAGCGAGTATCAGGACATTGGGAATAAGTGCAGACAGTTTGGCTATAAGAACAAATCAACCTATGTCCGTGATTGTGTAAGAGCAAGAGTTGATTTGTCCGTTGACCGTGCCGAATTTTCGGAAACCAATCGCCTTATGAAAGCTGTCGGTAACAACATTAACCAAATAGCGATCAGGCTTCACAGCACAGGTAATTTTTACGAAGAAGATATGTCCGAAATAAAGAGAGGTGTAAATCAGATTTGGCAGTTACTTCTATCCATTCAATCAAGGCAACAGTCGGAGCGGCAATCAGTTACATCACAAACGGAGATAAGACCGTCAACGGTTTATATGTCAGCTCTTATGCTTGCCGAGCCGACAGCCGAGGAGCAGCAGAGGACTTCCGCACCATCAGAGCCACAGGAACAGGACGGACAAAAATCCTTGCACATCACATAATTCAGAGCTTTGAGCCGGGGGAAATTACTCCCGAACAAGCCTTACAAATTGGTGAGGAGCTTTGTGACCGATTGTTAAAGGGCGATTATCAGTATGTGCTTGCCGTTCACAGCGATAAAAAACATATCCACACGCACATAATTTTCAATAATACAAACCTCTATAACGGTCTTAGCTTTACCACCGAGCATAATCAAGGTAAGGTCAGCGAACGATCGTGGGCAAAGCTCCGTGAAATTTCAGACGAAATATGCAAGGAACATGGATTATCTGTTATTGCTGAACCCGAANAAGGTCAGAGCGTATCACACTTTGNACACGATATGCAGATACNGGGCAAGTCGTGGAAAGATAAGCTCANAGCCNAANTTTCCGAAGTTGCATTTTATAGCAAGAGCTTTGAGGACTTCTTGCAGAGATGTACCGAGTGCGGTATAGAGTATGTGTATAAGCCAAAAAACAAGGTCAAGCTGAAATTCCGCTTGAAAGACGAGGGACAGCAGAAATTCACAAGAGCTGATACGCTGGGAGCAGATTATACCCCCGAACGCATTGCCGAGCAGATAGAGCATATACAGAAAGCCCTTGCGGTCACGGATAAATTTGCGGAAAAGAAATCCACTGAAAAGACTGTTGCTGTTACTCTGTCCAAGCCTGTTGTTACACCTAAGACCGAGCCGACCAAGAGCAAAGGTCTTACAGAGGAAGAATTCTTTGCTTTGTTGAGAGAGCCGACAACACCTGAAATCAATCCGACCGAGAGCCAAGCATCTGAAAAGAAAGAAGATGTATGGGCAGAGATCAGAGATATGCGTAATGCCGATCAGATGATAGCCGACCTTGAATCGGGCGGTATCACATCGCTTAGAGATTTACGGAGTTTCTTTTGGAATTTCAAACACGATGATNANCATACNGANGNNCTTTCCGAACNNNAAACNAAAATCAAGGCTCTTGATAAGCTCATCATAATGATGAAACACCGTTCCGAGCATTCCGCAATTTACAAGCAATACAAGGAGTGTTCAGCTTTTCGGCAAAAGTNTTTCAGAAAGAAAAATGCTAATGCTATTGACAGCTACGAACAAGCCGATCAGTACATAAAGGAGCATATCAAGGATTATGCCGTTGATGGTAAAGCACCCAAGCGGAGCGAGTTGGAGCAAATGCTCATTGATCTGAAAATGGAGTACAACGCCCTTGTTCCCGAACATAACGCTTTCCTCGAAAAGAAAGCTGCCGCTGCTCCGTACTTAAAAACGGTACGCACTTACCTTGAAAACCAAAAGAAACAGGAGCGTGACAGACAATACAGAGAGAGGAAACTTACTCAGCAGAAAAAGAAAGACACACTTGAATAAAGAAAGGACGATATTATGAGCAAAATAGGTTATATCCGTGTATCTACGGAGCATCAGGAAACCGCAAGACAGCAAGAGATTATGGGTAGCTATCAGGTTGACCGCATTTTCTCCGAAAAGCTCTCAGGAGCAACCACAGACCGTCCTCAGCTCAAAGCTATGCTTGACTATGTGCGTGAGGGTGATACTCTCTATGTGGAGAGCATCAGTCGCCTTGGGCGTTCCACAAAGGATTTGCTAAACATCATTGACACACTCAACGACAAGGGAGTTACTCTCATCAGCCACAAGGAGAGCATTGATACAGATACACCTACGGGAAAATTTATGCTTACCGTGTTCGCCGCCCTTTCTCAACTTGAAAGAGAGCAGCTCAAACAGCGACAGCGTGAGGGCATCGAGATTGCCAAAGCACAGGGCAAGTACACAGGGCGAAAGCCTATACCTATCGACTGGGCGAGATTTGGACAGCTCTATGGGGAATGGAAAGCTAAGAGCATCACTGGTAGGGATTTTATGCGGAGAATGGACTTGTCAGCTAATACTTTCTATCGCCGTGTGCGTGAGTATGAAACCCACAACGGTANCTCCGCNCCGACCTCTGCTTGACTATGCCCTNTGNCGAACGGAAACACACCNTAGAGCCGNTCGCCCTTGCGGAGCGTAANNNTTAACCGCCTAAAAGAACAAGCNCTCAGAGCGTTTCTGAGAGCTTGCGGTTAGATATTCAGTTCCAATAGAGTATGTGCTTATTATGGAGTATGCCATAATGCTGTTTTGAACTTGTGAGGAACGGAAAACAAGTGCGCCAATAGGCTATGGGATTTGATGACATTATACAGCCATTAATGCATAACATTCTACAACAATCGAACCTATCAATAAAATTAACGAAAAAATGGTCATAGCAATTGCAGCTATCAAGTCTTCCTTTTCAAGACAAGAGTTTTTCGGTTCTTGTTGTGAGTAGATGACCGTTACACTGTCGCCAACTTTCCATTTAACATACAATCGTGCGCCGATACATAAATATTCTTCATTATTTACATGATACTTGATTTCATAGTGATTTCCTCTTCCATAGCCCAAACCAATAATTTCGCCTATAGTACGGCATCCGAATCTATGAAGAGATATCGTGTTAACAAGTTCTTTCATAGAATAGCCAAACATAAACGCAGTCGTCACCGTAAAAAACGAGAATGTAAAGAATATCATAAAGTTATCCTTGAAAAACAACATACCAACAAGAAATATAATAAACAGAACAAATACCATAATGGATAAACCCAATAATATTTTTAATGTAACTTTTCTTGTTCTTTTGTTGATTAAAAATACTATGATAGCAATTAAAACCAATGGTACCCAGTAAAAATCAACTAACCTAATATTCAATCCCCCCTACATTACTTATCATTACAATATATGACATAATATAAAAAGTCTATAATTTTGATTTCATAACTGAATGCTTCGAAAATCATTTATATACACGTGCATCAATGAAATAACGTGCGCTTTTCATAGATTCATAACTCAATTCTTTTTTAGTTTGTTCTGCATCCTTCACATTTTTCTTGTTTAGCAGGTGTTTCAGTGATTTAAGAATGCCTGCTTTTTCCATAGAAATGAAATTATCTGTTTCCTCAAGACGCATGGTTATAACATATCTCTGATAGTTAATAATATCAAAAGGAGAAACACTGCCGGAACCTTCGTTAACATAATATTCACCATTAGAATTTCTTGACATCTTGGTTGTAATATCATCTTCCCATTCAGCAGCCAGACAATCAGCCATACTTGCAGCGCAACAAGTCTGATATGTGTACTGGGCTGTTTCCGGTATACCTGTCAGTGTACCAAGTGCAACTACAGTTTCTATTGTTGCACCGACATTTCCACACCATGATATGAATGTATGAGCAGTTTCATATAAAAATTCTTCAGCTCCATTCTGTAACGACTGCTGAATCTGCTGGCGTTTAAGTTCTTTGCCGTCTTTGATAGCAGGAATAATCTCATCTAAAACATTGTACAAAGTACTATTCTTTGTTCTATTTTGGATTTTTGTCAGAATCTCCTCAGAATCATTGAAAAAGTTTACACTGTTCTGAAGATCTGTATAGCAATCATATGTTGAACCAGCTTCTGCCGCTGTACCAGCAGCCACCATGAGAAAATCACCCACTCTAAGAAATTTGTCTCCTGTTTCCTTGAACGCATTACTCAGTCCACGACCAGCATCTCTCAACATTGCTTCTCCAAATTTTGGAGAAACAAGAACGTCAAATTGAGTTAAATCTGTTATTTCACGGTATTCCTTAGCCCATTCCATAAATTGATCTGCATTCTCACAGTACTTAAGTCCTTTTTCCGCTTTTTTACTTTCAATAAACGCCTTCTGTGCTTTTGTATATTCAGTAACATTAAATCCAAATGTAACTTTATCATTCAACGCAATATTTATATTGGTATCAAAATCAGCAGCATAAATCGTACGCAAATAAACAAGATAGTTTTTAGCATCATTTAAAGTAAGAATTGTCAAAGCATCCTGATAATCCTGATTGTTATAAGACTCATAGAGTTTTGTCAACATAGCGGATACTTCCTTGACATATATGTCATGCTTA
>WFLX010195680.1_pt1 | contig 17863 bp, 17 predicted proteins | sample 4967041 | NCBI WGS metagenome assembly WFLX01 (sample SAMN12857096, study PRJNA449069) | gut metagenome | isolation source: stool from male and female vole | host: Microtus ochrogaster | place: USA:Florida | collected 2017 | reverse complement strand
GAGGTTGCCTCATCCAAAATCAGCATAGGCGGCAGGCAAAGCATGACTCTGGCTATACACAGCAGCTGTTTCTGCCCTTGTGAAAGACTTCCGCCGTCCTCGTTTATCACTGTGTCATACCCCTCGGGCAGACGCTTGATAAAGCTGTGGGCGTGGGAAGCCTTTGCCGCCGCAATAACCTCTTCGTCCGATGCTTCCGGCTTCCCCATACGAATATTATCTCTGATAGTACCGGCCCGCAGCCACGTCTCCTGAAGCACCATACCATAATTGGTACGCAGACTTCCTCTGGTAAGCTTTCGTATATCCGTTCCGTCCACCTTGATACTGCCGGCATTTACATCATAAAAGCGCATCAAAAGATTAATCACCGTAGTCTTGCCGCAGCCGGTAGGTCCTACAATTGCCACTCTCTGCCCGGATTTCACCCGCAGATTAAAATTTTCAATCAGCTTTTTCTCCGGAACATAGCTGAAAAATACATTATCCAATGTCACATTGCCCTCAGGATTTACAAGTGCCTTCGCATCCTCCGCATCCGGTACCTGTGGCTGCTCTTCTATCAGTTCAAAAATACGCGCCGCACACACAAACGCATTCTGCAGCTCCGTAACCACGCCGGATATTTCATTGAAAGGCTTAGTATACTGGTTTGCATAGCTCAAAAAGCAGGAAAGCATTCCCACAGTAATCCCGCCTCCATCCTGTATTGCGATAAACGCTCCGAAAATGCCTACTCCCGCATAAACCAGACTGTTTACAAAACGGGTGGCAGGATTGGTAATGGACGAAAAAAAGATAGCCTTCAGGGAGCATTTCTGCAGCCGCCCGTTAATTTCCTCAAACTGCTCCTTCACAGCTCTTTCTCTGGAAAAGGTCTTCACAATCTTCTGGTTGCCGACCATCTCCTCTATAAGCGAGGTCTGCTCTCCTCTTGTTTCCGACTGCTCCTGAAACATCACATGGGTCTTCTTGGCAATAAAGCGCGCCACAAGAAAGGAAACCGGTGTTATGCAAACCACTACCAGCGTAATGGGGATATTGGTAACAAGCATAAAGCCCAGCGTTCCCACTATGGTAAGCACGCCGGTAAAGAGCTGGGTAAAGCCCATCAGTAAGCCGTCCGCAAAGGTATCCACATCCGCAATGACCCTGCTCACCACGTCACCGGTAGCATGTGAATCCAGATACTTCAGAGGAAGTATCTCAAGTCTGCGAAACGCATCCTCTCTGATATCCTGCACCACATGATAGGTTATATAGTTATTACAGGTATTCATCACCCACTGGGCGATTGCCGTTGCCGCCACTGCAATTGCAATTTTCTTTATAATTGTCAGAATACCCGGCATATCCACAAGCCCTTCATCGAGCATCAAATCCACGGCNCTGCCTGTCAGAATGGGAATATACAGGGTAAGCGCCACGNTAGCCGCTGCCAGCACTAAAGACAGCCNCACCATAAACCAATNTTTTTTTATATAGCTTAAAACCTTTTTCGCAGTNGAAAAATTATTCATCTCTATTTTCAGCCTCTTTTCTATATCGATTTGCCAGTGCACATCTTACCGTGAACCGTAATGCTTCTGCCAAAGACCGCTGCCTTTCATTTATTCTGCAGCCTTTGTCTCCGACGGATACTGCGAATAATAAATTTCCTGATAAACCTCACAGCCTGCCAGAAGCTCCTCATGGGTGCCGATTCCCGCTACCTTCCCGTCATCCAGCACAATAATCTTATCCGCATGTCTTATAGTGGAAGCACGCTGGGAAACAATAAAGGTTGTGGTAGTATCCTCAATGGTACGCAGTGCGGCACGAAGCTTTGCGTCCGTAGCATAATCAAGCGCCGAAGCGCTGTCATCCAAAATCAATATTTCGGGTTCCCTTACCAACGCACGGGCAATGGTAAGCCTCTGCCTTTGTCCGCCGGACAAATTCTTGCCGTTCTGGGATATATGTGCCTCCAGCTTCCCGTCCTTGCCCTCTACGATTTCTTTCGCCTGTGCCAATGTAAGCGCCTGCCACATTTCCTCCTCGGTGGCATCTGGCTTACCCCAGCGCAAATTACTGCTGACGGTTCCCTTGAAAAGCACGGCCTTCTGAGGCACAACCCCGATACGGTTTCTAAGCTCCTCCTGCCCATATTCCCGTAAATCTTTTCCCTCCAGACGGATTTCCCCCTCCGTTACCGGATAAAAGCCGGGAATCAGATTCACAAGGGAGGTCTTCCCCGAGCCTGTACCGCCGATAATTCCTATAGTATCTCCTCTGTTTACCGAAAAATGAATATCATTCAGGGTCTTCTCTCCTGCACCCTTATAGGTGAGAGAAACATGCNCAAAGCNAAGANAAGCCCCTGTNCCNACGNCTCCACGGCTGTCAAACTCCTTTACATTTTGTATAGCAATACCCGCCTCTGTTTCTTCATTCTGTATATCAAACACCGCTGCCACACGGTCCGCACAGGCTAGCGCCTTGGTAATGGTAATAATCAGGTTGGCGAGCTTCACCAGCTCCACTAAAATCTGGGACATGTAATTCAAAACAGCCACAACCTCACCCTGCGTAAGGCTTCCGATATCAACCTTAACGGCACCCATGTATATTAACGCCATAACTGCTCCATTGACAATGACATAAGTAACGGGATTCATACAGGCGCTGATTTTTCCCACAAACAGCTGAAGGGAAGCAAGCGCCCTGTTATTTTCCTTAAATTGCTCCTCCTCCCGCTCCTCCTGATGAAAGGCTCGGATAACACGCACGCCGGTAAGGTTCTCTCTGGTAATACCCAGAACTCTGTCCAGCTTTCCCTGCACTTTTTTATAAAAGGGAATGGTCCACATCATAATACCGAATACCACCACTGCCAAAAGAGGGATTGCCACTACAAATACAAGGGCGCATTGTACATCAATGGTAAATGCCATAATCATGGCACCGAATACGATAATGGGAGAGCGCAGGAACAAACGCAGCACCATGTTCACGCCGGACTGTACCTGATTGATATCACTTGTCATACGGGTAATCATGGTGGAGGTTCCCACCTTGTCAATATTGGTAAAATTCAAATCCTGTATATGTCCGAAAAGAGCTGTACGGAGCTTTGTGGAAAAACCCACCGCCGCCTTTGCCGCAAAAAATTGTGCCGTAATGGAGGAACAAAGCCCCACAACGGCAAGCGCAAGGAGACACAGCCCCATCCGCACAATATAGCCCGTGTCCTTATTGGCAATACCCCTGTCAATAATATTTGCCATTACTAACGGCACAAACAGCTCGAAAAACGCCTCCAGCAGCTTAAACAACGGAGCCAGCACTGACTCCTTCTTATAATCTTTTAAATATACCAATAATCTTTTCATAGCTTACCTCATTTCTGCGCTGCCTTATGCGCATCACAAGTTTGTGGTTGCAACGCAGATACAGACTTGCANATGAANGATTTAAAAACCTTTCACTCTTATGCTNCATCNCCGAAATTCTCCGCCATAGCCGACGGGATGTATGCAGGAATCAAAAGAGCCGGGCGGGAGGCGTTCTGCCGCCGCCATACCGACTCTTTATTTTTGTATTCCGAGTACCGCAACTTATATTTTAAAACGTACTTATTACCCGACAATTATTTAACACTAAGCTTCCATGCCGGAACTCTTTTGGCATAGACACAAGCCTAATTTCAGATTTTCGATGCTCAGGAACAAATTTCCCCACCGTTTTCTATATCGAAATCCGCAGTCTTTTCCGGCGCCACGCTCTTAAGATACAGCTCCTCAAGCTGTGCCTCATCCACCACATCGGGAGCGTTTGTCATCAGACAGGAAGCGTCCTTTATCTTAGGGAAAGCGATAACCTCTCTGATATTGTCAGCCTTCACAAGCAGCATGACAAAGCGGTCCAGACCGATTGCCAGCCCTGCGTGAGGGGGTACACCATACTTAAAAGCGTTTAACAGGAAACCGAATCTCTCGTACGCCTGCTCCTTGGTAAAGCCCAGCACCTGAAACATTTTCTCCTGCACGTCGTCCTGAAAGATTCTCACGCTGCCGCCGCCAAGCTCAACGCCGTTTAATACAATATCATATGCCTTTGCACGGACTTTTCCCGGATCGGTGCCCAAAAGCTCCAAATCCTCCTCCATAGGCATGGTGAAGGGATGGTGCATTGCCACATAGCGGTTTTCCTCCTCGCTCCACTCGAGCAGAGGGAATTCCGTTACCCACAGGAAATTAAATTTATCATTGTCAATCATGTCAAGCTGACGCGCCACCTCCAAGCGCAGGGCACCCAGTACGGACCACACGGTTTTTTGTGTATCTGCGGCAAAAAGCAGCAAATCTCCTGCCTCACCGTCCATTGCCTTCACTAATGCCGAAAGCTCTTCCTCTGACATAAACTTTGCAAAGGAGGACTTGTAACTTCCGTCCGCCTGTACGGACAGATAAGACAGACCCTTAGCGCCGTAGCCCTTGGCAAATTCCACCAGTGCGTCAATTTTTTTTCTGGGCATTTCCGCCTGACCCTTTGCATTGATACCCATAACGCTGCCGCCCTTTTCCAATGCTTGAGTAAATACCCCAAAACCGCAGCCTGCCACTGCCTCGGATACATTCACAAGCTCCATGCCGAAGCGAGTGTCAGGCTTGTCGGAGCCGTAGCGGTTCATAGCCTCCGTCCAAGTCATACGTTCGATGGGAAGTGATACCTCAAGACCGATTGCCTCCCTGCACACCCTCTGTACCATTCTCTCGGTAACGTCAATAACATCATCCACATCCACAAAGGACATCTCCAAATCCGNCNGCGTAAATTCAGGCTNNCTGTCCGNACGCAAATCCTCGTCACNGNAGCATTTTGCAATCTGAAAATATCTATCATATCCGGAGCACATAAGCAGCTGCTTAAACAGCTGGGGCGACTGGGGTAATGCATAAAAGCTGCCGGGATGTATACGGCTGGGAACCAGATAATCTCTTGCTCCCTCAGGAGTTGACTTCTGCAAAATAGGCGTCTCAATCTCCAAAAAGTCCTCTTCACTCATATAACTGCGGATTGCGCTCACGATTTTACTTCTAAGCATCAGATTCCTCTGTAAATCAGGTCTGCGCAAATCAAGATAGCGATATTTCAGACGCAGCTCCTCCTTTGTCTTGGAATCTGCCTCAATGGGAAAAGGCGGCGTCTGCGCCTCAGATAAAATACGCACCTCGCTTGCTCTCACCTCAATCTCGCCGGTTGCCAAATTCTCATTGACCGCGCCCTCGCGTCTTGTTACCTTGCCCACAACGGCTACCACAAATTCACTTCTCAGCTTCTCCGCCTTTAGAAAACTCTCTGTACCGCACTCGCTCTCCTCAAAAACCACCTGCAAAATACCGGCACGGTCACGCATATCCACGAATATGATACCACCCTTGTTGCGCTGCTTCTGCACCCAGCCCATTACTGTAACCGTTTCACCTACGTTAGCCGCTGAAATTTCCCCGCAGCGATATGTTCTTTTCAAGCCCTTCATTGACTCTGCCATTGTAATAAACCTCGATTCTGCCTTGAGGCAACATATTATAATATCTCCTGCAAACCATCCGNCCCGCGCTACTGCTTCAACNGCTCTTTATAANANTCTGCANATTCCTCATANCCCTCCTTCATAAGCTGCTCTTTTTGGAATTTTTTATTTTTATTCATGCGTGCCACAAGCACCTGTGTACCGTCGCGACGCGCCTCCTGCGCCTTGGCTATCACTCTGCACAATTCATCGCCGCCAACGCCCTTTTCAATCAAATACGCCACCCGCTTTGGTCTTACGGGCACCTTAAAGCCGCTCTCCATAAGAAGAAGGATAATTCTCTCAAATCCAATCGAAAAACCGCACGCCGGAACATCATTGCCGGTAAACTTTCCTACCATCTTGTCATACCTNCCGCCACNGCCGNAGCTTCCGCCGAACTCAGGCATGGTAATNNCAAANANAGTTCNGGTATAATAAGACATTCCACGCACTAGGGTTGCGTCAAACACAATCTCAAAGTCAGAGGATTTGGTTGCACGGACGCTCGCCATGATCTCCTGTAGGCTCTGCTCCACCTCAGGCTCCAAAAATTCTCCCAAGGCATTTGCAAGATACGCCACGCCGTCCGTTGCTTCGGAAAGCCCCTTAAACAGGCTTAAGTATTTGTCCACGCAGACCTTTTCAAAACCGTTTGCCAAAAGCTCCTGCTCTACGCCCTCAAGCCCTATCTTGTCCATCTTATCCAAAGTGATAAATACGCTGTCATAGCTTTCCTCCGAAAAACCGCTGTATGCCGCCATTGCCTTCAAAATCCGGCGCTCATTAATACGGATCCGGAAATTCTTAAAGCCCAGCTTTCCTAGTGTCGTGGTTGTGGCAAGAATCAGTTCTATTTCCGCCAGATTGGAAGGTTCGCCCAAAATATCAATGTCACACTGCATAAACTGACGATATCTGCCTCTCTGGGGCCTGTCCGCCCTCCATACATTTCCCATCTGCAGTGCCTTAAAGGGTGTGGGAAGCTGTGCCGCATTGTTAGAATAAAAACGCACTAACGGCACTGTCAAATCATAGCGCAGTCCGCTGTCCACCACCTCGTCCTCCGTGGAAGCCGCCTCAACGTTCAGCTTTTCTCCCCGCTTTAAAATCTTGAAAATCAGCTTTTCGTTATCCCCGCCCTGCTTGCTGCTCAAATTTGCTATATTCTCCACACAGGGAGTCTCAATGGAGGTAAATCCAAACCTGCCATATGTCTCCTTGATAACGCTTATTACATAATCCCGGATTTGCATCTCCTCCGGCAAAATATCCTTCATCCCTGTCACAGGCTTCTTGCTAAGTGCCATAACAATCCTCCATGCCGCCGACAGCCCGCAAATTCGGGTATCGGCACAAATTTTACGCTCAAAAGAACCAAAAATATCTACTATATGATATATTTTTTCACGGTGGATGTCAAGGGTGAAGAAAATTTCAACCTCCCTGATTCGGCGGTATGCCAAAGCGTGCTGTGGGAGCAAAATTAAAGGCATTTGCCGGATATGCTCCTCCGACAAATGCCTTTCTTCCACGGACACTTAAATGCTGTAATCAAATCTGCTTCCGCTTTCCTTGGCGTCCTCAGACTTGATTTCACTCCAGTCCACACTCTTTATTTTTTTCAACAGCTCCTTCGCCGAATCAGCCTGTACTCTGGTTCTCTTTGTCCTATCCTGCTGGGCTTTGTCCTCCTTTTTATTCTCTCTTGCCTTGTCGATGCGTTCCCTCTGTTTCTCGTTTACTTTCTCCAGCTCCGCGAAATAGGATACCTCTCCGTCCTTTCCAATGGAAATACCCATACGGGTCACATCATCCTTCCTTGCGCCCAACTGATTCTGCATTTCGTCCAGCTTGCCTGTTGCCTCATTCAAAATTCCAAGATACTTGTCCTTTGCCTTGCTGTCGGACGCCATCTCCTCTAACACATCCGGCTCAATCAATACACTGTATTCCTTAGTTCCTCTGGAAAGATAGGTCGCCGCCTCCTCTTCGGTTTCATAGTCCGCCACCATAAAATCCATGTTCCCATAGATTTTCTTTAACTGCTGCAGCAGTTTCTTTGCCTTGTAGCTAAGATTTACCTGACTGTTTTTCTCAGCCTTATCTGCCTTGTCCTTCTCTTTTGTCTCTTTTGTCTGCTTGCTCTGTGCGCTTTTCTCATAATAACTGTTCTGATATACGCCATAGCCGTCAATTTTGCTCATACCTTTGCCCTCCTTGAACATAGCTTTGAAATCCGTTTCCTGCAGACATACCTTTATTGTGGTATACTACTGTATAATATATCGGCAGTTATGTTGTAAAAATTAGACCATGACAGTTAATTTGGGGCGTTCTATTTATTATGTATATCTGCCCGTGCGTTACAAGGCACATTCAAATCAATGCCACCTACCCTTTCGGAACGAACCGCAGACAAACCACCGTCTCTATCGCCGCCGTCCAAGGGAACATATCCACTCCCACGCCCTTTGTCATACGATAACCTTTTTTCGTCAAATACTGCAAATCCCTCGCCAGCGTTTCCGGATTGCAGGATACATAAACAATTTTTTTAGGCTGAAGCTTTATAACAGAGCTTAAAAACGCCTCGTCGCTGCCCGCTCTTGGCGGATCCATCAGCACTACATCCACCGAAACCTTCTGCTCCGCCAGCTGTACCATGAATTTTCCCGCATCCTGCTCATAAAAGGTAATGTTCTTTACCTCATTGCGCTTTGCATTAATTTTCGCATCCATGACAGCCGCTTTATTAAGCTCCACTCCCATAACCTCTTTTGCATGACCGCTTGCGATGATCCCTATGGTTCCCGTTCCGCAATATGCGTCCAGCACCGCCTCTTTCCCTGTAAGTCCTGCATATTCCAATGCCTTACCATAAAGCTTTTCGGTCTGCAGGGGATTGACCTGATAAAAGGATTTGGCAGAAATGCGAAAGGTCTTTCCGCAGAGAGTATCTTCAATATAGCCCTTACCGTAAAGTACCTTCTNCCTCTCTCCCAAAACCATACTGGTTGACCTGTCNTTTACCATTNNTNANAANCGNGGTGATTTCCGGNTNTTCCTTTANAANNGCCTTTACAAAATGATTCTTAGAGGGCAGTATCGGTGACGCCAGCACCAGAACCACCATAATCTGCCCGCTGTGAAAGCCTGTCCTAATCAACACATGGCGCAATAATCCGAAGCCTGTATCCTCATTATAAGGACGAAGCTTAAAGGACTTCATCAAATTTCTGATAGAAACAATGATTTCATCCGCTTTCTGGTTCTCCAGAAGGCAAGAATCCACCGGTACGATACGATGGGTATTTTCCTCGTAGATTCCAGAGATAATGTTATGTCTTCTATCCTGTCCAAACACTGCATGAACCTTATTTCTATAGTGATAGGCATCCTCCATTCCGATCATCGGTTCCCATTTTCCGAACCGCCCACAAAACTCCCTCAAGGTCTTTTCCTTCTTTTTGAGCTGCTCCCCATAACACAAGTGAAGCCATTTGCAGCTGCCGCATTTACCCCCCACCGGACCCTTCATAATACATTCCCTCACTTCTAAAGCATATTTAACATTCCTCNTTTAAGAGGACAAAANAAGCACCGACAGAATCGGTACTTTTCCCTATNGGAGTGACAAGATTCGAACTTGCGACCTCCGCCTCCCTAAGACGGCGCTCTAACCAAACTGAGCCACACCCCGTAACACGAATTGTATTATAACCCGTCTTAGGAAAAAAAGCAATACCTTTTTTATAAATTGTTGTAATTTTTATAACAATTTTCTCACCACTCTGTAATCCGCAGTCCTCCGCTGACCGTGGATACCGTAATTTCATTGTCTCCGCCGCCGTAGCTGCCGTCGGCATGTGTTCCCCGTTTATTNAAGNACAGCACGTCATCAAAAAATGTGGAAGCCTCTCCGCTTGCCGAGGAAAAGTGCAGATTAAGAGAAACCTCCGAAGGAAAACGCAAGGCTACCTCGCCGCTGGTGGTTCCTATATCAAGATTTCCAGTAAGCTCATTAAAAATAATACGGACATCACCGCTGACTGTATTTGCCCTGCCATAACTCCTCCCCTCTGCCACCGAAATATCACCGCTGGTTGTACTAAGGTCAAAGCCGCCGTTTATCTCATCCAGCCGAATTTCACCGGACACCGTGCTGACATTGCGCTCACCTTCGCCCCCCAGAACATGAACATCACCGCTGGTGCTGGAAATTACCGCGGCGCCGTCTATCTGTTCCAATATAATATCACCGCTTGTCGTAGATGCTTTAACGCTCTTTCCCGTTGTCTGCCCAAGTTTGATATCACCGCTTGTAGAGGTTAGCTTTATATTATCCGCATCCACCTTGGGGAAATTAATGTCTCCACTGGTGGTCGAAACATAAAAATCATGCCATCCAAGAAAATCACAATCAGCCCGGATATCTCCGCTGACCGTTGCCACCGACAGCCCTGAACTGAAATTGACCGGCAGATAAACTTCTATGTAACCGTCATGATGATTCCCAAAAGAAATGAATGAAAAAGAATTCCTTCTTTTCCCCTTTATCAACAATTCGGAACCCTTCCGTTCCACCGTAGAGAGCTGATCTTCCTCCGGGTCAAAATTTAAAAACTCACGGACAATAATATTTTGGCCCTCATTTTCATAAAAATAGACACTGTTNGAATTCANTCCNTATTGTANATCCAGCTTGGAAATCNNATCCGNCTNAATTTCCTTTTCCGTTACAAGCTCATAATTCTGATAGAAACCATTGCTGTGATATATAAACGCCTTTCCCTCGTCTCCACGCAGTCCAATCCTTAAACCGACACACAAAAACACAATCAACACACTAAGAATTACAATCAGTACCTTTTTTAATGTCCTCATTTATTTGATACCTCCGTATAATAAACGCCCTTATCTCTACTCAGTCGATTTCAGGCTTAAGATTAGCTCAACCACGGCCTGCACACAACCGCCAATCAGGAAAATTACCCATGTAANGTACNATGNCGATGTNTCAAAGCNGATAAGNNAATACAANACAATCGTNAGNGTNCAGANAATTGCNCTGATNNANTGCTTAATCGCCTTATCTCTATTAGAAATATACTTGGATTCCTTATAATTCTCCACCAGATTCTCTTCCTTCTTTTGATAGTTTGGATACATATTTGCCGCATAAACCAACATACAGGTAGGAACAATACAAATTGCGCCTGCAAGAATCAACCCCAGCAGGGAAAAGTCGATTCTTGCCCCCGAAAAGAAAAACATGTCCCCCAACAGTGTACAGGTCAGTAGTACAACCCCCGCAAAAATATAGATACCTACGGCAACCGCCGTCAGCATCGCTTTCTTCTTTCGCTCCGCCTCCGTGAGACATAGGGGATTCTTCTCCTCCAAATCCTCAAACAGCTCCGTCACATCCCCGATAGAATTAATCACTGTCTGATAGGCATCCTCCGGAGCATATCCCTCGCTTAAAAGGTCCTCGTACTTTTCAATAGTATTCTGCGTCATCTCCTCCTTCATATCCAGCGCCTTACGCGTCTTGGGCGCTGCAACAAATAACATTTCAATATGCTTTCTTATTTTCTCATTCATACTTTTCCTCACTTTCCGCCGCTTCAGCTATACAAACATTAATGAAGGACACTGTCCTTGCGCTCTTTTGGTTATCTTAGTAACCTGTGGAATTTGAAATCACACTTTTTCCTCATCTGCCCCTCAGGGTTATTTTAAAAGCTGGTCTATCGTCATTTTAGCCTCTTCCCAATCCCGCCTATAGTTCTGATAGGCTTTCCTGCCCTCCTCCGTAATAGCATAGTAGCGTCGGCGGGCGCCAACCGTTTCATTGCCCCAATACGTCCGAATATATCCTGCCTGCTCCAGTCTTCTGAAAGCCGAATACAAGGTCGCTTCCTTCAGCTCGCATTTGTTATCAGTCTTCCTCATAATATCCTTATTAATCTGATAGCCATAGCTGTCCTGCTCCAGAAGATGCGAAAGGATAATCGCTTCCGTATGCCCCCTCAGAATATCGGATGTAATTGACATGCTCTCTCCTCCTTTGCTTCATCATATATACAATATACACATATATACCTCGCCTGTCAATGTATATTTAATTTATGAAGTATATAAATTTTGTAATCCCATAAAAATCAAATTATCTGCGGCAGTCATCAAATGTATGAGCAGGTATATCTACCTGCCCATTGCCCGCAAAAACAAAACTGCCGCATCAGGATATCCGATACAGGAGCATTCAAATTCCAAATACGGAAATGCTATCTCCTGCATTTTCAATTCTTAATGCGACAGACCGTTTCATTCTATATTCTTTTTTCATCCACCCTGCAGTCCTTGTTATGGGCCTGCAACTTGCCTTAAGGCGTTTTTTCCTTCCGGCAGTACTTTGCTTTCCTGCTAAAGCCTTCTTTTCTATTATTTCTTTCCGTTCTGCGTTTCTGCTCCCTCAGGCAGCTGCCTGCCCCTCTGCGATTTCCTGTTTACCTGCTGCGCCCTGCTTCTCCCCGCTTCTTCCGCTCTGTCACGACTGCTTTTATCCCGCTTTTCCGGCGGCTCCTGTCTGACCACAGCGCCTCTCTGTCCTGCGTTACGTTTATTTACACTGTCACGAAACAACGCATAAACCGTCGCAGTAAGCGGAATGAAAAATAAGATACCCGCCACACCGAACATACTGCCTCCGAGGCTGACTGCCGCCAGCACCCATATGGAAGGCAGCCCGACAGAGCTTCCCACAACCTTAGGATAAATCAAATTACCTTCGATTTGCTGTAATACCAGGAACATGATCACAAACCAGAACGCCAAAACCGGATTCTGTATCAGTATCAGAAAGGCGCCGGTAACACAGCCGATAAAGGCTCCGACTATAGGGATCAATGCCATAAATGCAATCAGCACACCCACCATGACCGCATAAGGCATACGGAAAATTTTCATGGCAATCACAAACATGGTTCCCAATATCACCGCTTCCAGACACTGCCCCGTAATAAAGTTACTGAAATTCTTATAAAGCAGCCCGCACACCTGCAATATTCTCTCCTTGGCCTTTACCGGAAAATATGCCGTTAAAATCCTGATTCCCTGATCCTTTAACTTCTCCTTCTGAGCTAATATGTATAACGCAAAAATAAAGGAAATAACTCCGTTTACAATTCCGCTCACAATACTGCCTGCAACGTTAACCGTAGAAGTCAAAACATTGCCCACACCGTTTTTCAGGAAACCGATGATACCGTCCGCCACGCTCTCCCAATTAATCTCCATATCCTCCAAGGCTGCCACCGGGTCCTTCAGCTCGGGATAGCTCTGGCTAAGCTTCTCAAGCTCTACAAGCATATTGCCGAAAAAGACTGGGATTTCCCGTCCCAGAGTGGCGGCTGTTTCGTATATCTGCGGCAATATGGTATAAACTACCAGTGCAATCACTAATACTACCGCCGCAATCGCCAAAAGCATACTGACAGGACGTTTCAGCTTCTTTGCCGCCCTTCCCTTCCAGCCCTTTAAAAGCCCCTCTTCTATTCCCCTCATGGGCAGGTTCAACACAAAGGCAGTCACGCCTCCATACAGGAAAGGACGGGCTATCCGAAAGAAAAAGTCAACAGTTTCAAACGCCTTCTCGCTATACATTAACAGCAGCACCAGCACTGCGCCGAATATCATAAGTCTGCGTATTTGCTTAATCGTTTCTTTTGAAAATCCCATTGCCATACCTCCCCGCCAGCTCAGGCGGTCATTCACTCAAAATTTGAAAACGCACTTTTTCCAAACTTATGCCTCTTCATCCTTTGTCGCTAACAGCTTAAGCAAAAACTCCCACACTCTCGCCGTGGAGGAAATACTCAAGGTTTCCTCCGTAGTGTGAATATCTCTCATCTGCGGTCCAATGGAAACACAGTCCAAATCATCAATTTTATTTGCCAAAATACCGCACTCCAACCCTGCGTGAATGGCTTCTATCCGTGGTTTTTTGCCGTACATTTCCTCATATACCGATACCATTTTTTCCCTGAACGGTGAATGTACCCGATATTTCCAGCCCGGATAGTCACCCGACAGCACGCAGTCGCCTCCCGACAGTCCGGTGATTGCCGCAACCTTCTCCGCCAAGGCATACTTTGCACTCTCAACGCTGCTGCGCAGGGAAATTTCCACGGTAAGAAGCTGATTTACATATGTTAGAATTCCTAAGTTCAGGGAGGTTTCCACCAATCCGGCAATATCTGCGCTCATTCCCCAAACACCGTTGGGAAGTGCCCACAAAAAACCCGCTGCCCTTTTCGTGTCGGCCGGCGTGGCACAAAAATAAGTTCCCTGTTCCATTTCCTCCGACTGTATATAAACCTCCGGATCCTTCTCCGAAAGCTCTTCGGCAATCACTGTTTCCATACGCTTCAAAAGTCGTACAATTTCCGCCTTATCCTTCTCGTCTATTACCACAACCGCCCTGCTCTCTCTGGGAATCGCATTATCCGCCAACCCGCCGTCTGCGGCTAAAAGCCCCGCCGAAAGCCGTCCTGCCAGACTCCACAGCACTCTGGACAGCAGACTGATTGCATTTCCTCTCTCCTTGTGAATCTCGCCTCCGGAATGTCCTCCCAGTAAACCGCCTACCTTAATCTCAAATGCCGTTCCCTCCCGTTCTTCACATGTCAAGGTAAGGCTGCATTTCTGCCTTGCACCGCCTGCGCAGCTTGTTAAGAAAATCCCCTCATCCTCGGAATCCAGATTCAACATACGATTTCCGGTCAGCATGGACAAGTCTATTCCTCTCGCTCCGTCCATGCCCACCTCCTCATCCACAGTGAGCACTACCTCAAGCCGGGGATGCTTAATCGTGTCCGACTCCAGCAATGCAAGGGCGTATGCCACCGCAATGCCGTCGTCTCCCCCAAGGCTGGTGCCCTCTGCGCAAACCTTATCGCCGCTGACACAAACCTTCAATCCTTCCCTTGCCATGTCAATAGGACAATCCGGCTTTTTCACTGCCACCATANCCATATGCCCCTGCAAAATCACAGGCGGCTCCTTCTCATAGCCCGCAAAAGCCTCTTTTATGATAATTACATTCTTTAATTCATCCTGTACCCAAAACNGCCTNTGCTTCTTNGCAAACTCCACCAANTAATTGCTGATTGACTCCACATTTCCCGAGCCGTGGGGAATTCTTGTAATTTCCTCAAAATAATAAAAAACTCTCTTTGGCTCAAGCCCCGACAATACTCCCATATATTTACCATACCTTTCCACCGCGCTCATTATTTCAGAAAATCAAGCATTTCTTCTTTTGAAATTGCATTTTTCAGACAAAGCTTGGCTCCGTTCTCTGTGATTTCCATGGTTTTCGAGATTTCTATATATGTCGCCTCATCTATTTCTTGACCCATATAGTAATAATCGGTAACGCCCTCTCCTGTATATATGCCTTCTCCGTCATAAGTAGCGTTATAGCTGTAACTCAACACAGGAATGTCTCCGTCCGCAACCGTTTTGTCCATAGATGCCTGAAAATACTCCTGACCATATCCTCCCTCGTCACCGCCGCCATTCCATCTTGCAAACTTAGCCACAATACTATTCCGTTCAAAATAAGTCAGCTCTACCGTGGTCATAGAATCCACCATGCAAAATATTGCTCCGTCCTTTACTGTGTAAATGGAATACCGATCGTTCCCTCTGTCACCTGCTGCCAACTCGGGAATATCGTCGCCGTCCAAATAAATCAGTGAAAACACCGTGCCTTCATCATAATCCGCAACTTCCTGCTTATAAAGCGAACGGTATACGTCCGTATTGGCTCCGGCAGCGGGTGAGCAGGAAGCTTCAACTGATATCGTCTCAGGGCTTACACTAAGGGGCTGTCCTATTATTTCCATAGAGCGAGATTCCTGTGGTTCTTCATTGTCTGCTGTAACACATGCGGACAACAGCATCANANTCAGNCTTAAANNNNCTATNAAATANTTTCNTTCCATCTTCTTNCTCNTTATNAGNTCGNATAGTNATATAGACAAATACTGGATAACCGGCTCCCGTCTGCATTTCATGATCCCGTAATGCCTATGTAACGGAAATATTGACACCGGGAAAAGAAAAACATCTCTCCTTGCAAAAATCCCGTAAACGCTAAGGTTTACGGGATTAAGCTCCCCGAGTAGGACTCGAACCTACAACAACTCGGTTAACAGCCGAGTACTCTACCAAGTGTTGCGGTTACATACCGTAAAACTCTTTGTAGAATGTTAAGTCCAAAATACTTTGGGGAACATTATATAAAAGATAGGTTTTCGTATCTTGTGGCTACCATGTAAGTGATAACTTAAAAAATATACTACCATACTTTACTGCGTTTGGCAAGGGAAAATTTCACTTTTTCCGAACCGGTCACCCGGTAGTCCGGCTTCGGATTCTGGTATCTGGCATTATCCTCATGCCTTCTGCCGCAGTTATTGTTACATACCGGGTTATGGTCAGTCCGAGTAATCTTGCTGTACTGCCGCCTACATGGCGGCAGTGGTATTCAGGAAGTTCCCTTCGCTCCATTCGGAGCAAAATTGCTGGTAAGTCATGTTAAGCTCGACCGTTATCTTGTAGTCTCTCCCGACCTCTATCCTCTTGAACAGATTGCAGGATATCATTTTCTTCTGCTCCAAGGTAGCCGTGTCAAATTCCTCCGCCCAGAATTTGAATTGGTTATAGACCGGTGTGATCATGTCGATGCCCTGCTTTTTCTGAGCCTCCTCCGCCTTGAGTCCTGCAAGCTTTTCCTCGCTCTCAGACACTCTGGTCATTATGGTTTGGATCGCCTGAGATAAGTCCTACGGGGAATAGATGCTGTCGCCTGTCAGGGTCTTGCCGATCTCCATCTGCAGCTTTGTAAGCTGCTCCCTGTTCTTCGTAAGCTCCAGTTCAAGTTTCTTCTGTGTGGTACGATTCCCGGCACTCTTCTGCCTCCAAGCCCGCATGATACTCATCCGTAACCGGTTCTTCACCATCGCTTGCGCCGGAATAACCGGAATCATAGACTACCATATGAGAAAACCAGCTGTCAGAGGCAGGCATTTCCTTTTCCTTCTGATCAATATTCTCTACATGGGTGCTTTGTCCTGTACTGTCGGATTCATCAGCTAACTGACCGTTGTTGCCGCCACACGCAGACAGTAACAAGCCCAACAAGATTACCGACACCATAACTTTTTTTCTTAATATCCGCATATGTTCAATCCTTTTCATTCCGCCTGTACCATATTTTCCCGCTATTTCTCCACATTCCAGAAAGCGGAATTGCCCCGCCACCTTCATGCTTTTTTCTTTCTGCCATGCCGCCTCAAAAAAACGGTCAGATAATGCCCAATGATTACAAACAAACCCATGACCGCTATATAATCCAGCAGGAAAAAGAACAAAGGCTCATTGTAATCAAAAAACACAAAATGTACCCTTAACAGCATGTAATTCCCTATGTTCCGTTTTACAAAAGCATACATGCCGTAAACAGCCACCACCTCCGCAGCAATGCGCAGTATGAGAATACGGACCTCGGAAGTTCCTTTTACTGCTTTCCCCGCCGCTCCCAGCATCATATTCCAGTGCAGCCCAAGATGAAGTGACATCAATACAAATCCCCAATAAGCTGATAACATATGAAGATTTCTCCCAAAGGAACTTCCGCCCCGGATCGGCAGAAACGAGAGAACGCTGCGAGAAATAATGACACCACTGACCATGGAGCCGAGCATGGAAAGGAGTACTGACACCACCAGCACCGTCTGCCATATCCGGAAAGGTGTATATTTCCCTTTTACAAGGTCACCAAACCATCTGCGGTTCAAAACGTGATGGATTACAAACAGCAAAAACATCCCTATTCCCAGCCACTCATGGAGAGCCTGACCAATCATCTCATAAGCCATCAAAAATAACAGGGCTGCTGTCATCCCAATATCAACACATGTTCTAACTATCATTTTGGGGTTCATGCAAACTATCTCCTATCCAAATGCGTTAATCTTTCTCCTGCACATTTCCTGCAGATCCCGTTTATTTCTCTCCATTCCAGAACAACCGTAACCCGTTGTAAGTATATTCATCACTTGCCGTTCCATTATGGGTGTATCCTTCCCGCTCCAAAAATGCCAGATTGCCATCCTGGTGCTAGAATATAAATAGTACAAGTTAGACATGGAAAATTCCTAATATAAAAGTATAATAAATAACAGATGGAGGAATGGACATGGCTACACAGTACACAGAAGATTTTAAGAAGGA
>WFLX010379606.1_pt1 | contig 17867 bp, 12 predicted proteins | sample 4967041 | NCBI WGS metagenome assembly WFLX01 (sample SAMN12857096, study PRJNA449069) | gut metagenome | isolation source: stool from male and female vole | host: Microtus ochrogaster | place: USA:Florida | collected 2017 | reverse complement strand
TTGACCCATAGGAACGAAGTGCTTGCACCTTTTGATGATTGAAAAGTTTTCAATGGACCTAAAGACCATAAATATAATAGTTTATGCTTGGTTTCAGCCTCCATTTTGACCTATACGCCAATAAAAAAACTGAATATTTCAAATTAACAGATCCTGATTTGAAGAAAGCTACAATCGACCAACTGAAGAAATGTATAGCGAATAGCCCATATATGAAATAGCATAACAGGTAGCGCAGGTGACTTCCTTTCACAGATACAACGCTCAGGCATGAAGTGGGCTTTCGGTGTATATAACAACAATACCCGTAAATGGCTTCAATACAAAGAGTATGATGCCGCTAAAATCCGTAAGCTCATGTAATTTCTCATAACAAATTCAACCAAACTCTAAACCTGCGAGAGCCTCGGGGTCAAAATGGAGACATAAAATTCACCAGCAAAAATGGGAACTACACGTAGTGGTATATCAGACGTAATGTTGTGGTATAAACCATAGTATTCCACGGATGTATCTGCATGGTAATTACCATAATATCGCCTCTCCGAGGCTCTCATAGGCGTGGGGTACCAAACCCCAGGTTCCGCTTCGCTCCACCCGGGGTTGCCCACAACCCGCGTCTCCGACGCTCTCGATGATGTTACCTCTATGACCTAAGCTCAATGTCTTCCGACCGTTAGGACGCGGAGGTGTTGCACATTTATCACCTTTCAAGACCTGGCCTCGATTTTTGCCTGACATTGAATGTTTTTGCGTGTGACTCCCGATAGTGTTATATACAACAACGCAATCGGGATTCACAAACACCATATGTCACAGAGTGAAATAATCGTGAAGCATAATTTCTCTGCTCCTCTGCCCCTCAGCGTGAGGCCAACGTAAAGGTCTGCGTGCCATCTGCCTGTATCCCGCGCCGGCTCGCCAGAGCCTACGGGGCTGCCTTCGGAATCCTTACCCATCCCATGATCGCACGCAGAGGGGCAGAGCAGCAGAGAATTTTCAGATTTAGATAATTGTCCGATACGTAATGTGGTCAGCCGCTTCGGGTCCAAATGGCCGATGCGACGTGCTTCTTCTTCTCGACGTGCTCGGGAGAGCCCGGTTTTCAGACGTGATGAAGTATCTTCCTGATATTTCTTCCAAAATGCTGTCGAAAGAACTTAAGACTCTTGAAGCAGGTGACCTGATACATCGCCAGGCCTACGCCGAGGCACCACCACGGGTAGAGTATACCTTGACAGAAAGAGGACATTCGCTTGTGCCGCTGCTATGGCCGCTTGTAGAGTGGGCAAAAACAAATATGAAGCCCATAGAAGTTTCGCGTGACAAATATCCGATAATATAAATATTTCATGGGCTTGCATAGACAGACCCCATTATAGCTCCACCTTTATAGAGTTGGGGTTCTCTTATTTACTATGCCATCGGGGATGGAGGCAGATTGTGCCGAAGGATTTTAAACAAGCGCCTCATCCGATTTTTCTAACAGGGGGTAATGATTTTGGATATTGAGCTGTCTTATATATTAGAGACGTAAGATACCGTATGCAATATCAACTGTAAAGCTAAGGGAAATACCATGAGATTCGTTTATCTGACAATACTGATTCTGCTCTCCTCGGCTGCGTTCGGACAGACGACAGATTCTATCACACTGAAAGAGGTGACGGTGTCGGCCAAGAACGTGATAACCACACCCGACNAAACCATAATAATCCCGACCGCGCNNGTAAAGAANAATTCATTTGACGGCTACACCATGTTGTCACTGATGAAGGTGCCCGACCTGAAGGTCGATGTTTTCGGCAATATGGTGGCGAGCAATGACGGAACCGGTATCCTGATATGCATTAACGGAGTGGAGGCATCCAATGAAGAGATCAAGGCATTGAATCCCAAGTATGTCAAGAAAATCGACTATTACACAAATTTTGATCCGCGACACCTTCAGGCCGACCGTGTGCTCGACTTTATCGTCAATCCAAGAGAGACGGGCGGCGAACTGATGGTGAGGGCCAACCTGCACCTCAACCTACTGGAGGGCGAAGACATGGTCTACTGGAAAATATTCAGCGGCAATACGGAAATATCGCTGAGTGTAAAAGACAATTACAAGAGATACCGGAATGGAATCGGCAACACGGAGCGCACGGTGATGAGATTTACTGATACGGAAATCATCAGGAACTCGTTCTCCTTACCATCCTTAGAGCGGGATAATGGTGTCGGCGGCGGTGCCACATTACTTCACCGGTGGGACAATGCTTTGTTTAAGGGCGGCATCTCGATCAACAATGTACATGATATNGACANCANAGGNNNCCGCATATCATACNCNGGCGCAGAAATNACNGATNCCGAGTCGCACACNCATNNCCACAAGGANATGACATATACCAATCTCAAATTACAATACGACCAAGGCTTCAAAAACAAATCGATACTGTCATTCTCCATCAACGCCGGATATAACTATACCGACAACTCCAGGGAATATACCTCGATAGACCGCTACCGCTCCAGCACCGATGAGAGATATTACAGTCTCAATCCCAATATTTCATATACGCTGCCTTTCATGGACAAAAAGCTGTCTGTGTTCGCGAAAATCAATCATTTCTACGAGCACTCCCGACAGGAATACACCGAAAACGACAAGGCATCAGACCAGACATTCACCTACAACGAGACCCTCTTGCAATTGGGCGCGAATATAAAATTCATAAAGGATCTGAGCGCGACAGTCAGATTACAGGACCGTATCCTCTACCGCTCCTCCACCAATATCAACGAGAAATCCGACAAGCACACATTCACACCCTCTGTCATGCTGTCTTACCGTCTGAAAAACGGCGACCGGCTAAGCACATTCTGGACCTCAGGATTATTCAGTCCCAACCTGAGTTATTTCTCAACCGTGGAAAAGCGTATTGATGAATTCCTCATCCTCGTCGGNAANCCGGATCTCAGACTTGAGGGAATCCTNGACGGCCGGNTCTCCTANACCCACTACTNCNCNTGGGGCTATGTTTCGCCGGAANTANATTTCAGCCGCAGGTTTCANCCTGTGTATCAGACATACGTCTGNGACCCNGNCCGCATGGTATACATCCGCACATTTCTCAACGGGGGCAACAGCACCAGTTTCAGCCCCCATCTCTANACGAGCGTCACNCTGATACCTNACAAGTTNTATACATGGTGCAACGTGGNATACAAATACCGNCAGATACATACTTACACGGCGATCACCCGGCAATGTGTGACCGGCGAGGCCGGATTGACCTATCTGAACAATGGACTGAGCGGAGAGATCTCATGCAGCCTACCGTGGAAGGATCTGCTGGATGACGGTCTCTATGTCAGACGCCCGATGGATCTCAAGCTCAGCCTAAATTATAATCACAGGGGCTGGTCATTCTCTTTCCTTGCGAAGAATCCGCTCTGCAAAGTGAAGCACTCCTACATATATTCACTGCCCGACGGATTTGAAGAGCACAACACCACCCGCGTGCCACAGGTCAACTACAATTATCTTGAAGCACGCATCGGATACCGCTTCTCCTACGGCAAGCAGCACAAGTTTCAGAATGTCGACGTAAACGACCACGCCGGTTCAGCCATTCTCGGATTCTGATCCACCGGCATCCCCACCAACCCGGTATCTGTCTTATCTCAGCTCTACACTAAGACCCATTGCAGAGACCATACGGTAGAATGTCGAAATCGAAGGAATAGTAAGCCCCCTCTCAACACGCGAAATATAGCTTTTGTCTGTACGTTTTTCGCGTGTGATAATCTTCATCATAGGTGCGCGCCTGACGTCATCGGCAGAACACGCTAAAGCTCACAAAAACCCGCAAAAACTTCTTGCGAGGCCCTGGCCTCGGGTTTTTGTGAGTTTCTTTTTGTTTTCGCGTGTGATAATCTTCATCATAGATGCGCGCCTGACGTCATCGGCAGCACACGCAAAAACTCACAAAAGCCCGCAAAAACTTCTGGCGAGGCCCTGGCCTCCACTTTTCAACTCCCAAAATAGAATTCTTTAATCGCTTAGTATGATTTTGCACTTGCCAGTTGACTCTATATAAAATATTTTCCATAGAAAAATTTTTCTATAGAAAATATTTAGCATAACTTTGGAAACAAAAAATGATAGGGATGTATCACAACTACATATTTGATTTCGACGGCACCCTGATGGATACATCGGGTATCATAATGTCTACGATAAAGGCCACCATCCGCGAGATGGGCCTCCCCGCCAAAAGCGATGACGAATGCAGGGCCATAATAGGGATACGCACCGATGAGGCCGGCAGGTATCTGTATCCCGGCAGTGATATCTCCAACCAGGAGTTTGCCCGCGTATTCCGCTCCAACTACGACCGGCTCAAGAAATGCTCGCACGAAGAGACCTTTCCCGGTGTGATTGACACCCTGAGGACGCTCCGTGACGAGGGCCACGGGCTGGCCATAGCCTCAAGCCGCCGTCTGGCCTCGCTGTATGAGTATCTCGACGGCCTCGGCATCAGGGACTGGTTTGAGATGGTGGTCGGAGCCGACAGCGTGACCAAGGGCAAACCCGACCCCGAGCCCGTGCTCACCGTGCTCGGNGNCCTCGGATGGGATCCNCGCGCCACNNTGGTGACAGGCGACGCCGATGTCGACATCATGATGGGCAATGCCGCCGGATGCGACACCTGCGCCGTAACCTACGGCAACGGCTCCCTGCACTCGCTCAAGCTCGCCCACCCCTCCTACATCATCGACCGCTTCACCGACATCCTCACCCTCCCCTGATCCTACACGGGTACATATCATCGAAATAGTCAAAGCCATACCTATGATACCGCGCGCCACAGCAAGTTATATAAAATATTTTCTGTAGATATATTTTTCTATAGAGAATATTTGAGGTATATTTGGCAATTATTTATTGATTCACTAATTAATCACTTTTTACCTTACATGAATCTTTACACTACCATCAAAACCCTGACTGGAGCCGTAGTGATGTGCGGCATCTCCGTAGCGGCCAATGCCGCTCCCCTGTCACCGCAACAAGCCATGGCACGTGTGCAATCGTCGCAGACGATACACCGGTTGCCAGGCGACCGCAGCCTGGTGCTGGCCCACACCGAGAAAGCCGGAGGCGAGAACTACCTCTACGTATTCAACCGCGGCACAAGCGGATTCGTAATCGCCTCAGCCGACGACAGGATGCCTGCCGTGCTCGGCTATTCCGACAACGGCATGTTCGACCAGGCCGAGGCCTCGCCCGAACTCAAATGGTGGCTGGAGCAATACGCCGCCCAGGCCAACAGCTGCCTCAGCTCAGCAATCATCCCNGTGAATGCAGTGTCGAAATCACCCGCTCAGCGACCCGCCGTGGCCGAGCTGCTGAAGACCCGCTGGAACCAGGCCGAGCCCTATAACCTTGACTGCCCCGTGGAGAACGGCTACCACTGTGTCACCGGATGTGTAGCCACCGCCATGGCCCAGGTAATAAAATACCACGGCTATCCCGAGACAGGCAACGGCTCCCACTCATACTACTGGAGAGGCACCGAACTGAGCTACGACTACAGCGCAGCCCATTTCGACTACGCCAACATGCCCGATGTATATGATTACTACTCGGATCTGAACACAGAGGAGCAGAACAAAGCCGTGGCCAACCTCATGTATGCCTGCGGTGTGGCCGTGAACATGGATTACGGCTACGGCAGCAGCGGCTCATTCGACTACATGATAGCCTACGCCCTCACCGAATATTTCAACTACGACAAGGACATCCGCTTTCTAAAGAGAGCGTGCTTCTCCGCCGAGGAATGGGATGAAATCGTATACGGGGAAGTGGCAGCCGGACGCCCAGTGATCTACGGCGGCGATTCTGTCGAGGGTGGTCATGAATTTGTGTGCGACGGATATGAAGATGGTTATTTCCATATCAACTGGGGCTGGAGCGGCATCGGTAACGGATGGTTCCTGCTGTCGGCNCTCGACCCCGGGCTNCANGGNATCGGAGGNTTNGAGGGCGGATACGACTACAACCAGGCCATCATCTGTGGCATACAGCCCGATGCCGGCAACCCCGCCACCACCTACCCGATCATAGCTACAGGCGGNCTCAACCCTGACAACGTATATGGCAGNTACGTGTACCTCACTTTCAATGGCTTTATCCTCAACTATTCACCTGTCGATATCACCACTTCGTTATGTCTTAAGGCCGTATCATCTACCGGTGAGGAGACTGTAGCCACAGGTGTCGGACTCACCTTCCCGGGAGCGTCCGGCGGCCAGCTATACGGCTACACCGGACTCACAATGTCGATACCGGCCGTAGGTCAAGGCACCTACACTGTCTCCCTCATGTATCAGGGTCCGGACGGCAACATGCAGCCCGTGCAGATCCCCCTGACCGGAGCCGATCATCTTAATATGACAGTAGATGCCGACGGTAACATCTCATTCTCTCAGGTGGCTCCCGAGCAGCAACCCAAGATCAAGGTCACTCAATTCCAACCTACAACCGAAGTATTACCCGCACAGGAGACCATATTCCGCATCTCTGTAGAGAACATCGGCGAATACACTTACTCAGGCAACATCTACGTNNGNGCNTNCCAGCCTGANTCAGAAGAGACCNTNNCNGANTANGCCATCGGNCTGNCNATGAATCCCGGNGATGTNTTGAGCGGCNNTGTAGGCCTCNCCTNCTTCCTCCCCGACGGNGAGTATGTGCTNCGNTTCTATGACATGTACGGCGAGGNATGCAGCGATGACTTCCCGTTGNNAGTAGGNCATCCCNCCGTNCTTGCCACATCGATCACCCTCGACAAACCCGTCATCGAAGCTACAGTGGGTGAGACCGTACAGCTCACAGCCACAGTGCTCCCCGACGACACCACCGACAAGACNGTGGCATGGAGCACCTCAGACGCATCGATCGCCACGGTTGACGCCGACGGCAATGTCACCATCGTGGCCAACGGCACCGCCATCATCACAGCCTCGACCACCGACGGCTCAGACCTCCACGCAGAGTGCACGGTCTACGGCCTCACCTCTATCGGCGCCATAACCAGAGGCGACACCACCGTTGACATCTATTCGACCAACGGCCTGCTCATCCGCAAGGATGCCGATGCCGGATACATCAACACCCTGGCAAAGGGTATCTACATCATCCGCACGGCCACCGGCGCTTACAAAATCATGAAGTAAAGCCCCACACACTTCCCCATCAGAGGGTGTATCCGCGCCTAAACAGCCGGATACACCCTTATTTTCACCCCTGGGAATTGACTTTTACGCTTTTTAGCAGTCTAATTTTGCGTCAGACAATAATTTTGACTACCTTTGTAAATTGTGAGATAATATAAAACAAACCATCGTATATGAAATCAATCAGATTGTTCAGCGTGATGCTGATGCTGCTCGTTGCCGCAGCTGCCGGCGCACAGCTCCCCTCAGTGCAGATAAAGACCCTCGACGGCAAGACCGTGGACACCGCCACCCTCTCAAACGACGGTAAGCCCTTTGTGATCTCTTTCTTCGCCACATGGTGCAAGCCCTGCAACCGCGAGCTCAAGGCCATCAACGAGGTGTATCCCGACTGGCAGGAGGAGACCGGCATGAAGCTCATCGCCATCTCTATCGACGAGGGCCAGAATGTGAGCAAGGTGAAGCCTCTGGTAGATGCCGAAGGCTGGGAATACGAGGTGCTCGTTGACGCCAACAGCGACTTCAAGCGNGCCCTCGGCATCCAGAATATCCCCCACGTGCTCATCATCGACGGCCAAGGCAATATCGTAGAGAGCCACTCGGGCTACACCGAAGGCTCTGAAGAGCATATAATCGAGAAAATACGCGAACTCAAATAAAAAGCCCCCACGCCACAATATCACTGACCCGCGATGAGAAAACTGACGGCCCTGACCCTGTGCGCATCATGCCTGACNGCCATATCCGCACAGGCCGAGAAACCGGTCACCGTGCACGGCAGCGTGCAGAGTGACATCCTCTTCCCCGAGACTGACTATGTAATCGGCACCGAGAAATACAGCGACAAGGTGCTCACCAATTCTTACGCCAACGTAGGCGTGTTCAGCAAATACGTCGATGCCGGCGTGAGGGTGGAATACCTTGAGCATCCACTGCCGGGCTTCGAGCCCGACTTCAAGGGCTGGGGTGTGCCNAACATATATGTCAAGGGCAAATTCAAGGGGGTGGAGCTCACCGCCGGTGACTTCTACGAGCAATTCGGCAGCGGCCTGATACTGCGCACCTACGAAGACCGNTCGCTGGGNGTCGACAACTCGATACGCGGNGCCCGTGTCAAGGTCAACTCGATAAAGGGCACATCGATCACCGCCCTGGGCGGCGTGCAGCGCGTATTCTGGGATTGGGACACCAAATCATCGGTATACGGCGCCAATGTAGACTGGGATGCCAGCACATACATCAGCTCGCTGCGCGACCACGACATCACATTCACCTTCGGAGCNTCATACGTGCTCAAGCACGAAGATGACGAGGATATCGTGGTACCGGGCCAGAATTACAAGCTCAACCTGCCCAAGAATGTCAGCTCATTCGACGTGCGCACACAGTTCTACAAGTCAGGTCTCGACCTCAAGCTCGAATACGCGTGGAAAGGACAGGATCCGTCGTTTGACAACAACTACACCTACGCCCACGGCTCGGCGATCCTCGGCTCCGTGACATATTCCAAGCCGGGTCTGAGCTTCTTCCTCCAGGCCAAGCGCAGCGACAACATGGCTTTCCGCAGCCGCCGCTCGCAGGCCCTCACCGCAGCCTTCATCAACAACCTGCCGCCATTCGCCTACCAGCACACCTACACCCTCGCGGCCATGTATCCCTACGCCACACAGGCAGCCCCGGGCGAATGGGCCTTCCAGACCTCATTTGCCTACACATTCAAGCGCGGCACCTCACTGGGCGGCAAATACGGCACCAAGCTGCGTCTCAACGGCAGCTATATATGCGGCATCGACCGCGAGCTCGCTACCGACGACGGCCCTCTGGCAGGCACCGACTGGTGGAAGCCCGGCACCGAGAAGATGGGCGGCACATACTACACCGATGTCAACCTGCAGATCGACAAGAAGCTGACACGCGATTTCCAGCTCAACTTCATGTACATGTTCCAGAAATACAACAAGACCGTGATCGAGGGACATGGCGGCATGATCAACTCCAATATATTTGTGGCCGAAGGCAAATATAAAATCAACAAGAAACTCACACTCAGGGCCGAGNTGCAATATCTNCAGACCCCCGACGACGAGCGCGACTGGTGCTACGGGCTGGCCGAGCTATCGGTGCTGCCCTATCTGATGTTCAGCGTATCAGACCAATGGAACCATGGCTCGTCGGACATCCACTACTATATGGCCAACGCCACAGGCACATACAAGGGCAACCGTNTGATGGTGGGCTACGGCCGCACCCGCGCCGGCTTCAACTGCTCGGGCGGTGTTTGCCGCTACGTGCCCGCCACAAGAGGTTTCCAGATTGCTTACAGCTATAACTTCTAACACTCACCTACTATGAAACATAACACTATCTTCAAATCAATCATCGCAGCTCTGGCAGTGGCNCCGGTATTCTGCTCATGCGATGACATCAGCGACAACGACCGCTACATCAACCTGCCGGCCGTAGAGGCCAACCGCACCGTGCTGCTCGAGGAATTCACCGGCCAGCTGTGCATCAACTGTCCGGAGGCCCACGTCATTATCGCCGACCTGCTCAATCTTTATCCCGACAATCTCATCGCTGTGAGTATACACGGCGGTGGTGACGTGTTTTCATACCCGGAGACCCATCCGCGANTCAAGGGGCTACGCAACGATGACGNCCAGNCCTACTGCGACNCNTACAACATACCGGCGCTGCCCGCCGGCGTGGTCAACCGCAACTCCGGCGTGCTGCAATCCAGCCAATGGGCCGGGGCTATCCGCTCGGAGATCGAGCGCCCGACCGACATAGACATGCAGATTACCGCCCGGCTCAACGACGACGGCACCAAAGCCACCATCTCCACCTCGGTGACCCCCTACGACAACATAGAGGGCCACCTGCAGCTGTGGGTGGTGGAGAGCGGAATTGAGGCCCGCCAGATCACACCTGCCGGATACGACAACAAATACGTACACAATCATGTGTTCAGAGGCGTGATCAACGGCCACGACGGCGAGCCCGTAAGGCTCGTGACACGCGAGACCCAGGCCTTCACCCACGAGCTCGACATCCGCGACATCTGGGATGCCGACAATCTNNCGGTGGTGGCNTTTGTCTACAACAGCGACGGAGTGCTNCAGGCCTGCGAAGCCGAGATCGAGAAANAATCAGACAAAAACTGTGGGCCGGTGTTNCCGGCCCACATANCAATGATATTATCCTAATCAAAACCATTACCGTATGAATAAACTCTTTACCCTTATTCTTGCCGCAGCTGCCCTGCAGACCTCAGCCGCCGTGCCCGAGCTGGTGTTTCGCGGCACTCCCGTGAGCGACAACGCCGAGGTATCCACCGGATATACCATGACCGAGGAATCTGACGAATTCGGCCCCTACTGGATTTACACCCAGGACGCACATCTGTCGGTGCGCGGCGAAAGCTCAAAGCAGGTCACCGTCACCGTGACATCCGCCAACGAGAAAATCGTGCAGTACTGCGGTATCGACGGACAATGCGCACTCCTGTCAAAATCCAACAACTGGACATATACCAAGAGCGGACTCCTCTCTGCCGCATTCAAGGCAGTCACCGACGGCGGACTCACCACAGCTCCTCTCGAAATCGACCGCATCAGCGAGAGCTTCGAGCAGGGACGTGTACCGCAGATGGATGAGATCAAGGTGACCGTGACAGCCAGTTACAACGACTCACCGGCCGAACAGGTCACATGCCACGTGACACTGTCCAACGACGCCGACTCACAGCACGACGGCATCAGCGATGTGGCCGTGGACAATACCGACATCACCTACATCCGCGGCAACATATTGAGCTATAAGGTAGACCACCCCACCAAGCTCGCTGTCTACTCTACCAGCGGAGCACTGGTGATGAGCCGCACCATCAACGCCATCGGCTCGATCAGCCTGGAATCCCTGCATCCCGGTGTATATATCTACACCGCCGGCACCAAGTCAGGCAAGATTATCGTAAGAAAATAAACTGAAACTGAAACTACATAGGGCTCCCCGTCGCCACANNGCTGACAGGGAGCCCATATTTACATCTCACCAGTNAAGACTATCAACAGGGAAATAGCCGNACTCGCCCTGCCGGCCATAATAAGCAATCTGTCGGTGCCGCTGCTCGGCCTCAGCGACACGGCTATATCCGGACATCTCGGTTCGGGCACATATATCGCCGCCATCGCCGTAGGCTCGATGATGATGAACACCGTGTTCTGGCTATTCGGATTCCTGCGCATGGGCACCACGGGCCTCACCGCCCAGGCCTACGGGTCGGGTAATATGGGCCTGTGTGTCAAGCTACTGCAACAATCCACCGCACTCGCTTTGCTCATCGGCACAGTCATGGTGCTGTGCAGCGGCGGCCTGCTGCAGTTACTCACCCTGCTCATCGACCCAGACCCTGCGGTGGCCGGATACGCCTCGGAATACTTCCGTATATGTATCTGGTATGCACCGGCATCTCTGGCCATGATGTCGGCCTTGGGATGGTTTCTGGGNATGCAGGANACGGTNAGGCCCATGATAATATCNATNGGNGTGAATATTGCCAATATCGCCCTTAGCCTNACCCTGGTGATAGGATTCGGATTGGGATTCAAGGGTGTGGCAATAGGCACCCTCACGGCNAACTGGGCNGGGCTGCTGATTACGGTGTGGCTGGTGTGGCGGTTTATGAGAAAGCACGGCATACACGTCTCGGCAGCGCGCACCGCACGGAGCGACATGTCAAAATTCTTCAGGGTCAACTCCGACATATTTTTCCGTTCGGCTTGCATCATGGGCGTATCGCTGGGCATGACGGCAATCGGCTCACGCATCGATGTCACCACTCTGGCCGCCAACACGATTATGATGCAATTCTTTATCTTCTTCTCGTATTTCATGGACGGTCTGGCATTCACGGGCGAGGCCCTCACCGGGCGATACTGCGGCAGTGGCGACCGCCGCATGCTCCTGAGCGCAGTGCGCCATATTCTGGGCTGGAGCGCGGTAGTGGCCGCGGTGTTCTTCTTAGTCTATGTATTCGGCGCGCGTCTTATCATCGGACTGCTCACCGACCAGACCGATGTCATCGACCTCACCATGTCGCTGTATGTCTTCGTGATATTGCTGCCGCCTGTCACTGTGGGCGCCTTTGTGTTCGACGGTTTCTTCATCGGTCTCACGGCCACACGGCAGATGCTGACAGCCACATCGATAGCCGCCGCCACATTCTTCCTGCTGGCTCTGGTACATCCCTGGCAACCGTCGGTACTCGGCGTGCCCACCAATCATCTGCTTTGGATCGCCTTCCTCGCCTACCTCTTCCTGCGCGGAGCACTGCTCGCCGCCATGTTTCCCCGCACCCTCAACACCGCCCTCAGGCCACACTGACCGCGATGCCGGTGGCGGCGGTGNTGCGGTCCGCGATGATCTGGAGCTCCNCACGGGGCANCCGCTCAAGCGACNGCTCGGGTGTGACCCGGTCCACAGAATATATCATTATCTGACGGGGTCGAATACGCCGGTACGCGTCAATGAGCGCGTCTATCTCCACATCGGTGGTGTTGTCCACGGCGACACCGTCGTGCGAGCCGCGTGTCAGCATCGTCTGGATTATGCCATCACCTGCGAACTGTCGCAGCCGCTCCACCACGGCCTCCACAGTGAATCCGGGCGACACGGGCCGGTCGAGCCTTCGCATAGTATCCTCCACAGCGCTGTCGAGCTTGAGGATATTATTGTCGATCTTTTTCAAGGCCGCCACCACATCCGGCCTGTGAATCTGCGTGGAGTTGGTGAGCACGCTTATCTTCACATCAGGATAGTAGCGGTCGCGCAGGGCGATGACATCATCGATGATACCCGGAAAATCAGGATGCACAGTAGGCTCGCCGTTGCCCGAGAAGGTGATGACATCGAGGGCGTCCCCGGCCTCGCGCATCGCCCTGAGACGTGACTCAAGCAGCCGGGCCACCTCCGCACGCGCCGGCATACCGGTGGTGCCGGCTCCCTGGGCGTTGTAGCCGGCCTCGCAATAGAGGCAGTCGAATGAGCATATCTTGCCGTCGTCGGGCATAAGGTTGATACCGAGCGATGTGCCCAGCCTGCGCGAATGGATGGGGCCGAATATAGTGTCGTGAAACAATACTGTCTGCATAAAGAATGATTATTTTTNCTACGCAAAAATAATCATTCTTTCTCTCCCNGCAAAATTTACATCCACACCATCTTATATATCGCCCACGGCTTCATCNANATCCAAAGGNTNNAGACAACTGGNTGGCGANNNGNCACTGAACATAAGCCCGTGATGAATTGTTAGTTACATAAAAGGGCTACTACCGGGCAATCCGGNATNNGNCNCTTNNGATCATAAATTATCAAACTAAAAGGCTCGTCTGAGCACATTAGATATGNCTAACGGTTCAACTACAGGACAGGGAGCACCGACGCTGTCGGCCGCTCCGAAAAATTATGCGTTATTCGTGGCGTTCATCGCTATAATNGGAGCATTCTCATCGCTCGTCAACGACATGTATCTCCCCACCATCCCCTCGATGATGAGGGAATTCCACACCACTCCATCCATGACACAGATGGGTATCTCTATGGCCATGATCGGCATGGGGCTCGGCTCGGTGCTGTGGGGGTCGGCGAGCGACAGATACGGCCGTAAACCTATCCTGATCATCTCGCTGGTGATATTCGCGGTTGCCACCGGCCTGTCGCTGCTGTCTCGCGACATCACATTCTTCATAGTATGCCGTCTGTTTCAGGGTCTCGGTGCCGGTGGCGCGATGGTGCTCTCCACCTCTATCCCGGCCGACGTGTATATGGGGCGTCAGCTCGCCAAACTGATGGCCATAGTAGGCGCTATCAACGGTATCGCCCCGGCCTTGGGCCCTGTGGTGGGCGGATTCATGGCCGACAGCGTAGGCTGGAAAGGCATATTCGTGGTGCTGTTGGCGATAGGTATAGTCATGACATTCTGGACCACACGCTACACCGAGACACTGCCAGCGGCACGCCGTCTCCAGGCCAAAAGCCTGAGCGACTATGCCAAGGCCTACAAATCGCTGCTGAGCAACGGACGGTTTATGATCTACGTCACTATCAAGGCCGTGGCCATAGGCCTGCTGTATGCCTATATCTCCTCCGCGCCGTTTATCATCCAGACTCATTATGGATTCAGCGCCACACAGTTCGGCCTCATCTTCGGCGGCAACGCGCTGGCCATGGGAGTCGGCTCGGCCCTCGCGCCCAAGTTCAAGGTGATGAAGCAGGCCATGGTNNTNGGNTGCGTCGGCATGTTTGTATTCGCAGTGACCGATGCCCTGGTGATGTGGCACGGCTGCCACTTCGCGCTTTACGAGGTATTCGCCGTACCGATGCTGCTCTTCTCGGGCATGATATTCTCCAGCGCCAACACCCTCTCGATGGAGGTAGGCCGCGCCGAGGCAGGCACAGCCTCGGCAATACTCAGCGTGGTCAAGTACGTATTCGCCGCCGCGGTATCGCCGCTGGTCGGCCTCGGTGACATCCTCCACTCCACAGCCATCGCCTACATAGCCGTGACGGCCATCTCGCTCGTCCTGGCATGGAGGGCCTACCGACTGGCTCCCCTCACCGACATGGAGCGCACCAAATAACCGCCCCACAGGATCCCCCGGAATTCCTTAATCAATCCGCCAACCCTCAATGCGGCGCGTCACGGATGAGAAACTTACGCCAATCTCGAAAATATGGCGTGAGTCACCTGCAAACTTACGCGAATACTGCTTATCTTTGATCTGACGCAGAGCCTGCTCCGGTGAGGCATCATATTTCAATTCTATAATATATATGTAACGGGATGTCTCCANCGTAAGATCAATACGTCCGTCAGATGTATGCATTTCAGCCTTGACGTTGAGACCCAAAAGAGTAAGCAGCACGTAAAGTGCATTTTGAAAACTGTTTTCGTTTTCTATCTTCAGGTCGTAAGGAATACCCGCAAAGAAAATGTCAAGACTCCTCATCATTTCCTCGGGCCGCCCATTAAGAATGGCCTCGGTGAGGTCATCTACCACTACCCTGTCATTACCGGGCTTTACCTTGACATATAGAGGCAGAAGATCTTTGAAAAGGCCACCACGTACCTCTTCATTCGGCACCTTCAGCGTCGCCCGGTTGGTATCCAGATCAAAGTCTGCGATTGTGAGATAACCGGTCTGATATAAGAGAGCCGTAGGATCGGCATTGAGGATATCGAGCCCGGCAAGGTCATCAATATTCCAGGTGGCGTTGAGCGTACGCCGGATATCGATATCGGCATTGTAAAGGGTCTCAGCCACGACAGTTGCCGTACCTGTAGCATTCCAATAAGCNCCTATCCGGCCCTTTGANANGCANTTGAACACCGACCATGGGTTATANATGTCGCTNCCGTNAGGAGCAAAGCGNTAGCCNTCATAGTTCTGCTTGAGTCGTNGGCACATCTCCGNNTATGTCACGTGATAGTTGGTGGCGAGCTGAAATATACCCGGTTGCAGTTCCTGCAGCAGTTCTTGCTCAGTGATACCGCAGATATCAGCGAATGTGTCGTCAAACGAAATGTCATTCAGGTTATTGAGGTCTGAAAACACGCTCAATTTGCTGAACCGGCTCACTCCTGTCATAAAGACAAGACGGATATGCTCGGCCGAGCTTTTGAAATTTGAATAAATATCCGACAGCTTGGCACGATAGTATTCAAAGTCATCACTCTTGTGAATATTGCCTACAAGCGGTTTGTCGTATTCGTCGACAAGGATGACTACCTTATGTCCTGTCTTTTCGTGAGCAGCCCTGATTACGTTGCGAAATCTTGACGAAAGGTTTTCTGCCAGATATCCGACTTCATATTTGGCCTCCCACTCAACTATGAGGTTCTCTACTATGGAGTCAAGGACATGCTCCCCGGCATACCGGTTNGCATTCAGATCGAGATANAGCACNGGATATGCGTCCCATTNCCAGTCGATACCATCTACATACAAGCCCTTGAACAGTCTCCGCTCTCCCTCAAAAAAATANCGTAANGTAGAAAGGAACAGACTCTTACCGAAACGNCGCGGACGTGCGAGAAAATAATACCTGCTTTTACTNCTGACAATCTTCTCCACAAAAGGAGTCTTGTCGATATAAAGGGCATCTTCNTCGCNNAGCACCTTGAAATCCTGCTGGCCTATGGGATATATCTGTGTCTCACACATACAGAGCTATTTTCTGCAAATATAGCGGTTTCCCGTCTATTATGCAAATCACCCTTATCCCATCCGTAACTTGTAGAGTCAACTGGCATATGCAAATTGAGCCATGCGCCTAAAGAATTCTTTTTTCTGCACGGCGGTTTACCTTAAGCATACGTTAAAATACGTATGCTTAATACTTTCTCGCTCTCTATGAGCGTAGTATTATAACTTAGTTGTATTTAGAATCTGTTTCCCTTTTTCAGTCAAACCATATCGTTGATTAGGTGTTCTCGGACTATCTTCATTTTCCTATGCTACCAGACCTTTCTCAATGGCAGGAGATAGATAATTTGTCCAAAATTAGCCTTTTGACTTATACCCCATTATATCTCGCAACTCCTGGGCTGTAAGCCATTTATCTCCTAATATTGACATTAGCATCCTCAAAGGCACGGAAATGCTTTGCAACTGTTCCTCAACTGTTTCCTCACTGTTCTCTAACTATACTACTTCAATCCCATAACTTATTGAAAAAACTTCCTCCAATTTCCTTTTGGGTAAAGTTCTTTTATCTTCACGGAAATATGTATAATTAACAAATATATTGTATTTGTAGTGCAAATCAAATTTCTATGAGTGAAGTATATAAGAGTACGTGAATAAACCTCGATCCAAGTACTTGACACCACCAACTACGCTTTAATTTCGGAGCGCTTCTTCTACATATCCCGCGTTTGGTTTCTTCGTCGACTAATAACAATATCGTCAATGGTAAGCCTGTTTCATTCACTACTGATGAGTTCCTAAAACTTCATACTTATCAAAGAGATAATCCAATTCACAACACAAATTCCTAAACCTTTCCCCTATATATCTATAATAATTTACGTCATAACCGAATCTGCACTTGTTGATTCCCTTGTTGACAACGATCTTGACGGTTTCTCAGCTTACCTTAACGAAGCCAAAGAAAACGATAAATTTATCAATTTCGGCAATCCCGAGTGTTTCGCTACTGAAGCCGAAGCACATCCTTTCTACGAGAGCATCGGTTATGGTTCCGAGAATGCGCCACTCCTGAACGCTATCCTCTCAGGACCAGCAAAGAAGCCGACCGCCCGTTCATCAAAGCCATCGAAAGATATTAATAGATTAATATTTTTTCACTTTGATGTGCCGAGATCTGACAGCCATGCATACTAATTTATAGATTCAGTACCGAAGTGCTAAAATTGCCCGTTCTGAATAGCATTCATAATTTGACGTTCGATATTAACTCTCGCCAAAAGTAACTTTTAACAAGCATTACAAAAAAAGGAGACCAAAGTCTCCCTAAGATGTTGTATCTTTGCACTCAAAATATGCGCATACGCAGACGAATAGACCAATCAATGTAAGTAACAACTTATATCATAAATATAAAGGAAC
>WFLX010091766.1_pt1 | contig 17874 bp, 15 predicted proteins | sample 4967041 | NCBI WGS metagenome assembly WFLX01 (sample SAMN12857096, study PRJNA449069) | gut metagenome | isolation source: stool from male and female vole | host: Microtus ochrogaster | place: USA:Florida | collected 2017 | reverse complement strand
CATCAATACACTTAAGCAGAATAATCTGCACATAGAGGTGAAATTTACTGCAAAGAGCAATCCCTCACATCCTATCACATCAGCCTCTCAACTATATAAGAGCATTAAGGAATCAGCCTCTCAACTCGGACTAAATCTTGAAACTGAAGAATGAAAAAATCTCGCGACGCTAATCGATGCATCGCGAGATTTTTTTGATATGATGGTGATTATCTAATCATCAGTTGCTGAACGCGGTAAGCCCAGTATTCGTCATGAGGTATGCGCATTTTGCATAGACGACCTTCAACGACTTCACCCTTTGTTAGTTGAGATAATTCTTCCCAATTACTGTAAGGAAGAACATAGGTAGCATTTCCGTAATCCGGACTCTCAACCATGACTATATCTCGCTCAGGATATATATAGGCGAAGTAGCCTCCAAATCCACCACTGCCAACTGCTATGTCTTCGGGACCGTAAGTCTGCAGGACTTCAAGGTTTGACTTATAATTCGGAATACCTCTCTTCTCCTTTTCTTCAGCAATTGCAAGGATATGATCTTTCTTTTCAGCAAGAGATGTACCTTCCGGAAAGAAATCCCATTCGACATCACGCGTTTTAGGCTCATAGTGCATTCGAATCAAATCTCGGGTATAAAACCCAGCCATACCAAAGACTTCGAGGAAGAGGTTGACGATATGGCAATTAATCACCTCATTTTCTGGCTTGTATTCTAGCGGTTTCGAGATGAGTAGTATTTGATCGTCAACTTGTACTGTCTCTATGAATTCTTTCAGAGGAGGCAAAGACTCCCTCTGCCATCTCCAATAATGCCAGGTGCCAATGTAAGTCCCTGTTTTTCGTGACTTTCGACGCTGGGAAACATATTCCTTCGGCTGGTTTTTAAGTTTTACAACTTTACCGATTGCATTATACCTGGAAATAGGACCAACTCGAAGTGGTATTACTCTCTTGCCGACCTCCAGCGTGAGGCCTGCTCGCTTCAAAAGCACGTCTGGGACATCTTTTGCATTAACACCGATATAGAAATCATTGTCAGTAAGATACCGACTAAGATAACCTTCGATATTGAATATGCGTTTTTTATTATTAAGCATACTTTACCCTTTTGGAGGAAAAGGATCTCTACCGTGGCTGTCTCTCTCACGAATTCGACCATCCTTTCCATGAATTAACAACTCTGATCCCTGATTCCGGGAGATCGTCCGTGCGATGCTAATCGCTTCTCGTTGAGTCGAAGTAATTCTCGTTACCCTTGAATTACCTGCGCCTCGTACAGCCCACTCATTTCCATGAGGGACGACGTGTTGGTTTCTTCTCACCTTAACAAATGTTAACAATGATTAATAAAATAAAACAGGAATTCTGGCAATTGTCTGCCAGTCAATAGGTAGCGTGGGAAGGATGCTGTAAAGCAGTTTGCTATATCAAACAATATAACTAACTTTACCACGCTTTTGGGCGCATAAGATGTGCCGAAGCACAAATCAATATTAAAATTAGAGGGAGCTTCGTTGCAGCGTTGCTCCCTCGCTTTTATGAAATACTGGTTTATTTCATAGGCTGAGGGAATTAAAAATTAGGTGAGCACTATTGCTCAATACAAAGTTAATAAAAATCTTTGGAATAGCCACAAATATGTTACTAACTTTATTTATAAAATTCATCATTTGGAAAACTTTTTTAGTTGTGATATTTCATAATGCGCTTATATTAAGCTGTCTATAAAATATTTTGGAAAACTTTATTCAGAGTAAAGATATAATTGTGTCAAAAATCTTGAATGTCTGCTTAGGTTTTGTTATGTATTATCTCGCCGAATTAAGCTTATGAAAAATTATAACCCTGTTGTCATTCCCAACTTGTTCGTGCCCTGCCGCCTCATGCTGAAGTAAAGATAAGAAATGAATAGGGGCATTACAATCTAATGCCGCCAAAGTGCATTACTGGCAGAGGTCTGGAGCTGAAAAATCGAGCAGTTGCCAGTAATTTGCCAGTTGAATAAAAGATTAGCGAGATAACTATTGAATTTTCAATGAGTTATCTCGCTGATTTTGTACCCAGAACAGGACTCGAACCTGCACGTCTCTCAACACTCGCACCTGAAACGAGCGCGTCTACCATTCCGCCACCTCGGATATGCAACTCAACGCTGATTATTATATGTCCCCAAAATCTTATCAAAGAAAAAACTTAGATTTGTAATAATTATATCTTGAATCTGCGTTATTTTTATAGAACATCTTACTCAATTATATGGATAGCGGACAGTTAATACTATTTCAGACCCTGGGAGGTGAGACGAAGATTGTGGTTCGGCTTGCCAATGAATCTGTGTGGCTTACTGCCGACCAAATGGCGGAGCTTTTTCAACGCGACCGTTCCACCATTCGGTATTGTTTAACCTATGGATAACATCCCCAATAATTATTATACCATCATGGTAAATAAAGAAAATAATAAACCAGCTTTCGTGAAGCGTAACAGTATCGTATCGGGCAAGGAGTATGCCAAGTTGCTCAGTGTTCTGAAAGAGCGTTACAGAAAGTCGCAGATTAAGGCTGCTGTCAAAGTGAATACTGCAATGCTTGAGTATTATTGGGAGATGGGACGTGACATATCTCGCCTTCACGAATCTGCCAAATGGGGAAGTGCATTCTTCGATTGCCTTAGCCTGGACTTGAAAACAGAATTTCCAAATCAAACTGGTTTTTCTGAAACCAATATTAGATATGCGACTCGGTGGTATAACTTTTATAACCAATCTAATATAAACCNNCANCAAGTTGGTGACGAANTTCCTCACCAAGTTGGTGAGGAATTAGAAATGCCACTAGATTTTGGTCGCGTTCCATGGAAACATCATATCCATATATTCACCNATAGNAATTCGGTTGCTGAAGCACTTTTCTATATTGACAAGACGATAGAAAATGGTTGGAGCCGATCGGAGTTGGAGGCAGAAATGAACGATGGTCTTTATGAAAAGCATGGAAAGGCAATTACTAACTTTGATGATAAGTTGCCAGCGCCATACAGTGGACTTGCCAAAGACATTCTTAAAAGTCCATACGATTTTGGATTCATTGACAAGAAGATTACCAGTGAAAAGCAGCTTGAAGATGAATTGGCATCAAACATAACGCGTTTCCTACTCGAACTTGGACAAGGATTTGCTTACGTGGNCAGACANATNGAATTNANGATGNCNGGAGGTCAGACATTCATTCCTGATATGGTTTTCTACCATACGCGGCTGAAACTATATATTGTCGTGGAACTAAAGGTTACACCATTCATTCCCGAATATGCCGGCAAACTGAATTTCTACGTCTCAGCTGTTGATGAACTGATGAAACAGCCCGACGATAACCCGACAATCGGACTGCTTATATGCAAATCTAAGGACAATACAGTAGTAGAATGGTCTTTCCGAGGAATGAACCAACCTCTTGGAGTTGCCGAATATAAACTTGGAATAGTTAAGAAAGCTGCCGAAATGTTACCATCTGAGTCAGAATTGCAAAGGATAATCGACACCTACGAAGATCCAGAAGCTCGAGATTAAACAACTGATGGACGTACAAAATAATTCTAAGCTATATAAGACCCCGTCTCATAAGTGAAGTGCACCCCAAAAGTTTTGTGTCCAACTTTTGGGGTGCACTTCAAAACCGCCCCGGGGCTCTTAAAATCTTTATGAGACGGGGTCTAAATACGAATGTGCTTTACGTTCTTCAATCCGACTGCACCTTAAAAAAGGATAAACGCCAAGTCCAAATTGAAATCAGATTCAACTTGTGCAAATTTTGTACAAGTTCCAATTTTTTAGAAACGCACGCGGAGTGTGATACCAGCTGTTGCAAAATATGAAACAACTCAAGAGTGGTGTGGGGCTTACGCTCTAATGCTGCTAATACGTACCATCACACAAGGGTGGACCAAGAAATTGATCTGTTGTCAATAATTTGCATGCTTGCCGATCGGATGTGTCAGCCTAAATCCAAATCTCGTCACCCAACAATTTCAAATCCCAACGAAAAAACGGACGACCGAAGACGCTCTCACTGAAGACTGAAGACTCGCGAAACCCCAATCCCTCCATATTCCAAATTCAAAATTAATTTTGTAATATAAGGCTCCAACCCCCATTCTTCATTGTAACTTTGCCCCCGGAAAACAGATTCCTCACGTGACCTTGAGGCCCAAACGTTGCCCTTCACGTGCTGAGACCCGGAAGCCGCGTCTCTTGAGAAGTAAAAATTCTCAGATTGCAAAATCTCCCAAACCGCAAAATAGGTAGGGAGCGATCTCCGAGCGCGACACAGATTGCAATGCCATTGACATCTGAATCCAGACATCAAGGCGCTGCCTAAAAGAGGCTCAGAAAGAGAACAATGACAAGTCTGCAACAACCCGTAGGCGCATGGGGCATAAGCGCCAACAATGCTAATTATGCATGATGCTTGATAATGAGACCGCAGGACCAGAGGCCCAAACGTCGCCCGCTGCCATCAATTTATCATTCATAATCGATCATTTATCATTGGGTAACAGATCGAAGTCTCCGCAATTTCGGAAAACTGAAAACGGAAAATGCAACCTCCCAATGTAATTGATCATTTATCATTCATAATTAATCATTGATATAATGTCTCGTAACGAGGGACAGTCCCTTAGATGCCCGCGGCATGACCGTATCCGCCGGCCTTGACTCTCCTGACACAGGTGTCAGGCATCAAACATATATGTACATGAAAAAACATTACATATCCCAGGCATATAGCAAAAGCCCTAATCTTAGGACTTTGCTATATGCCTTTTTTATTACCCAACTCAACCACAAACAAAAAGATTTAGTTGTTGAAATTAGATCATTTACCATAACCAAATCTTTTACAGCTCATGCCTAATATAGCTGTAAAGTATTACAAAACGTATGATAAGATGATACAAATTATCAAAGAAAAAACTTAATTTTGTGATAATTATATCTTGAATCTGCGTTATTTTTATAGAACATCTTACTCAATTATATGGATAGCGGACAGTTAATACTATTTCAGACGCAAGAAGGCGTGATGAAGATATACACTATTTGAAAAAATATGGATTCAGAGAATCAGATTATAATATATCAAGGCGAGGACGGTGAGACTCGCATTGATGTGAAGTTTACTGGCGAGACGGTCTGGCTGTCGCAGCAGCAGCTTTGCGAGTTGTATCATACGAGCAAGGCCAATGTCAGTGAACACATCAAGCATATCTTTGAGGATGGTGAGCTTGATGAACATTCAGTTGTTCGGAAATTCCGAACAACTGCTACCGATGGGAAGTCGTATAATGTGACGTACTATAATCTCGATATGATTATCTCATTAGGATATAGAATTCGGTCGGTTATCGCCACTCATTTTCGTCGATGGGCTACTGAGCGGTTGAAGGAATACATTATCAAGGGCTTCACGATGGATGATGAACGGCTTAAAGGTAATGGCGGTGGCGCCTACTGGCGTGAGCTGCTTGACCGCATCAGAGATATCCGTTCCTCAGAGAAGGTTATGTATCGTCAGGTGCTTGACCTCTATGCTACAGCTGTGGACTATGATCCCCGGAGTGATATATCAGTTGAGTTCTTCAAGATTGTGCAAAATAAACTCCATTTCGCCGCTCATGGTCATACTGCTGCCGAAGTTATTTTTCAGCGGGCAAATGCTGACTCACCGATGATGGGTCTTACTTCTTTCAGAGGCGATCATCCGACATTGCGAGATGCGAAGATTGCCAAGAACTATCTAAGCGAAGATGAATTGAAGATTCTGAACAATCTCGTGTCGGGATACTTCGACTTTGCCGAGATTCAAGCGATGAAACGCCGTCCGATGTATATGAGCGACTATGTGCAGCAGCTTGACAATATACTTTCATCAACAGGCGAGTCATTGCTCAATGGCCCCGGTTCTGTCAGTCATCAGCAAGCGATGGAAAAAGCAGTGCAGGAATACCGATTGTTTCAAGTCCGCGAACTTTCACCAGTAGAGTGCGCCTATCTTGAAACAATAAAATCCCTCAACGCAAAAGCCAAAGGAAAAAGCTCTGAAAAATAATCGGCGACACTTGGCAAAACAGTTCGACGGATAGAGGAGCGGCGGACTTGCGTGCAGACCTTTTGCACGTAATACGCACGTAAAATTAAAAATTAGCGAGATAACTATTGTATTTTAATGAGTTATCTCGCTATATCTGTGCCCAGAACAGGACTCGAACCTGCACGTCTCTCAACACTCGCACCTGAAACGAGCGCGTCTACCATTCCGCCACCTGGGCTTGCGTTGGTTGCGGTTGCAAAGTTAGGGCTTTTTTTTCATTGGTGCAAGTCTTTTTCTGAAAATTTTCATCCATCTTATGATAATTGTCTATTCCGGCAGTGTTTAATCTTTTAGAACATCATGTTTCACGACATCGGAAATCAAACATCGGAAGACGGACAACTGAAAACGGAAAACTACAATGGAAATAATCAATACAATCAACGATTGGCTTTGGAGCTACCTGCTCGTAGGATTGCTGCTGATTGCAGCGGTGTGTTTCACTATCGGAAGCCGTGGTGTGCAGTTCCGAATGTTCGGCGAGATGTTCCGGCTTTTGGCTACCTCCGGCAAACGCGAGGATGCCAATTCCCCCGACTCTCACCATAGCATCAGTTCATTTCAGGCGTTTGCTGTTTCCTTGGCGTCGCGCGTCGGAACCGGTAACCTTGCCGGTGTTGCCACGGCAATAGCAATCGGTGGTGCCGGATCTATATTCTGGATGTGGGTAATCGCCCTCTTGGGATCAGCCTCAGCTTTCGTGGAATCCACATTGGCTCAGCTTTACAAGGTTAAAGGGGAGANTTCATTCAAGGGAGGNNCNGCATATTATNTCTACAAAGGCCTCGGCNAAAAATGGTGGGNTATCATTTTTGCAGTGCTTATCACAATGACATTCGGACTNGCATTCAACTCTGTGCAGGCTAACACAATCACAGNTGCTACAAAAGTATCATTCGNCTGGGATCCGACTATTGTTGGAATTGCTATAACCGTGATATCACTGATTGTAATATTCGGAGGAATTCAGCGCATATCGCGTTTCAGTGAGATTGTAGTGCCGGTCATGGCAATAGCCTACATTCTGCTTGCCATTTTCATTATAGTAATCAACATATCTCATATCCCGGAAGTCTTAGGCAAGATTGTGACCGAAGCATTCACGGGGAGTGCTGTCTTAGGCGGTGGTGCGGGTAGCGCCATAATGATGGGTGTAAAACGTGGACTATTCAGTAACGAGGCAGGCGAAGGCTCCACTCCAAATGCAGCTGCAACGGCATCTGTCAGCCACCCGGTGAAACAGGGTCTGCTTCAGACCCTCGGTGTCTTCACCGACACTCTCCTTATATGCACATGCACAGCCTTCATAATACTTTTCAGTGGATTCGCCGAATGTGGAGAGAGTGGCATCGCGCTTACCCAGACAGCCCTGGAATCTGAAGTAGGCAGCATCGGGGCCACTTTCATAGCGGTAGCAGTATTCTTCTTTGCNTTCACAAGCATNANTTCCAATTATTATTATGGAGAGACNAACATTCAGTTTATCACTGACAAGAAATGGCCTGTGACCCTTTTCCGCGTGCTTGTTGGAGCCGTAGTNATGTTGGGCTCTATCACCACTCTCGAGATGGCTTGGGCAATGGCAGACATATTCATGGGATTAATGACACTTTGCAACCTTATCGCTATATTTATGCTTGGCAAGTATGCAATGCGTCTGCTTAAAGACTACACCCGCCAGCGTAAGGAAGGGAAGAATCCGGAATACCACAAATCAACGATTCCGGAGATAGCAGACGAAACGGAATGTTGGCCCATATAACTAATGATGAATGATTAATGATAATGTATGAATATCAATCAAAGGAAATAAACAAGCCACTACAAACCTAAATTCATCATTAATAATTAATCATTCATCATTAGAAAGGAGATTTCTTTAAAAGAATAAGTTCGGGAAGAACCATCTGCCAGACGGAGTGTCATCGGTCCATGCGCATCTACTTCTGCTATCGCAGCCTCGAAATATTCTCCAGTTGCAGTGTCGGCAAAAGGATAGAGTTTTCCATCGCCACGCCATAGGTTTTGCTTAAATTCATTGTGAAGCCTATCCCTATCACTTTCATCATAAATCTTTCCAATTCGATTCTCTATGCAATCTCCAATCTGCATGGCGAGCTGTTCGAGATTATATGTTGTTCCTGTAACCTGCTTCATCGAAACAGGATTAGGGGCGTCGCTAAGAAATTCTGTCTGATTCACGTTTATACCTATGCCCAAGACCGAATGTCCAATCTTGAAACCGGAGAGGGAATGCTGTATGAGAATGCCGCAGATCTTTCTATCACCCACATAAATATCATTAGCCCACTTCACCTTGGCATCAATTCCATGGAGCGACAGGAAATCTTTCACTGCAAGCGCGGTTGCCTCCGAAATTGAAAACTGCGATATGGCAGGGAAAGATTCAGGACGAACCAGCAATGAAAAGGTGAGATTCTTACCGGGCTCCGATTCCCAAGAGTTACCCCGTTGTCCACGACCGGCTGTCTGAGTCCGGGCCATCACCATCAGAGGGTTTTCAAGACCTGAGGCCTCCCTCATCAGATATGAATTGGTTGAGTCTACTTCTTCAAGTGTTTTTATTTGCATATTCTTCAGGTTTCCGTCTTCCGTTTTCCGTTTTCCGTTTTCCGTTTCCGTTTTCCGTTTTCAGATAATTCAAAAAACCGAATTCTAAATTAACTCAAATTCAAAATTTCAACCTTACGCGATCCGTCGGGCTGCTCCGCGATGTCGACAAAAAGTGTATTTTCCGGTAATATGTCTTCTATATTTTCAGTCCATTCCATCAGGCACAGGTTACCACTGTCCCAGTAATCCTCAATTCCTATGTCGAAAGCCTCGGCTGAGGATTCAAGACGGTAAAAGTCGAAATGATAGACACTCTTCCCTGTCTTTGAGGAATGATATTCATTGACAATGGCGAATGTAGGAGATGATGCCTCATCGTCCATACTAAGTTGCCGCATCAACTCAGCCACAAGCGTGGTCTTTCCGGCACCCATCTTGCCACGGAGTGCCACAATTCGATTGTCGCCTATTGCATCCAACAGTTGCGCAGCCCCCTGCGGAAGATCTTCAATATCTTTTATTGTGATAGTCATCTTTAGAAATTAATAAGATTTATATAGGATTTATAACCTTTCAATATTAATAACAATTTTGGATTGATTGTTATAAAAGTAGCCTGCAAACTGTAAAGAAAGCAATATTCATATCGAAATTTGAGTGAATTTGGATTTTTTTCGTTAAATTTGCAGATTGATGCAGATTGCATCTAAATGAAGTTGTTTAAACTAATTAAACTCAATATAATGGCAAATCAGGAACTGAGCGAACAGGAAGTGGTAAGGCGCAATAGCATGCAGGCGCTCCGCGACCGTGGTATAGAACCGTATCCGGCTGCAGAATATGTAGTCACCGGACACAGCGAGGAAATCAAAGAGAACTTCAAGGACGACGCAGAAAGAAGGGAAGTGTGCGTGGCAGGCAGAATCATGAGCCGCCGAATAATGGGCAAAGCATCTTTCCTGGGATTGCAGGATGCTGAAGGTCGCATCCAGGTTTACGTCAGCCGTGACGACCTCTGCCCTGGCGAAGACAAGGACATGTACAATGTGGTTTTCAAGAAACTTCTCGACATAGGAGACTTTATCGGTGTCAAAGGTTATGTATTCCGCACACAGACCGGTGAGATTTCTGTGCACGCACAGGAAATAACAGTACTCAGCAAGAGCCTGCGCCCACTCCCGATGGTGAAGATGAAGGATGGCAAGGCTTATGATGCTTTCACCGATCCGGAACAGCGCTACCGCCAGCGCTATGTCGACCTCGTGGTGAATCCCCAGGTGAAGGAAATCTTCCTGAAGCGCAACAAGATATTCAACTCAATGCGTCAGTATTTCAACGATCATGGTCTGATGGAGGTGGAGACCCCTATCCTACAGTCGATTCCGGGTGGTGCTGCCGCACGTCCGTTCATAACCCATCACAATGCTCTTGATATACCACTATATCTGCGCATTGCAAACGAGCTCTACCTCAAGCGCCTTATCGTAGGCGGTTTCGACGGTGTCTATGAATTCGCAAAAGACTTCCGCAACGAGGGTATGGACCGCACACATAATCCCGAATTCACATGCATGGAGGTGTATGTGGCATATAAGGACTACAACTGGATGATGCGCTTCGTAGAAAACATGCTTGAGAAAATATGTCTTGATGTCAACGGCTCAACGGATGTGAAAATTGGTGACAACACCGTGTCGTTCAAGGCGCCATTCCGTCGCGTGACAATGACCGACGCCATTAAAGAACATACAGGTTTCGACATAACCGGCAAGACCGAAGAGGAACTACGTGCATTCTGCAAGCAGGAGCATATAGAGATTGATGAAAGCTGGGGCAAAGGCAAACTGATCGACGAGATATTCGGTGAGAAATGCGAAGGCACATATATACAGCCCACGTTCATCACCGACTACCCAATCGAGATGTCGCCTCTAACCAAGAAACACCGAGACAATCCGGAGCTCACAGAACGATTCGAGCTTATGGTCAACGGCAAGGAACTCTGCAACGCATATTCAGAGCTTAATGACCCGATCGACCAATACGAACGATTTGTAGACCAGATGAACCTTGCCGACAAAGGCGATGACGAAGCCATGATCATCGACCATGACTTCATCCGTGCACTTGAATACGGCATGCCACCGACATCGGGTCTCGGAATTGGCATGGACCGTCTCACAATGCTTATGACCGGACAGACGGCAATCCAGGAAGTGCTGTTCTTCCCGCAGATGCGCCCTGAGAAAAAGCAAGTGAAAGGTGAAGCAGGAGAGGAACCTGAAGAAGAAAAGGAGTGATCATGTGCCAAAGTGGAAACATATCAAAAGTCGCTGTGCTGGGAGGCGGCAGCTGGGCAACCGCTCTTGCCAAGCTGCTCCTTAAGAACTGCGACCGCATTGGCTGGTATCTGAGAAGCGAAGACAAGATAGAGGAGTTCCGCAAATACGGCCATAACCCCTCTTATCTGACAGATGTCAGCTTCGACACCGACAGAATCGACTTCTCGGCCGACATCAACCGGGTGGCCGCCGATGCCGACACTCTCGTTGTGGCAATGCCCTCCCCTTATTTCCTTCCCGAAATAAGCAAGCTCACAATAAATATCACCGGCAAGAACATCGTGTCGTCAGGCAAAGGTATTGTGCCTGACCACAACATGATCATAACCGACTATTTTGAGCAGGTTTGCGGTGTGCCAAGAGGCAACATGCTCGTGATCGGAGGTCCTTGCCACGCTGAAGAANTNNCNCGATATGAGCGCTTGAGCTATCTGACCATAGGATGCCTCGACACAGAAAAGGCACGTCAGTTTGCCTCTCGCCTCGCCTCCACCAAGATGAAGACAATCATCTCTGACGATGTTGACGGAATCGAGTATGCTGCTGTTCTGAAAAACGTGTATGCCATTGCCGCCGGCATGGTCAACGGTATGAAGTCGGGAGATAATTTCATGGCTATGCTCGTGAGCAACGCAATCAGGGAGATGCGCAAGTTNGTCGACACCATTGCCCCAATGCCACNTGACATAGATCGNTCCGCATATCTGGGCGACCTCCTTGTGACTGCNTACAGCAAGTTCTCACGCAACCACAACTTCGGNTCAATGCTTGGANAAGGCTACNGCGTGAAGGTGGCGAAAATGGAAATGNGCATGGTGGCAGANGGATATTACGGCACNAAGTGCATGTACGACNTCAACGAGCGCCAGGACCTACAGGTGGAGATGCCGATTCTCGACATGGTCTACAGCGTTCTCTACGAAGGAATCAACGTCCGACGCGCAATGAAAGAACTTGCCGAGACGTTTACCTGACTCCAGTTTAATCGTTTAAACGCATATTAGTTGTTTTTAGAGTTTAACTTTCCGGACTTCCGGAATATAAATACGATAGAATATGAAAGACATTAATTTAGACATTCAGCATGCAGTGTATTTCGCTGAAAAGGAATACAATGCCAACAAAGATGCAGCCGTAGAGGCTATAACAGATGTCAACACCGGACGTGCAGCCGGCAATGATTTCCTTGGTTGGGTAAAGCTCCCGACTGAAACTGACGCTGCACTGCTCGACAAAATCAACAAGACAGCAGACCGTCTGAAAGAGAAATGTGACTACGTTGTTTGCATAGGTATCGGCGGCAGCTATCTGGGTGCTAAAGCTGTTATAAGTGCCCTGAGCAACAATTTTGCCGACTTCATCAATAATCCGTCGCCAAAGGCTGCGAAGGTGCTATATGCCGGTCAGAACATTGGCGAGGAATACACAGCAGAACTTCAAGATTTCCTCAAGGGAAAGAAATTCGGTATCATGGTAATCTCAAAATCAGGCACAACTACCGAGCCGGCAATTGCTTTCCGTCTGCTTAAGGCTCAGCTTGAGGAAGAAGCCGGTAAGGAAGCAGCCAAAGACCTTATCGTGGCAATCACCGACGAAAAGAAGGGCGCGCTCCGTACCCTCGCGACTCAGGAAGGATACGAAACTTATGTAATTCCTGACAATGTAGGCGGCAGATTCTCCGTTCTCACACCCGTGGGTCTTCTTCCTATTGCAGTAGCCGGTTTCGACATCACTAAGCTCGTTGCAGGTGCAGCACTTATGGAACAGGCCACTAAGGAACCCGGAGAAGACAATATTGCCGAGACTTATGCCCGCGTGCGCAATGCCCTCTATCAGAGCGGNAAGAAAATNGANATTCTNGCNAACTTCAANCCNAAACTNCANTACTTNGCAGANTGGTGGAANCAGCTCTANGGNGANAGCGAAGGNAANGANGGCAAGGGCATCTTCCCCGCAAGCGTTGATTTCACCACCGACCTGCACTCAATGGGCCAGTGGATCCAGGATGGTGAGCGCACAATCTTCGAGACTGTAATTTCTGTAAAAGAACCTCTTCTGCACAAATACATTCCTACTGACGACCAGAACCTCGACGGACTCAATTTCCTCGGAGGCAAGAGAGTCGACGACGTCAACAAAATGGCTGAGCTAGGCACGATGCTCGCACATGTCGACGGTGGTGTGCCAAACATCAAGATTGAAATCAACAAACTTGACGAGTACACACTCGGACAACTCATTTATTTCTTCGAGAAAGCATGCGGCATCTCAGGCTATATGCTTGGTGTAAATCCTTTCAACCAGCCTGGTGTAGAGGCATATAAGAAAAATATGTTCGCANTTCTTGGTAAGNNGGGCTATGAGAAGGNNACTGAGGAAATCAAGGCTCGTCTTGCAAAATAAACAGCATCTGTTGTTGCAAAAATATTGCAGATGTTAAATAAAAGTTAATAGTGAGCAATAAGGCAACTTGAATCGAACCAACAAACACCGACGCGTGTTTATATAGCGTAACTTAGACAGACAGAGAGGTTGAAGAANACGANTCTGGGAGTTACNACCAAAATTGATTAGATTGATTAGTTTAATTGCTATAAGCGTTCTGAAAAAGTTGTTATTGTTGTTTGAATTAAAGGAATTAGGTCGACGTGAGTCGACCTATTTTCTTTTTTTGGCAGTTCGCATTTTTTTTATTAATTTTGTGCATTTAAACCAAGTCTACCATTTCGATGGCGATATCTGTTTTAATAGGAACATACAATTCGGCAAAATACCTTCGCAAAGTGCTTGAATATGTCAAGGACTATGATGAGGTTCTTGTTTACGACATGGGCAGCACCGACAACTCAGTCGACATAGCCCGTGAGGAAGGCTGCCGTGTGATTCATACCGGCATAGATGCCGACGACTCATCCCATACGCACAATGATGCTATCAGAAGTGCAAAAAACGAATGGATCTTGCTGTTGAGGCCTTATGAGCTGGCGCCGCGCGACCTAAAGAAATATCTATATGACTTTATTGAGCATTCCGATAACGTCCATGGGCTGTTTATACCGCGCCGGAAATTCATAATGGACAAGGAGGATCATAATTCTTATCCCGACTTCCATCTACGGTTCTTTCATCGCGACGGGACTGTGTGGAATGAGGGCAACAACGACCTCCCCTCTGTGTGCGGGCGCACCGAGCGCATCCCGGCTCACCGTAAAAATTTAGCCATTATACACATTCCGAGATCTGTCAACGATATGATCGGCCATCTTGATGAAAACTATGGCGATCTTGCGGAGCCAAAAAGGGTCTCGCTATTGACAATTATCAGGGCAACTGTAGGCACTTTCTTTAAGGAATTCATAATGAAAGGAAAATTCAAGCACGGGACAATCGGCTACATCGACTCTGTGAACGCCTCAATGAAAGACTACTTCATACTCGCCAAGAGTCATGAAAAGTCTGTGATGAATGAAATTAACGACAAACTAAAATGACCAGATCCGGATCCTTAATAACAATTGCCACTGTTGCTGCATACATGACTTTGCTTTTATCATGCGGTGCCGGCAAAGGGAATAATACATCGGGCTCCATTTCAGAATCGCCACAAGATACCGAGATTGAAACCTATGCATTTTCGGCTGACAGTGCTTATTCCTACACTGCAACCCAGGTTGAATTCGGACCAAGGGTGCCAGGATCGGAAGCCCACAGGAAATGCGGTGACTGGTTAGTGTCGAAGTTAAATGATTTCGGAGCAACAGTCACCCAACAGACTGCTGACCTGACTACCTTTGACGGTACCAAGATTCCTATGCGCAACATCATCGCAAGTTTCAATCCCGATGCCGAAAACAGGATACTTCTCCTTGCCCATTGGGATTCGAGACCTTGGGCAGACAATGACCCTGATCCATCCAAGCACGAGACTCCGGTGGACGGTGCTAACGACGGAGCCAGCGGAACAGCAGTGCTTCTTGAGCTTGCCCGGGCACTCGGCAAAGATACCGGCGGCAAGGGCATCGACATCCTGCTATGCGATGCTGAAGACTGGGGCATCGAAAACAACGATGAAAGCTGGGCTATGGGGGCAAGGCACTATGCCACCAATCTTCCTTCAAAAAACCAGCCTTCTTCCGCCATACTCCTTGACATGGTTGGGGCACCCGACGCTACTTTCATGAGGGAATATTATTCGCAAAATGCCAATCCGGCACTTGCCGACGAAATCTGGGCAATAGCTAAGTCTCTCGGATATGGCGACATGTTTGTAAACCGCATGGGATCTGCCATCAACGATGATCATGTGGAGCTGATCAAGGCAGGCATTCCGGCAATCGACATAATCGACTACAGGGATGGCTCCGGNNTCTTCGATGGGTGGCACACCNNACACGACAATATGAACGCCATCTCAAAAGAGACACTCGGGAAAGTGGGAAAAGTAATGGAGACATATATCAGGAAAAATAAATAATCAATAACATACACAAAAATGAATTTCATTGAAGAACTTACCTGGAGAGGAATGATCCACTCGATCATGCCCGGAACAGAAGAGCAACTTAATAAAGAGATGACCACCGCCTATCTCGGCATTGACCCAACTGCCGATTCGCTTCACATCGGCCACCTGTGCGGAGTGATGATGCTTCGCCACTTCCAGCGCTGCGGCCACAAGCCTATTGCTCTCGTTGGCGGTGCAACCGGAATGATCGGAGACCCCTCAGGCAAGAGCTCAGAACGCAATCTTCTTGACGAGGCTACCTTGCGCCACAACCAGGAGGCAATCAAATCACAGCTCTCTCGCTTCCTCGACTTCGACAGCGACGCTCCAAACAAGGCGGAGATGGTCAACAACTACGACTGGATGAAAGACTTCTCCTTCCTTGACTTTGCACGCGAAATCGGAAAGCACATCACCGTCAACTACATGATGGCAAAGGAATCAGTCCAGAAGCGACTCAACGGTGAGGCACGCGATGGACTCAGCTTCACTGAATTCACCTACCAGCTTCTCCAAGGTTATGATTTCCTGCATCTATTTGAGACAAAGGGATGCAAACTGCAGCTCGGAGGATCCGACCAGTGGGGCAACATCACAACTGGAGGTGAACTTATCCGCCGTAAGCTCGGTGGCGAAGTGTTCGCACTGACATGCCCCTTGATCACCAAGGCCGACGGTGGCAAGTTTGGCAAGACTGAAAGCGGCAACGTTTGGCTCGATGCCAAATACACCTCACCATATAAGTTCTATCAGTTCTGGCTTAACGTTGGTGATTCAGATGCAGAGAAATATCTCAAGATCTTCACTTTCCTTACTAAAGAAGAAATAGAAGCACTCGTTGCAGAACATGCTAAAGATCCGGGACTCCGTCCTCTGCAAAAGAAACTCGCAGAAGAAGTGACAGTGATGGTGCATGGCCGCGAAGCTTATGATGCTGCAGTGGCAGCCAGCAAGATTCTATTCAGCAACAGCGCAGTGGATGAGCTGCACGCACTCGACGAACAGACTCTGCTCGACGTGTTTGAGGGTGTACCCCGTTTCGAAGTGGCAAGGGCTGATATAGAAGCCGGAATCCCGGTTCTCGAATTTCTTGCAGAAAAGACCGCTGTCTTCCCCTCCAAGGGCGAAGCACGCAAGATGATCCAAGGCAACGGTGTCAGCATCAACAAGGAGAAGCTGACCGACCCTGCTGCCAAGATTGGGAAAGAACATCTCCTCGGCGACAAATATATCCTCGCTCAGAAAGGTAAGAAAAACTATTTCCTCATTACAGTCAAAGACTGACATAACAATCCAAAATGCCAGAATTCGATATCCACGGTTCTGAAACGGCTCCGCGCGGAAGCGACCGCGACATAGAAAAGGCACTCCGGCCGCTGAATTTTGACGATTTCAGCGGCCAGGATAAAATTGTCGCGAACCTGCGTGTGTTTGTGCAGGCTGCCAGAATGCGAGGAGAAGCTCTCGACCATACACTCCTGCATGGCCCTCCGGGACTTGGGAAAACCACTCTCAGCAATATTGTGGCAAACGAGCTTAACGTCGGCTTTAAGGTGACCAGTGGACCTGTTCTCGATAAGCCGGGCGACCTTGCCGGAATCCTGATGAGCCTTGAACCGCACGATGTGCTTTTCATCGATGAGATTCATCGTCTTCACCCTATTGTGGAGGAATACCTATATTCAGCGATGGAAGACTACCGCATCGACATTCTCCTTGACAAAGGTCCCGGAGCAAAATCGGTGCAGCTCACCATTTCCCCTTTCACTTTGATAGGAGCCACAACCCGCAGCGGCTTGCTTACAGCTCCTCTACGCGCCCGGTTTGGCATAAACTGCCATCTTGAATACTACGACCATGAGGTGCTTAGGAATATTGTAAGACGTTCTGCCCGGCTGCTCAAGACCACCATCACAGACGATGCAGCCCTTGAGATAGCAATGCGAAGCCGAGGCACACCACGTATTGCAAATGCCTTGCTGCGCCGTGTGCGCGACTTTGCGATGGTAAGAGGAGACGGCACTGTTGACTTGCCGACAGCTAAGATGTCGCTTGAGGCACTCAACATCGATACCCACGGACTTGATGAAATCGACAATAGAATCCTAATCTCCATCATCGACAAATTCGGAGGAGGACCTGTTGGCCTGACCACAATTGCCACCGCCCTTGGTGAGGATAGCGGAACCATAGAGGAGGTCTACGAACCATTCTTGATAAAGGAAGGATTCCTCAAGCGCACTCCACGTGGCCGAGAAGTGACAGAACTTGCCTACAGGCATCTGGGCCGTTACCCCAAAAC
>WFLX010242876.1_pt1 | contig 17895 bp, 17 predicted proteins | sample 4967041 | NCBI WGS metagenome assembly WFLX01 (sample SAMN12857096, study PRJNA449069) | gut metagenome | isolation source: stool from male and female vole | host: Microtus ochrogaster | place: USA:Florida | collected 2017 | reverse complement strand
CTATTATATAAAAAGCCCTCCGGGGCAGGATCGCACTGCGGCAGAGAGGTATTTTGTCGCGGAAGCGACACCGCCGCAGACGGAGAAACTCGCAAAGCGTGTTTCTCATCGTTTATTCTTCCATTAGTTTGATTTGTGAAATGTCGGAGTCAATTGCCATGGAATAATTAGTATAATAAACGACAAATCCGGGTTTACTTCCGCCGGGTTTTTTAACATTTTTTCGCTGTAGATAGTCCACTTCAACTTTATTTTGATCGTGCGCTTTGGAATAGTGGGCGGCAAGCTTTGCGGCCTCTTCAAAAGTCCTGTCAGGAAGCTCCTTTCCATCGGTTTTTACGATCACATGAGAACCGGGCATACCTTTGGCGTGAAACCACCAGTCTCCCCCGGTGGCAAACTTAAAGGTGAGCTCGTCATTTTGATAATTGTTTTTTCCAACATAGATATGAAACCCGTCGCTGCTTAAATAGTGGAAAGGACGGCTGGTAATCTTCACCTTTTTTGCAGGCCCCCGTCTGCGGATATAACCGCTGGCAATCAGTTCTTCCCGAATTTGTGTGAGATCCTCTTCTTTCAGCGCAATATCGAGAGAGGTCTGAATGGATTCCAGGTGATCAATTTCTTCTTTTACTTCAAGTGTCAGTTTTGAAAGAGCCTCTGCAGTTCGCTTCAGTTTACCATATTTATCGAAGTATTTCTTTGCATTTTCGGAGGGTGCAAGAAGCGGATCAAGGGGGATAGTGATCATTTCCCCGGTGTAATAATTAAGCGCTTCCGTCTTTTTTGAACCTTCAGGCACCCCGTAACCATAAGTGTTCAGAAGTTCCCCGTAAATCCGGTATTTATCCTTTTTCTCTGTGTCCTTTAACTGACGGAGCTGGAGATCATATTTTTTAACATTCCGTTCCAAAGCAGTTTGGACGATTCTACGCAGATCCACCGACTTTTGGCGGATGCGGGTATGCGTGCTCTTTTCGGCATAATACTGTTCTAACAGGGCACTGATGGATGAGATTTCCTTACGGGAAGCTTCTTTATACATAGTAAGCGGTAAGGCCGCATACTCCGCAGGTTCTCCGTTTTCGTAGATAATAACGGGGGAGAAAGCGCCCGCTTTCACCTGTTCCATCATGGAAGAAAAAGTATCATAGAGCCGGTCAAGCATCTGTGCACCCTGAGAATCTGCTGTAAACAGAGCAGTGGACAGATCACCGTCAAGCCCTGCCCGGTAACAGATTTCCTGAGCAAGAAAAGGAGATATGCCCGTATAAAAGCTGTAAAGAGCTTTGTAGATAGGAAGCTTTCCGGCAGTCATGGTACTTTGAAAGATCGCACGGTCCAGAGTAAGGGGATCTTTCTTTTCCTGGGTGAGNGGAATGAAATAGGTTCGTCCGGGNAGTACTTCGCGGACGGAACTGACCATGCCGGATATATGTTTGATNCTGTCAATGATCATATCCTTCTCGTCTAAAAAAATAATATTGCTGTGNTTGCCCATCAGTTCGATGATCAGGCGCTTGCATTTAAGGTCGCCCATTTCGTCCAAATGCTCAATATGAAGATGNAGAATCCGNTCCAGCCCGGGTTGTGTGATATCGGTAATCCGCCCGTTTTGAAGATGCTTGCGAAGGAGCATGCAAAATCCGGGTGCCGTCATGGGACTGGGNTTATTTTTTTCTGTCAGATAGACCAGTGGAAGGGANGCGTTCGCNGACATAAGAAGCTTTNTGNTTCCGCCTTCCGTTGTTTTTATCGTAAAAAGCAGCTCATCGTTTTCNGGNTGTGCNATTTTGGAGATACGNCCTCCAAGCAGAGAATCTTTAAGCTCTTTCGCAATGGCTGCAATCGTAATTCCGTCAAATGCCATAACAATAACTCCTTTCAATCNTTATCATTATATAGCAACTTTTTNTTTCTCACAACAGGGAAATCGTGACAGGTACACGGTTGAATTATTTCCGCGATTTATTCACCTTGACGTTTTCAGGCAGTTCGCCTATAATGTAAAGAAGGTATGTACAAAAGCGGGAGGATTGCCATGATTAAGAGCATGACGGGGTTTGGCAGATGTGAAATACAGGAGACTCAACGTAAAATTACGGTAGAGATGAAGTCCGTGAACCACCGGTATTTGGATGTAAATATTAAGATGCCCAAAAAACTGAATTTTTTTGAAGCGGCAATCAGAAACGAACTGAAAAACTACATTCAGCGTGGAAAGGTTGATATTTTTATCACCTACGAGGACTATACGGAGTCTAATGTCTGTGTGAAGTACAACAAAGAGCTTGCAGCAGAGTATATGGAATATCTGAAGCAGATAGCAGAGGATTTTTCGCTGGATAACGACGTGAGAGTTTCTGCACTCTCCAGATATCCGGAGGTTCTTTCTATGGAAGAACAGACCGTAGACGAGGAACAGCTCTGGCAGCTTTTGGAGCGTGCAATCAAAGGAGCAGCACAGGGATTTGTGGAAACGAGAATCCGGGAAGGTGAACATTTAAAAGATGATTTGGTTGCCAAACTGGACGGAATGCTTACTCATGTGGATTATATTTCGGAACGTTCGCCGCAGATCATTGCAGAGTACAGACAGAAGCTCACGGAAAAGGTTCGTGATCTTCTGGAGGATACAAAGATCGATGAGAACCGGCTGCTGACGGAGGTTACAATCTTTGCAGACCGTGTTTGCGTGGATGAAGAGCTGGTAAGGCTCCGCAGTCATATTGAAGCAACAAGACAGACCCTTATACAGGGTGGCAGCATCGGCCGAAAGCTTGATTTTATTGCACAGGAAATGAACCGGGAAGCAAACACGATTTTGTCAAAGACAAGTGATTTAGAAATTTCCAATCGCGGAATTGAGTTGAAGACAGAAATCGAAAAGGTTCGGGAACAGATTCAGAATATTGAGTAGAGGGATTTTGTGAATAAACTGATTCATATCGGATTTGGNAATATTGTCAATTCCGGCAANATNATNGCCATTGTAAGTCCTGATTCGGCACCGGTTAAAAGGCTGGTGCAGAGAGCAAGGGAAGCNGGAACGGCAATTGATGCCACACAGGGAAGAAAGACCAAAGCAGTGCTTGTNATGGAAAANAGTCAANTGGTCCTCTCGGCGCTTCTGCCGGAGACCATTGCGCAGCGGGCACAGGCAGAAAGCAGAGATAATGAAGATGAAACGTAAAGGAATATTGATAGTGGTTTCCGGCTTTTCCGGAGCAGGGAAAGGAACTCTTATGAAGCAGCTGGTGCATTCTTATGATAATTATGCGCTTTCTGTTTCCATGACAACCAGAGAGCCCAGACCCGGAGAGGAAGAGGGAAAAGAATATTTCTTTGTCAGCAGGGAAGAGTTTGAAAAGACAATTGCTCAGGATGGGTTGATTGANTATGCCAGNTATTGTGACAATTATTACGGAACCCCCAGAGAGTATGTAGAAAAGCAGCTTGAAAAGGGACGTGATGTGATTCTGGAAATTGAAATCCAGGGGGCTCTTAAGGTTAAGAAGAAATTCCCTACGGCGCTTTTGCTTTTTGTGATGCCGCCGAGTGCAGTAGAATTAAAGAAACGCCTGATGGGAAGAGGTACAGAAAGTATTGAGGTAATNGAAAANAGATTAAAGCGTGCATCGGAGGAAGCNGAAGGNATTGANGAGTATGAGTACATTGTGATCAATGACCGGCTTGAAGANTGTGTTCCCAGAATGCATGCNNTNATACAGGCAGCACATGATNCTCCGGAAAGAAATGAGGAGTTCATTGAAAATATGAGAAAGGAACTGGAAGCTTNTAAATAGGCTTTNACAGGAAAGGAGTTTATTATGTTACATCCATCGTATTCCGATTTAATGAAGGTAGTCAACAGTGAGGTTGAACNCGGAGAAGCNCCGGTNGTCAACAGCAGATATTCNATTGTGATGGCNACCTCCAAAAGAGCAAGACAGATNATTGCAGGGGANGANCCNCTNATNAANACCAAAAATGTCAGCAANCCNTTNTCGGTTGCTGTTGANGAATTNAANCAGGGAAAAATTAAGATTCTTTCNGATGAAGAATAGTTTNTTTCTTNTGNCTGAANGCANGAAAGCCCCGTAGTNTGCTGCGGGGTATTTGACTGTTTGATAGAAGTTGNCAGGACATAGAATANAGCTTAACAGGGAAGGATATAAATGAANGTTTTATTTGTTTCATTGGGCTGNGACAAGAATCTTGTAGATTCGGAAGTGATGTTGGGTATTCTTGCNCAAAANGGTTATAGCTTTACGGATGATGAGCAGGAAGCGGAAGCAGTNGTGATAAATACNTGCTGCTTCATTAATGANGCNAAGGAAGAAAGTATTAACACGATTCTTGATATGGCAGAACTGAAAAAATCAGGACAGATTAAAGCACTGATTGTTGCCGGGTGTCTGGCCCAGCGGTACTATGATGAAATACAAAAGGAAATTCCGGAGGTCGATGCAGTTATCGGGACTACAGCCCTTGATGCGGTTGCCAGAACTCTGGAAGAGGTGCTTGCAGGAAAAGGTACTAATCACTTGGAAAGCATTCACAGACCTGTGTGTGGTAATCAAAAACGTATTATCACTACAGGCGGCTATTATGCGTATCTGAAGATAGCGGAGGGCTGTGATAAGCACTGTACTTACTGCATTATTCCCAAAGTGAGAGGGAATTACCGGAGTATTCCCATGGAAGAACTTCTTGAGGAAGCAAAGACGCTGGCAGAAGGTGGTGTGAAAGAACTGATTCTGGTGGCTCAGGAGACCACTCTTTATGGAAAGGATCTTTACGGGGAGAAGACACTTCCGAAACTGCTGAAGGCATTATGTGAGATAGAAGGACTTTCCTGGATACGGCTTTTGTATTGTTATCCGGAGGAGATCACGGATGAATTGATTGAAGTAATCAAAGAGGAAAAAAAGATATGCAATTATCTTGACATTCCCATACAAAGCGGAAGTGACCGGATTTTGAAGCGGATGGGAAGAAGAACGGACAGCTGCCAGATTGGGGATATGGTTCGTCATCTTCGGGAGGAAATCCCGGATATCTGCATCCGTACCACATTAATAGCCGGATTCCCCGGAGAAAGCGAAGAAGATCACGAGGCGACCATGGCATTTGTGGATGAGATGGAATTTGACAGGCTGGGGGTATTTACTTATTCACCAGAGGAAGATACACCGGCGGCAGAAATGCCGGATCAGATGCCGGAAGAGGTTAAGCAAAAGCGTCAGGATGAAATCATGGAACTTCAGCAGGAGATTGCCTTTGAAACAGCAGAGCGCATGACGGGAAAATGCCTGGAAGTGATGATTGAGGGCAGAATGCCGGAGGAAGATGTGTATGTGGCAAGAACCTATCGGGATGCCCCCTCGGTTGACGGCTATTTGTTTCTGCATGCAGACAGGCAGTTTCTAAGCGGTGATCTGGTAAAAGTTATCGTTACAGGCTCAAATGAATATGATTTAATCGGAGAGATAATAACCGAAGAGATATAAGCGGAGGACAAAAAATGAATTTACCCAATAAATTGACAATGCTGCGAGTGATCATGATTCCATTTTTTATTGTGTTTCTTTTGATACCGATCACTCCTTATGATAAGTGGATAGCTCTTGCAATCTTTATATTGGCAAGCTTGACAGATCTTTTGGATGGTAAAATTGCCAGAAAGTATAATCTGGTCACTAATTTTGGAAAGTTTATGGATCCACTGGCAGATAAGCTCCTTGTATGCTCTGCGCTGATCTGCTTGATTGAGCTCGGTAAGATTCCTGCGTGGATGGTGATTATTATTATTGCAAGAGAGTTTATCATCAGTGGTTTTCGTCTGGTGGCATCCGATAATGGCGTTGTAATTGCTGCAAGCTACTGGGGAAAGTTTAAAACAACTTTCCAAATGGCTGCGGTATGTCTATTGATAGCAGATATAGGGGCGATTCATGTAGTTACGCAGATCATTTTATGGATTGCGGTGATACTTACAGTAGTATCTTTGGTGGATTATCTGATAAAAAATAAAGATGTAATGAAGGATAAGAAATAATATGGAAAAAACGCAGTCATTGGAAGAGCAGGTTGTCTCTCGATTAAAGGACAGGCATATGAAGGTATCTTTTGCAGAATCCTGCACGGGAGGACTACTATCTGGAAGACTGGTGAATGTGCCGGGATCGTCAGAGGTGTTTGATGAGGGTTATGTGACCTATGCCAACGAAGCAAAGCATAGATTGCTGGAGGTAAGCAATGAGGCGCTTCGCAGCTACGGGGCTGTGAGCAGAGAGGTTGCAGAGCAGATGGCTCGGGGCGCGGCTAAGCGTTCCGGAGCACAGGCGGCGGTAGGTGTTACCGGTATTGCCGGACCTGACGGCGGAACAGTACAAAAGCCGGTAGGGCTTGTATATATCGGCTGCTTTGTAGATTCGAAAGTGGTTGTAACAGAAAATCATTTTCGCGGAAACAGAGAGGAAGTAAGAGTGCAGGCAGTGGAGGCAGCGCTGAAATTGCTTTTGGATTGTCTTTCTTGAGAGAAAGACTGGGAAGAGGGAGAAGACAGATGAAGAAAACATGGACTCCGGGAAAAATTGTTGCAGCGGTTTTTGGAGGAATCGGTGCGAGTGTTGTTTTAATTGTTTCGCTATATGCCAGCCTGCAGCCTTTGTCATCAAGTATAAAACTGATGGACAGGTTACTTTATGGTCCGCAGGAGGAGCATAATGAGAAAGCGGAGCTTTTGACGGAGGTTCCGGAAGACGATCCGTCAGACGAGGTTGTGCCAGATGAGGAAACAGCGGATGATGATGGATCCACTAAGAAGAAGTCTGCCGGAAAAGATCAGTACTATGAATTTCACAATGAGATAAGTAGTGATTTGTCCTATCAGATTGATATAGAGGAGTTTGCGGAATTTGCAGAAGGAAGTTCCAATGTGATGGCGGGCGGAAATTATCCAAAAGTGATTTGTGAAGATAAGAATAAGGAAGAAAGAGTGAACAAGATCATTTACCGGGAAATAGAAGAGATTTTTGATCACCTTGAATATGTGGAACAGGAATTGGATGATGAAGAGTTCTTTTTGTATGAAGTAGAGAGTTATGTAACTTATATGGATGAAGACACTTTAAGCATTGCATATGTAGAATATGGATATTTGGATGAGGAAACGTTTGAAAGCTATGTGATTGCAGTCAATGTTGATATGGAAAGCGGTCTTGCCATGACAAATTCGCAGATTTTAAATATCAATGATGATTTTTCCATTGATTTTCGGGAAAGAACTGAGAGACAAAATGGCAGCAACGAGGTACTGGATTACTTTTCGGATCAGGAAATTACACAGTTACTTAATGATGAGGATTCGCTGATTATTTTTTACACTCCGCTTGGTATGGAGGTTGGCTTTAATTTTTATTACGGCTGGGTGACAGTCACTTATCCGGACTATGCAAGATATATAAATCCTCTTTAGAAGGATTGAGTGCATATCACTAAATTAACGTTTAGCTGTTTTCCTCATAGGATCTTAACGATCACTCGGATAAGAGATAAATTCTACGTCAGCACGCTCGATAAAGCGTTCGCGAATTGCTTCCTTAAGAATTTATCTCTTATCCGAGTTAGCTTTTGGCTAACGGAAACCAGCTAAGGATTCTGCTATAGTCGCCTAGTCCACTTTCTGGCTGTCCGTTAGAGGTGTGAAATATTCGACTTTAGTGGAGTTCCCAGTTGGGCTATGCGTCATTCAACAACCCAGCTCCGATTAAAATAAATCCTTGAGGAAACAATTCACGAATGCTTTATCGAGCGTGTTGACGAAAGGATTTATTTTCATCGGAGCGGATGTTCTGCATATGCATACCCAAGTTAAACGTTAATTTTGTGACATTGCTATGGAAGTAAAAGCATGATAACCGTTGCTTCAGGAAAACAGTTGCTAAAATTCTTCTCCTGTGTTACGCTGATATAAGTATTATTCCGCTGTCCGTCTGACGGCAGATTCAGTCTCTGTATTGCATATCCGGCATTTTCTGCCAAACATTCAGAGTAAAATATGAAAAAGAAAGGAGAAGATGCCTTTGAGGGAGTTTTATTGGACACAAATAGGAGTAAAATGAATTTTGTAAAGAAAAATTACTTTATTGACAAAATCGAANATTTGTTTTATAGTAAATAAGAACAAGTGNTCTCATATTNACGNTNCCACAGANNNCAGTGANTNAAAAGGAGAAAGTATTTATGGTAAAGGAAGAAAAATTAAAATCGTTAGTTGCTGCACTCTGCCAGATTGAAATGGAGATAGGAAGAGGAGCTGTGATGAAGCTTGGAGATTCATCTGCACAGATGAATGTGGAAACGGTACCTACCGGTTCTTTAAGTCTTGATATTGCACTTGGTCTCGGCGGAATACCGAAAGGCAGAATTATAGAAATATACGGACCGGAATCCAGTGGTAAGACAACGGTTACTTTACATATGATTGCCGAGGTACAGAAGAGAGGCGGAATCGCCGGATTTATTGATGCAGAACATGCACTGGATCCGGTTTATGCCAAAAATATCGGGGTAGATGTTGATAATCTTTATATCTCACAGCCGGATAACGGAGAACAGGCACTGGAGATTACAGAGACAATGGTCCGTTCAGGGGCAATTGATATTGTTGTTGTAGACTCGGTTGCAGCACTTGTACCCAAAGCTGAAATCGATGGTGACATGGGAGATTCTCATGTGGGTCTGCAGGCAAGATTAATGTCTCAGGCACTTCGGAAGCTTACCGCAGTAATCAGCAAATCAAACTGTACGGTGGTCTTTATTAACCAGCTTCGTGAGAAGGTGGGAATTATGTTTGGTAATCCGGAGACGACTACCGGAGGGCGGGCGTTGAAATTTTATTCATCAGTCCGGCTGGATGTCAGAAGAATTGAAACCTTAAAGCAGAGCGGCGAAATGATCGGAAACAGAACCAGAGTGAAGGTTGTTAAGAATAAAATTGCGCCTCCGTTTAAAGAAGCAGAGTTTGATATTATTTTCGGAGAAGGAATATCAGCAGTGGGCGATATCCTTGATTTGGCTGCCAATGTAAATATCGTTAACAAGAGCGGTGCATGGTATGCCTATGAGGGAAACAAGATCGGTCAGGGACGGGAAAACACCAAACAGTATCTGAAGGATAATCCTGCTATGCTTGAGGAGATTGAACAGAAGGTTCGTGCGCACTATGGGCTGCAGGGTGGAGAAGCTGTAGTTGAAGCAGTGGATGATAAAAAGCAGAAGGCAGATTCATAAAGAAGATGTTTGTGAGAGATGCATAAAACAGATTCAGAGAGAACCGGATTGATCGATACGCCGGGAATGGGGAGTATTATGGTAGTGACGGGCATTTCGGAGATGTCAAAGTCAAGAGTAAGAATTGAAATTGACGGAGAGTTCGCCTTTGTTTTATACAAAGGCGAACTGCGTATTTACGGGATTAAGGAAGGAAATGAACTTGCCAGAGAACATTATGAGACATTAATGCAGGAAGTTTTGCCCAAGCGTGCAAAATTACGTGCAATGAATCTTTTAAAGAGCCGCGCTTATACACGAATGCAGCTGTTAAACAAGCTGACAGAGGGGGGATACCCGGAGGAACTTGCCAAATGTGCTGTGGATTACACAGAGTCTTTCGGTTATGTGAATGATGAGCAGTATGTGAGAGATTTTATTGAGTACAATAAAGAAAGAAAGACCCGCCAAAGAATGCTTACGGACTTGATGCGCAAGGGAATATCCAAACAATCTTTTGATAGGATCTATGATGAAGAAGTAGGGGAAGATTGTGCTGATCTTGAAAGAGAACAAATTAAAGAGTGGATCAGAAAGAAAAATTTTTCACCGGAAGAAGCCTCTATAGAGGATGTGCGGAGAATGACGGCGTTTCTATATCGAAAAGGTTTTTCATTTGATACGATAAGAAGTGTACTTTCACTTGACATAACTTCCATTTGAGTTTAAAATTTAAGTGTTGTAAATTGCTTTTAGAATGTTTTTAACATGCATTCTATATAGATCAGAGTACAATGAAAACTAAATAAGGAGGTGCTCCTGTAAATGCAGTATGTTTTGATCGCAGTAATCGCTACGCTGGTGGTGACTGCTCCTGTTGCATGGCTTTTGGCTACTGCATACCACAAGAAGGTATCAGAGGCTAAGATCGGGAATGCGCAGGATAAGGCGCGTGAGATTATTGATGAAGCACTGAAAACTGCTGAGACAAAGAAGCGTGAGTCCTTGCTCGAGGTGAAAGAGGAATCTATTCGTACAAAGAACGAATTGGACAAGGAGATTAAGGAACGCCGTGCGGAAGCACAGCGGTATGAGCGCAGAGTCCAGCAGAAGGAAGAGAACATCGATAAGAAGGCGGATGCGATTGAAAAGAAGGAAGCGAGTTTAGCACGTAAGGAAGAAGAACTGTCTAAGCTCCGTACCGAGATTTCAAAGCTGAACGAACAGAGATTGCAGGAACTGGAACGAATCTCAGGCTTAACCTCCGAACAGGCAAAAGAATACTTATTAAAAATTGTTGAAGATGAAGTAAAACATGAAACGGCAGTGATGATCAAGGAAATGGAGAGCCGCGCCAAAGATGAAGCTGATAAAAAGGCTAAAGAATATGTTGTTACGGCGATACAGAAATGTGCGGCAGATCATGTTTCCGAAACTACGATTTCCGTAGTACAGCTTCCGAACGATGAAATGAAAGGAAGGATTATCGGTAGAGAGGGAAGAAATATCAGAACTCTTGAGACACTTACCGGAGTGGATCTTATCATTGATGACACGCCGGAAGCCGTTATCTTATCAGGATTTGATCCGATCCGCAGGGAAGTGGCAAGGATTGCGCTTGAAAAGCTGATCGTGGATGGACGTATTCATCCAGCGAGAATTGAAGAAATGGTGGAAAAAGCGCAGAAGGAAGTTGAAGTAATGATTAAAGAGGAAGGTGAGGCGGCAACCCTTGAAGTAGGTGTTCACGGCATTCATCCTGAACTCGTAAGATTGCTTGGTAAGATGAAATTCCGGACAAGCTATGGACAGAATGCTCTTAAGCATTCCATAGAAGTTGCACAGCTTTCAGGACTTTTAGCAGCTGAGCTTGGTCTTGATGTCAGAATGGCCAAGAGAGCAGGTCTGCTTCATGACATAGGAAAAGCGGTGGATCACGAGATGGAAGGTTCTCATATACAGCTGGGTGTTGAACTCTGTAGAAAGTACAAAGAATCACCTACGGTTATTAATGCAGTAGAGTCCCATCATGGTGATGTAGAGCCACAGTCCTTGATTGCTTGCATTGTGCAGGCTTCTGATACAATTTCTGCGGCAAGACCGGGTGCAAGAAGAGAAACTCTTGAAACTTATACAAGCAGGTTAACTCAATTAGAAGAAATCACAAACAATTTTAAAGGTGTAGATAAATCTTTTGCAATTCAGGCAGGTAGAGAGATTCGTGTAATGGTAGTTCCGGAACAGATTTCTGATTCCGATATGGTTCTTTTGGCCAGAGATATTTCTAAGCAGATTGAAGCGGAACTGGAATATCCTGGACAGATCAAAGTAAATGTGATCAGAGAGTCACGCGTAATTGATTACGCAAAATAATAAAAAGTGGAACTGCCGTCCGGCAGTTCCTTTTTTGGTTATTTTTAATAAAAAATAAGGGAATAATATAAAATATTTGGAAAAGAGACGACAATAAATGACTTGTTACCACAAAGAGGATATAGTAAAATAATATGAGCACTGGATTGTATACAATTATCCAACAATACCATCTGAGAGTAATACAAGAGAATTGAGGAGGAATATGTGTCATGAAGGCATATAAGGAAATGAGCAGAGAGGAACTGCTTGGGCTGAAAAAGGAATTGGAAGGTCAATATGAGGAAGCAAAGGCAAAAGGGCTGAAGCTGGATATGTCCAGAGGTAAAGCGGCAGCTGCACAGCTGGATATGGAAATGGATTTTTTTGATGTGGTTAATTCAAATTCGGAAATAAAGACTCAGTCAGGCGTGGATTGCAGAAACTATGGACTGATGGAAGGCATTCCGGAAGCTAAAAAGCTGATAGCGGATATGATGGGCGTTTTGGAAGAGCAGGTTATTGTGTGCGGTAACGCAAGTCTGAACATTATGTATGACACAGTAGCACGTTCTCTGATTTTTGGTGTGATGGGAAGTACGCCGTGGTGTAAGCTTGACAAGGTTAAGTTCCTTTGTCCTGTGCCGGGATACGACAGACATTTTGCAATTACAGAACATTTTGGAATTGAAATGATTAATATTCCCATGACAGAAGAGGGACCGGATATGGATCTGGTAGAGGAATATGTAAACAATGATCCCGCTGTAAAAGGAATTTGGTGTGTTCCCAAATATTCAAATCCTCAGGGATATACATACAGTGATGAGACGGTAAGGCGGTTTGCTAAGTTGAAACCGGCGGCTCCTGATTTCCGTATTTTCTGGGATAACGCATATGCGATTCATTTTTTGTATGAGGATAAAGATGCTGAGCTTTTGGAAATCCTGCAGGAATGTGAAAAGGCAGGGAATCCGGATATGGTGTATGAATTCTGCTCTACTTCCAAGGTGACTTTCCCAGGGGGCGGTATTTCGGCAATTGCCTCTTCAAAAGCTAATTTGGATTTTATCAAAAAGGCAATGACGATTCAGACCATCGGTTATGATAAAATTAATCAGCTTCGTCATGTACGGTATTTTAAAGATATCAACGGAATGAGAGAGCACATGAAAAAGCATGCGGCGATCGTGCGTCCAAAGTTCGAGGCAGTGCTTGCAGTTCTTGAGAAGGAACTGGGAGGGCTGGAGCTTGGCTCATGGACAAATCCGATAGGCGGATATTTCATTTCTTTTGAGACCATGGACGGCTGTGCAAAGGCAGTTGTGGAAAAATGTAAAGAGGCAGGCGTGGTTCTTACGGGAGCAGGTGCGACCTATCCTTACAAAAAGGATCCTAAGGACAGTAATATCCGTTTGGCTCCTACGTTTCCGTCTTCTGAGGAACTTTCCATGGCTACGGATCTGTTTGTGCTTTGTGTAAAGCTTGTCAGTGTGGAAAAGCTTTTGGAAGAAAAAGCATAAGCAGAAAATGGTTGGCAATTGACGCGGCATGGAGGCGGAAAATGGAGAAATTTGAAAGATTGGAACGGTCTTTAGTTGCTCACGGAGCAATCATCGATTATTATCAGGATACCATTAAGGTACCGAACGGAAATATTGTCAAGTGGGATTTTATCGGTCATAAGGGGGCAGCTGCTGTAGTGCCGGTAGATGAGCAGGGACGGATCATCATGGTAAGCCAGTATCGAAATGCATTGGATCGTTACACACTGGAAATTCCGGCAGGAGGCCTTCAAAGCACTGAGGAACCGACAAAGGATGCCGCGGCGAGAGAACTTGCCGAAGAGACCGGCTATCGGTCGGATCATCTGGAACTACTGATCAGTATTCGTACTACCGTTGCATTCTGCAATGAGAAGATTGATATTTATGTGGCGGATCATTTGGTTCCGGGAAACCAGCATTTGGATGAGGATGAGTTTGTAAATGTGAAGGCTTATACGGTGGAGGAGCTCACAGAGATGATCTACAGTGGAAAAATTCAAGATTCCAAGACCGTTGCTGCAATTATGGCGTATAAGGATAAGTTCTTAAAATAAAAAGTGAAAACAGGGAGTGAGAAGTACAGACAGGCAGTGCATATGCACCGCCTGTTTTTCATATATTGAAAGAAACGAGATTAATAAAGATAAAAATGAGCAGAGCAGAAAAAAACGGAGTATATCGAAGCTGGCTTTATCTTTTTCTGGGCGGTTTCCTTTTGGGGATTTTGATTATGAATATGGGAAATGAGATATTGCTGGCTGATACAGGGATTTTTAATACGGCTTCAATGAATCGGTTAAAATATATTGAGATAAACAATGGAAAATTTTTTGCTTATGTACTGCGTCAAAGACTGGGCGGCTGTATCGTGCTACTTATTTTATCCACTACTGCGTTGGGATTATTATCAGCCTATGGGGTGGTTTTATGGCAGGGAATAATAACCGGAATGCTGATAACAGCAGCGGTCATACGTTACGGGATTAAGGGACTTCTGCTGATTCTGGGCGGTATGTTTCCACATCAGTGCCTGCTGATTCCCGGGAGTATTATGCTGCTTGGGTGGTGTCTGGAAAATTACTATTGATTTCATCGATACGGGAAAGGAACGGTTCAGTATTCCAGAAGCAGAAGTCAGCAGTTTTTTCATCAGGGAATATTATTGTTGTGGATTCTGCTGGTAATGCTGATCGGATGTGTGCTTGAAAGTTATGTAAACCCGATTTTGATTTCTGACTTAGTAAAATTTTTTTAAAAATTTTTTTACAACATCTAGTATTAACATAATTTGGGGTTTGCGATATGTTGTATTTTTGAGCGTAAATCTTTAAAATGTACGAAAAACAGGCAAAAAATGAATTTGCTTTTCTTAAATTTCTTGCTTATAATGGATTTTGTACACTGTTTATGTAAACGAAAATTAAGCAGGAGCAGCGGGAAAAGTATGGAAACAGAGATCAATTCATTTATGATTTATTTACATAATATCAAGAAGACTTCTGAAAATACAGAGATGTCTTATCGCAGAGATCTGGTGAAGGTTAAGAACTATCTGCAGGAACAGGGAATTATGGATGTGAAGAAGATCACTTCTACCAATTTGAATTCGTATATTCTTTACCTGGAAAAGAATAAATTTTCTGCGGCAACGATTTCCAGAAACATTGCTTCTCTGAAGGCGTTTTATCATTATATGTGCAAAGAGGGAATGGTATCCGAGGACGTGGCAGAATCTCTTCATGCACCGAAGATTGAAAAGAAGATACCGGAAGTGCTTTCGACGGATGAAGTTGTGCGGCTTTTGGAGCAGCCATCCGGAACTTCGCCCAAGGAGATTCGGGATAAAGCTATGCTGGAGCTTCTGTATGCTACCGGAATCCGCGTAACGGAACTGATCACGCTGAAGGTAAGTGATGTGAACTTGCAGATGGGATATATTGTGTGCCGGGACAGTGGTAAGGAGAGGATCATTCCTTTTGGAAATGCCGCCAAAAGTGCACTGCTCCGCTATCTGGAAGGTACACGTCAGGCAATGATTGCAGATGCGGAGTCGGAATATTTATTTGCCAATTGTTCCGGTCAGCCTATGAGCCGTCAGNGATTTTGGAAACTGATTAAATATTATGCCAAAAAAGCAGGCATTGTTTCGGATATTACGCCTCATACACTCAGACATTCCTTTGCGGCCCATCTTGTGGAGAATGGAGCTGATTTGCGAAGCGTACAGGAAATGCTGGGACATTCAGATATCTCCACCACACAGATCTATATGAATATGAATCGGAACAAATTAAGAGAGGTGTACGCAAAAGCACACCCCAGACATTAAAGGAAAANAGNTGGCTATCCAGCCAACTCTTTTTAATATTCTGCAATATCATAAATCAATCTCTCGGAAGCTTCCCAGCCAAGACAGGGATCTGTAATGGATTTTCCGTAAACGCCTCCGCCTACTTTCTGGCAGCCCTCTTCCAGATAACTTTCAATCATAACCCCTTTGACCAGTTTATGAATATCCCCGCTCAGCTTGCGGCTGTGCATAACTTCCTTAACAATTCGAATCTGCTGTTCAAATTCTTTATTGGAATTACTGTGGTTGGCATCAATAATGGTGGCAGGGTTTTTCAGATCCCTTTCTTCATAGAGCTTAAGAAGCAGGTTCAAATCTTCATAATGATAGTTAGGAAGGTTGCTGCCATGCTTATTGGTGGCACCGCGAAGAACGGTATGTGCAAGTTCATTTCCGTTTGTTTTGACCTCATAGCCCCGGTAAATAAAGGAATGAGGATGCTGAGAGGCATAGACTGAATTTAACATAACAGTCAGGTTGCCGCTGGTAGGATTTTTCATGCCGGACGGTACATCAAAACCGCTGACCACGATTCGGTGCTGTTGGTCTTCAACAGAACGTGCACCAATGGCAACATAGGACAGTAGATCTGAAACATAGCCCCAGTTTTCAGGATACAACATTTCATCTGCAGCGGTAAGACCGGATACCTCAATGGCATGGATCTGCATTTTACGCATAGCAATCAGGCCAGCCAGAAAATCAGGTTTTTTCTCCGGATCCGGCTGATGTATGATTCCTTTGTATCCCTCACCCGTGGTTCTGGGCTTGTTGGTATAAATTCTGGGAATCAGAATCAGTTTATCCTTTACCTTTTCATTGACCTTTGCAAGGCGGGATACATATTCGCATACCGCATCTTCATTGTCGGCGGAACAGGGACCGATAATGACCAGAAATTTATTGCTCTTTCCTGTGATCACATCACGAATTTCCTGATCTCTCTGAGCCTTCAGATTTGCCAGATCTGCAGGAAAAGGAATTTGCTCCCGAATTTCATCGGCAGTGGGAAGATTTTTTATAAATTCAAAAGACATAGTTTTTCCTCCTGTGTGTAAACCCTGTACATTATAATATAGAAAAAGTGGAAGTGCAAGGGTGAATCGGATATGATACGAACCATAAGTAGCCCCTAAGGAGCCCCAAGGAGCCACATGGAGCCCCTAGGGAGCCCCAAGGAGTCCCTTGGGGGGTGATTTTTTGCCTTTGGAAACTTGCAATGTAGATAGAAAAAGTGTAAAATTGCAACATACTGTATTTTAGCAGATGATAAGATTTTATTCAGATAGGAGCAGATATTATGGCACTTTCTAAAAAGCCGGTCACCGGCATGAAAGATATTCTTCCGGCGGAGATGCAGATCCGCGATTATGTGATTGGTGTGATCAAGGAAACCTATGGTAAATTCGGTTTCACATCCATAGAAACACCCTGTGTTGAAAATATTGAAAATCTCAGCAATAAGCAGGGGGGAGAAAATGAAAAACTGATTTTTAAAATTTTAAAAAGAGGAGAAAAACTGAAGCTGGAGACGGCGGAAAGTGAAAAGGACCTGGTAGATGGCGGGCTTCGCTATGATTTGACAGTCCCGCTGGTCCGCTATTACTCCAACCATGCAAACGAGCTTCCAACACCCTTTAAAGCACTTCAAATGGGAAATGTATGGCGTGCGGACAGACCGCAGAGGGGCCGTTACCGTCAGTTTATGCAGTGTGATATTGATATTTTGGGAGAACCCTCTAATTTGGCCGAAATTGAACTGATTCTTGCAACAACGACAACGCTGGGACGGCTCGGCTTTAAGGATTTCCAGATCAGGATCAATGAGCGCAGAATTTTAAAGGCAATGGCTGCTTACAGCGGATTTTCTGAGGAGTCCTATGACAATGTGTTTATTACATTGGATAAAATGGACAAGATCGGACTTGACGGCGTAGAGGCGGAGCTTTTGGAGTCCGGATATACCGAAGAAAGCGTTGAAAAGTATTTATCACTGTTTAAGGGAATGGAAGGAGCATCGGATGGCCTTTCTTATCTGGCAGATACATTAGGAGATTATCTGGATGAAGAGATTCGGATAAACCTTCAGGAAATCATGGACAGTGTCCGTGCAACAAAGACTTCCCAGTTTGAACTGGTATTTGACCCCACACTGGTGAGAGGGATGTCCTATTATACAGGAACTATTTTTGAGGTTGCAATGCCTCAGTTTGGCGGCAGCTGCGGAGGCGGCGGAAGATACGATAAGATGGTAGGTAAATTTACCGGAAATGATGTTCCGGCATGCGGATTTTCCATTGGATTTGAGCGTATTATTCTGCTATTGATGGAAAGTGGATTTCAGGTGCCTTCCCAGCCGGAAAAGGT
>WFLX010006416.1_pt1 | contig 17896 bp, 14 predicted proteins | sample 4967041 | NCBI WGS metagenome assembly WFLX01 (sample SAMN12857096, study PRJNA449069) | gut metagenome | isolation source: stool from male and female vole | host: Microtus ochrogaster | place: USA:Florida | collected 2017 | reverse complement strand
ATAAAACGAACCATGGCACGCGCAGAATCCCGGTTCCGGGAAAGATAATCCCCCATGGAATTGACATTATAGGTCAGCACGCGCAATGAACAGTCAGAGGCCGGTCGCCGCGGCATCGGCGAAACAAGATGCACGGGACAGGTCTGCGTCCACCGATTCACCCCGACCAGCACCAATAAGAACAATACCGCCGCACGCCATCGCCGCAACAGCAACAAGGCCATCACCACAACCGCCAGCAGGCAAAGCAAGACCGGAACTAATAAAATCAGCATATTCTACCTTAAATATACCCCTCCACAAAACAACGGAAGGCGATACAGACTTTTTTCACGGGGCAAAAATAAAGCATTTATCCTTACCGGCAAAATAGGAACCGCAATAACGCAGATAGATTCACTTAAAAAAAACAAATTTAGCTTTGCATGCTGACAAAAAAGAATTATCTTTGCTACCTGAATGACTGCCGACACTCTGTTACCCCGTCGGCGGCAAGGAGCAAAACACCCTAAAACAGAAATTCCTTATGAAAAAAGCACTTTTAGCATTATTGGCTCTCTTTCTTCTGCTGAACACAGGTTGTAAAAAGAGTTTCCAGGAAATGGTCATACCGGAAGCTACCGGGTCTCCCTATGACCTCTACATTGTCATGCCCGACAACACAAAAGACTCCGCCCTCGGAGACACATTGAGGAACATCTTCGAATATCCGATGGAATGCACGCCACAGGGCGATTCCTACTTCAAAGTATATTATCTCACCCCCGACAACTTCAACTCTTCGGTGATCCGCGTAGTGGGCAACGTGATCGTGGTCAATATCGACCCGGCCAATGCTTCCGAACCCTTGCTCACCATCGAGCGCAATACCTACGCGCAGACGCAGGTTATCTTGAAAATGTATGCCCGCTCGCTCACGGAACTGGCCGAATATCTGCCAGAATATCAAGAACAGATTCGCTCGCTTTTCGTAAAGGCAGAACTGAGCCGCCGCAGCAAACTATTACAAAAAGAGTTCAATCGCACCGCCACCGACCGTTTGCATTCATTACAAAACGTCAGTATGATGATTCCCAAAGAGCTCAACGTGCCCGGCTACGGCCAAGATTCCACTTTCTTCTGGTGTACCAACGACGGCCCGCGCAAGCGCAGCGATATCGTAGTCTACTCCATCCCCTATACCGACGTCAATGTATTCTCTCTCGAGGGGGCTGTGGCTGTACGAGACTCCGTGATGAAAGCCAACATCGAAGGCGTAGGCGACAACAGCTACATGACCACCCAGAAACGAATTATCATGCCCGAATACAAGGCATTGAACATCAATGGAAAATACGTAGGCGAACTGAAAGGCTTGTGGAGAATCGAAAACGGCCTGATGGGAGGCCCATTCATCTGCCATATCCGGCTCGACGAAATAAACAAGAGGGTGGTCTTCGCTGAAGGATTCTGCTTCGCGCCTCACGATGAAAAGCGCCTGCTTATCAGAAATCTGGAGGCTGTGCTATACACCTTGAAACTACCCTCTGACAATATGTGTCCCAACATCGAAATAACACTTGAATCCAATAATGAGTAATCTACTGAAAGTGGGCATCACCCACGGCAATATAAACGGCATCGGCGGCGAGCTGATTCTGCGCTTCCTCTCTGCGACCGAAGTGCTGGAGATCTGTACACCCGTCGTCTTCAGCACCATCACCGTCATGAATGAACAATGCAAGGCCTTGGGGCTGGAACCCATCGCGTTCAATGTTGTCGGAAACTCCCGCGANATCATCGACGGCAAAATCAACCTCATCAATGTCTGCTCAGAAGAACTGCATACCCANTGGGGCGAAAAGAATAACACCGCAGACAAAGCGGAAATCAGTGCGCTGAAAATGGCTATCGAGGCCTATAACAAGAACGACATAGACCTGCTCGTAACCGCTCCTGGCAATCTTAGAAATGACCTGACGGCCAATGCGGCCACCACCTTCATCCAGCAACATCTGGAAAACGAAGCTACGGTTCCCTACAACAGCCTGCAAGGTAACGGAATACGCCTCATCGCCCTGCCCATACAAAAGAAACAGGAAGGCGACGCCGAAACATTCAATGCCGAAACGTTTATCGGNGATCTCAGAAATATCCATCAGGCNNTCAGAAACGACATGACCNAATTGCGNNNNCGNATNGCTATCGTCACACCGGCCGTAAGCGATACTCCGAAGACGGAAGAGGGCGCCGCACAGGCACCAGACACCGATCTGCGTGCCACCTTGAATGAACTGCATAAAGAGGGAATACTGGCCTTCGGTCCTTATGAAAGCGGCCGCTTCCTGAATGAAGAGCTGTATAAACATTATGACGCCATCGTTACGTGGGGAAATAAAAAACAGCTCCAGACACTGGCTGACCTCATCGATCCGGACAAGGCTGTCGGATACACGATGGGATTGCCCATCGTACATACCTATCCCACCGACGGAATTTCCTATCAAACAGCCGGTAAGGGCACAGCCTCCGCAACAGCGTTGCGCAACGCCGTATATCTGGGCATCGACATCTGCCGCAACCGCCATCTCTATAAAAAAGCGACACGGCGACCGCTGGAAAAGCAATGGATTCCAAGAGGTAGAGACGACTTTAAGCTGGATCTGACCAAAGAGGATACTTCTAATTGACACTTCCGGACATCTTTCAACTCCAATCAATCCGTTTCAGAATCATGCCATCATTTATTATAGAAGGCAGGCATCGCCTGCATGGCGAAATACAACCGCAAGGAGCAAAAAACGAGGCTCTGGAGGTCATTTGCGCCACGCTGCTGACCGATCAGACCGTTACCATCGACAACATCCCGGAAATACTCGACGTCACCAACCTGATAGAGCTGTTCCGCCAAATGGGCGTCGAAGTCCACCGCCTGGGTTCCGGCCGTTTCAGTTTCACCGCGGCCGACATCCGTATGGATTACCTCTCTTCCCCCGATTTTTGTCGGCGTACAGCGGCCCTACGCGGCTCGGTCATGATTCTGGGACCTCTGGTAAGCCGTTTCGGTTACGCCATCCTTCCGCAACCAGGCGGCGACAAGATAGGCCGCCGGCGTCTGGACACCCATTTTTTGGGATTGGAGAAGCTGGGTGCCACATTTACCTACAATGCGGAAAAACATCTCTATGATATCCGGGCTCCCCGCGAGGGACTGAAGGGGCGATATATGCTGCTCGACGAAGCGTCGGTAACAGGTACGGCCAATATCGTCATGGCCGCGACACTGGCACAGGGGGAAACCACGATCTATAATGCGGCATGCGAACCCTATGTGCAGCAGCTTTGCAAGTTGCTTGTAAAAATGGGTGCGGATATCAGCGGTATCGGCTCCAATCTTCTGACCATCCGCGGAGTGAAAACCTTGGGCGGCGCGGAACACCGCATCCTACCCGACATGATCGAGGTAGGCAGTTTCATCGGTATGGCAGCCATGACCGGTTCCGAAATCACCATCAAAGAGGTCAGCATCCCCGATCTCGGAATCATCCCTGATGCGTTCCGCCGCCTTGGCATTACCGTCGAGCAAAAGGGAGACGATCTCTACATCCCGCAACATGAACACTACGCCATCGAATCCTTCATCGACGGCACTATCATGAATATCGCCGACGCCCCCTGGCCCGGACTTACCCCGGATCTGCTCAGCGTTCTTCTCGTTACGGCGACACAGGCGAAAGGCGCCGTTCTCATCCATCAGAAAATGTTTGAAAGCCGCCTTTTCTTCGTCGACAAACTCATCGACATGGGTGCACAGATCATCTTATGCGATCCGCATCGCGCCACAGTCATCGGTATCGATAACCGATATCATCTCCGCCATGCCGATATGACCTCACCCGATATCCGCGCCGGTATCGCCTTGCTCATAGCCGCCATGAGCGCTGACGGAATAAGCACCATCCATAATATCGGCCAAATCGACCGAGGTTATCAGAACATCGATTTGCGCCTTAACGCCCTCGGAGCCAGAATCACCCGCACAGAAGAGGCCTGACACACCGCTAACGGGACAGCACCCGGACCATTTCATAATGTTATGATCGAAAAAGAACAACTCATCGCCATCGGCCGCATCGGGAAACCCCATGGGCTAAAAGGAGAAATGACGGCTATAATCGAAAACGACATTTTCGATAGGGTAGAGTCCTGCCCCTATTTCATTTGCGAAATAGAGGGTATTTTCGTGCCGTTCTTCATAGAAGATTACCGATTCCGCTCCGACAGATCCATGCTCCTGAAATTGGAAGAGGTCGATACTCAAGAAGAGGCCCGCGAATTTTCCAACCGCCTCATCTATTTCGACCGGAAATGCTTTACTGCGGAAGAAGCAAGGGAATATGAAGAAGAACAGGCTGACAACTCAGACAATTTCATCGGTTATCACATCGTCGACCATCGTTTCGGCGATCTGGGAGCCATCACCGCCATCGACGATCAGACCGTCAATGTTCTTTTCATCATCGACCGCGAAGAGGGTGAATATCTCATTCCCGCAGCAGACGATTTAGTGGATAGAATCGACGACGACCGGCGCATTATTTACATGTCCCTTCCTACCGGACTGATCAACCCGGATGAGGCGGAAAGCGAATAATGCAGGAAAATTTGCAAAAACGGAAAAAATACCCTATCTTTGCACCGCAAAATAGAAAAACGGGAGACAAATTCCCTCACAACAGTTATATAAAGTCCGTCCATCCGGCCTGATACACTCGACCGGCGGGAACCAGACAAGCCGACAGCACCAGTTGCCGCCGCTTTCGAGGATAGTATATAACTTTTTTTGTGTCCGGATGCAACCCATACGGTTCTCTCCTATAAAAACATCCATCAAAGCTACGAACAGAACATGACCACACAACAGGAAATAACTTCTTTCATTGAACGGCAGGCTCCACTCCGTCTCCAGGAAGAATATGACAACAGCGGCCTGCAGGNCGGNGATCTCCGGCAGGAGGTAACTCATATTCTGGTCAGCNTGGATGTCACCGAAGAGACCGTAGCCGAAGCTCAGGCCATAGGTGCCGAAATGATTGTAAGCCATCATCCTCTCCTGTTNCGTCCTCTCAAGAAAATTTCACCCGGGGACTATATCGGGCGGACTGTCATGGCCGCCATACGAGCCGGCATCACCTTATACGCTGCCCATACCAATCTGGACAATGCGCCGAAAGGGGTCAACTTCAAAATAGCTGAAAAACTGAAGCTGGAAAAGGTCAGACCNCTTGCACCTCTGCCCTCCGACCGCACCGCCTCTTTGCCGGACGACTTCATCGTCGNCNGCGGCAGCGGGGTAATAGGCAATCTGCCCCAGCCCATGAGCGGCGAGGATTTNGTCACTCTCGTCAAAGAGATATTTCACTGTTCCTGCATCAAACATACCGACGCCCGGAATGAAATACGTCGTGTGGCACTCTGCGGCGGCGCCGGCAGTTTCCTGATCAATACTGCCATCCGCCAGAATGCCGATGCCTTTCTGACAGGAGAGGTCGGATATCATGCCTTTTTCGGCCACCCGGAACTGATGATACTTGAAGCCGGACATTATGAAACGGAACAATACACCTGTCAGCTCCTGGCCGAAATGATTGGAAGTGCATTCCCCGATGTTAAATGCAGCATCACCGGCCGGCAACCGCATCCGGTCATTACCGACTGATCGAAAAATGCCGTCAGAAACACATCATTCCATCATCGATAATTTATTCTAACAATATAAAACAAAAACATTTACAATTATGGCAAAAGCTGAAAAAGAGTACACCGTACCCGAGAAATTAGCAAATCTCTACAAACTCCAGACTCTCGTCTCCGAAATTGTCCGCATTCAAGACATTCGCGGAGAGTTGCCCCGCGAAGTGGAAGATCTTGAAAACCTGATCGCCAACCTTAACAAGGATGTCGAAGCCTATCGCGCCAAAATCGGAGAGTTCCAAGAGAGAATCAGAGGCAAACAGCTGGATATACAAACCGCTGAAGGCCTTATCGAAAAATACACGGCCCAGCAGAATGAGGTAAAGAACAACAAAGAATTTGAATTCCTGTCAAAAGAAATCGAATACCAGTCTCTTGAAATCGAACTCTGCAACAAGCGTATCCGCGAAGCCGATACCGCTANCGANGAACTGAAAGCCAAAGAGGCCGCCACGCTNGCAGAAANCGAAGAGCGCAGTTCGGATCTGGATGTCAAGAAAGGTGAATTGGACGAAATCATTGCCGAAACCCGCAGTGAGGAAGAGACCCTCCGCGAAAAAGCCAAAAAAATTGAGAACACAATAGAACCGCGCCTCTTGACAACATTCATGAGAATCCACAAAAGCACTCACAACCATCTGGCTATCGTCCCGATCGAACGCGATGCCTGTGGCGGATGCTACAATAGAATCGCTCCGCAGCGTCAGGTAGATGTGAAGATGCATAAGAAAATCCTCTTCTGCGAATATTGCGGACGTATCCTCATCGATCCGGAACTTGCCGAGGAAAATGAGACCCGCCGCCGCCGCAAATCCGTGCTTACCCACCTTTAAGTAAAGATCCTATGCCACAGCCGACACGTCAGCGCATCACCCGGCCACGTCAGCCGGAAGTCCCTAATCTCGGAAAGATACAACCACAGGCACCGGAGGTCGAAGAGGCCGTTCTGGGAGCTCTCATGCTCGAGAAGGACGCCTACTCCGTCATCAGCGACCTGCTGAAACCCGAGACCTTTTACGACTACAAACATCAGCTCATGTTCACTGCCATCCAAGAGTTGGCAATGAAACAGGAGCCGATCGATATGCTGACAGTGACCAACCAGCTACAGGCCGACGGCGTGATCGACGAAGTAGGCGGAGCCTATTATGTCGCCACACTGACGGCCAAAGTCGGATCGGCAGCCCATATAGAATATCATGCACGCATCATTGCCAAAAAGGCCCTGGCGCGCCAGCTGATAGGCTTTGCAAGCAAAGTCGAAACCCAAGCATTCGACGAGACGGTAGATATCGAGGAGCTGATGCAGAGTGCCGAAGGCGAGTTGTTCCAGATCTCTCAGCACAACATCAAAAAGGAATCCATTCAGATCGATCCCGTCATCAAAGAGGCCTTGGATAAAATAGATCAGGCGGCCAACAGGCCGGAGGGACTCTCCGGCCTGCCGACCGGCTTCCATAAATTAGACAGTATGACCTCCGGATGGCAAAATTCGGATCTCATCATTATCGCGGCCCGTCCCGCCATGGGTAAAACAGCATTTGTTCTCAGCATGTGCAAGAACATGGCTATCAATTACAATATCCCGGTGGCGATGTTCTCTCTTGAAATGAGCAACGTGCAACTTGTGAACCGTCTGTTGCAGAACATCTGCGAAATTCCCGGCGACAAAATCAAAAGCGGACGTCTCACCCAGGAAGAATGGAACCAGTTGAACACCCGTGTGGCTTCCCTCTATGGCCGCCCGATTATCGTCGATGATACACCGTCGCTTTCCGTCTTCGAATTAAGAACCAAAGCCAGGCGTCTGGTCCGGGAAAAGGGAGTCAAATGCATCATGATAGACTATTTGCAGTTGATGAATGCNAGCGGCATGCAGTTCGGATCACGANAACAGGAGGTCTCCACGATTTCGCGCTCTNTAAAAGGATTGGCCAAGNAACTGAATATCCCCATCATNGCCCTTTCCCAGCTAAACCGAGGCGTCGAAGCCCGCCAGGGAGATGGTAAAAGACCTCAGCTTTCCGACCTCCGTGAATCGGGAGCCATCGAACAGGATGCCGATATGGTTTGCTTCACCCACCGTCCCGAATACTATAANANCTATGAAGACGAAAAAGGCAATGACCTTCGTGGACTGGCCGAAATCATCATCGCCAAACATCGTAACGGCGCTGTAGGCGACGTCAGACTGCGTTTCCGCGGTGAATTTGTCAGATTCCAGAATCTGGATGACGACACCCGCATCGACCTTACCGATCCCAATATGCCAGCTATGACAGGCAGCACCCCCGGAAGCAATATCCCGGCAGGAGAACCCGCCGTACAGACGTTCGGTTCCAGAATGAACAGCAGCTATCCTCCCACACCTCCCATCACAGCCGACACCACGGGGGCGTTTCTCACCCAAAACAAAAATGACGACGTCCCATTCTAAAACCACAGCATCATGTTAAGAAAAATCATCATAAACACCTGTATTTGTCTGGCTTTAGCCTCAAATTTCACTACCTCTCAGGCGCAAGAACTCGTCAGACCGGACTATACACTCATCAAACGGATCACATCCAACCAGCAAAGTCCCCACTTCTTCCGCAAATTAATGGATCGGTACCTGGAAAATGACACCACTCTGTCGATCCTACAATACCGTTACCTCTATTACGGATTCACGCTACAAGAAGATTTCAGGCCTTATCAGGAAGAAACACTGCCGTTGATAGACTGCCGCCGCAATATGATTAAAACCGCAGCCGATAAAGCGATATGCACACATGCCATAGAAATCGCCCAAAAAGTTTTAGATGATAATCCGTTCCACATGCCGGCCATCAGCATGATGGCGCTTGCCTATTTGCAACTTGGAGACACACTCTCCTATCATTTATGGGACTGCAAGCAAAAGGGTGTCCTCGACGCCATATTGTCTTCCGGTGACGGCGATACTCCAGAGACCGCATTTCACGTCACAAACATCGAACACGAATACGAAATCATCAACCGACTCGGATTGCACATCGAATACGATTCGCTATGCAATGAAGGCGTTGAATATCTGAAAGTAAAGGAAAATTCTTTAGGCGAGCGCGGTTTTTATTTCAATTTCGAGGCCTGCAATAGCGTCTACCGTAAAAAATACGAATAACCTCATTGTCCCGATAACCGGAACTGCCTGAAATCAACGGGAAAAATGTATATCCAATACAACCGGCAGATGATCGCTATACCCACCCTCATAAGAAAAACCTCTGTAGGTGCGCATCGGACGGGTACCCAGCTGCCCGGCATCTTCCGTCAGCATCCATGAGCGGGAAAAGATTCTGACATCGGAAATCTGCGGCAGCAATATGCCGTTGCACCAAAACTGATCGAGAATCTCCCATTCTCCCCGATATTTATAAGTTCCCGTAACGTTGCCGCCGCGCCGAAGCCGCCGGTCAAGCGACAGCATGAGATTGTACAGCGCAGCAGAATCTCCTGTTCCTCCATCCTCAGGAGGCATCTGCAATTGCAGTTCACGGACAAGTGACGACGTGTGAGGCGTATCATTCATATCCCCCATTACCAGCAGACGCGGTTCCCGCCGCACCGCCGCCAAAGAATCGGCCCACCGGCGTATTGTATGATGAGCGGCCTGCCGGGCAGGCGCAGAGGCCTTGGTCCCACCCAAACGGCTTGGCAAATGACAAACGAGCANATCAAGCGTATCTCCATCCAGAGAAATTCCCCACNCATGCAACAGGTCACGGGTAGGACGACATCCGGCCGGTACGGCAACGCGTATCGAACAATCTCCTAACAAACGGAATCTCCCCGGCTGGTAGAGCAAAGCGACATCCAGACCACGCACATCAGGCGATTCAGTCATCACATACCGATACCCCAGTCGTGCAAAAGGCGAATGCTGCGTCCACCGGACCATCACACTATCATTTTCAACCTCTGCAATCCCGATCAGATCGGGGAGCCCTTTTTCTGCAGCAGCCGCAATGACACGGGCCAACGACAAAGCCTTCCGACTGAAACGCGATGGCGTCCACCGACGTTCCGCAGAAGGCAGAAAATCGTTGTCCTGCCTCTCAGGATCATCTTCCGTATCGAAAAAATTCTCCACATTCCAAAACATCACCTGCAGCCGGTCATCCGCAACCGCCTCCTGGCCCATGGCCGCTTCTTCCTGACCCGGCGGGACAAGCATATACAGACATAGCAGCAGTAACCGCCGCGCNGAAACGGCCATCNATAACGANNGCAGNGCCTCACGNATTGCCTGAGGAAGCGGTATCTTCATAGGCCATAGTTTTTTTACAGAATCTTCGGCCAAAGATATTCATTAAACTGGAAAATTGCCTTTTGGAGATGCTTTTTTCAACAATAAAAAAGCAAACGGCGTCCAAAGAAGCATGTTTATCCTTGTATATGGTCGCCGGATAATATTTTTAACTATCTTTGTGGCATTCTTTTCAAAAAGATCGGCCCAAGGTAGCCGATAATAAAACAACATTAATGGAAGAAATCAAAACATTTGAGGAACTCGGTGTCAGCGCACCCATTCTCCGCGCCATCGAGGAGTTAGGTTATGAACAGCCGATGCCTATCCAGGCACAAGTAATACCCGTCATTTTAGGAACAAGCGGCGACGGCCCTGCACGGGATGTCGTAGGTCTCGCCCAAACCGGCACNGGTAAAACGGCCGCATTCGGCCTGCCGTTNTTACAGTCCATCGATCTCGNCCACCGGGCACCCCAGNCNCTGATTCNCGCCCCGACACGAGNATTATGCCTGCAAATTGCCAGTGACCTGCAGGACTATGCAAAATATCTCAAAGGAATCAGCATCCTGCCCGTCTACGGCGGCAGCAGCATCGGTAGCCAGATCAGCGCACTGCGTCGCGGCGTACACGTGGTAGTCGCCACGCCCGGCCGACTGATCGACCTGATGGAACGCGGGGCCGTCAGCCTGCANGAAATCAACACACTCGTCATGGATGAGGCCGATGAGATGCTGAGCATGGGGTTCTCCGAAGATATCGAGACCATCCTTAAAGGAGTACCCGAGCAGCACCGCACGATGCTCTTCAGCGCGACCATGCCCAAACAGATCGCCAATATCGCACAAAAATACATGGCCGATCCCGTCGAAATCACCATCGGACATAAGAACGAAGGGTCGGCCAACGTAAACCACGTCTACTATCTGGTGCATGCCAAAGACAAATATGCCGCCTTGAAACGTATCGTGGACTACTACCCGAGTATTTACGGCATTATCTTCTGTCGCACAAGAAAAGATACGCAGGACATAGCCGCCCAACTGATGGCCGACGGATATAACGCCGACGCGCTGCACGGCGACTTGAGCCAGGCACAACGTGACACGGTAATGCAAAAGTTCCGTCTGAAAAATCTGCAACTGCTCGTAGCCACCGACGTAGCCGCCCGAGGTCTGGACGTAGATAATCTGACGCATGTCATCAACTTCGGTCTGCCCGACGATATAGAAGTCTATACACACCGGAGCGGCCGAACCGGTCGCGCCGGCAAACGGGGTACGAGCATCTGCATTATCCACATCAAGGAGCGCAGACGCCTTTCGGAAATAGAACGCGTCATCGGCAAGCAGTTTGAAAAAGGTTATGTGCCCACAGCCGAAAAAATTACGGAGAAACAACTCTTCAACNTCGCCGACCGGCTGGAAAAAGTCGAGGTCAAAGAGGATGAAATCGACAAATNTCNCGACCCGATCTACAAGAAACTCTCCTGGTTGTCGACCGAGGATCTCATCAAGCGCATCGTAAGTCTTGAATTCAACCGCATGATCGAATATTACGAAGACTCTACGGAGTTAGACATTCCCGAAGAANGCACGAAGCGCGAACGAGGCAGCAAGCGTGAACGCAGCGGCAGCAGCAAAGGGGACTTCGGCTCACGCGGCAGTTTCGCCGAGAAGGGAGATCATACCCCCGAACCGGGTTACGCCCGCATTTTCGTCAACCTCGGCAAACGGGATGGTATCAATCCCCGCGCCATCATTGCGCTGATGAATGCCAACGTGCATCACAGAATCGAGATGGGCCGTATCGATCTCATGACCAATTTCTCCTTCTTCGAAGTTCCGGAAAAGGAAGCCCGCTTTGTTATCAAGGACATGGACGGTATTGATTTCAATGGTCGCAGGCTCAGTGTCTCTCTCGCCGGCAGCGATGAGACCGGAGGCCGCAAAGGGACCGGTGCACCGCGATCCAGCCGCTTCGGACACAATCGGGACAAACACGGCGACAGGGATTTTTCCGATACCAAAGGTTTCGGCGGACGCCGGGCGACAGGCGGACGCAAATCCTATAAACATGAAGATGAGAAAAAAGACAGCGATTACAAGAAAAAGAAAAAATACTGAACTTCCGTTCTCTATCTTACGGCATAAAACCGTAAGATAGAGAACATATTTTTAAATTCTGTTTGAAAAGGCGCCCTTTATCCCGATCCAAATCATTCGGAAATCATTATATAAAAACAGAACAACAATATGAGAAAAGCATGTGTTTTTGCTATGACTGCATTACTGACCGGAGCCTGCAATGCTCCACAAAACCAAGATAAAGAAACATCTTGGAGCGTAGACAGATTTGCCGACATNGAAGTGCTTCGTTACGAAGTTCCGGCGTTCGAGACCCTCTCGCTGCAACAAAAGAAGCTCATTTACTGCCTGACGGAAGCCGCCTTATGGGGACGTGACATCCTTTGGGACCAGAATGGCAAATACAATCTGACCATCCGTGAACTTCTGGAAACCATTTATACCAACTATAANGGTGACCGCNANAATCCGGAATACAAGGCCCTCGANACCTATCTGAAACAGATATGGTTTGCCAACGGCATCCACCATCACTATTCCACGGCCAAATTCAATCCGGAATTCAGCCGCGACTTTATCGAAGATCAAATATCCCAGCTTTCAGAGGGAAAATTGTCCACATCCCTCTCCTGCCACCTTGCCAAAGAACAGGAAAATGTCATGCGCGCTCTTTTCGATCCTGAATATATGAAGATCCGCGTCAATCAAACCGACGGGCTCGATCTGATCCAGACCTCTGCCGGCAACTATTACGACGGAGTCACTCAGGCAGAAGTAGAAAAGTTCTACGGAGCCATGAAAAAAGCTGACGATACAACCCCGGTGATGTTCGGACTCAATTCCCAATTGGTTAAAAACGCCAACGGGAAACTGGAAGAGCGCGTCTGGAAAGAAGACGGCATGTATGGTCCCGCCATCAAACAAATCGTCGGATGGCTGGAAAAAGCCCACGAAGTGGCCGAAACCCCGGAACAGGCCGCAGTCATCGCCCAGCTTATCACCTATTATAAAAGCGGCGATCTGAAAGACTTCGACAAATATTCTATCCTTTGGGTAGAAGATCTGAACTCCAGAATCGACTTTGTCAACGGCTTCATCGAAAGCTACGGCGATCCCCTCGGTCTGAAAGCCAGCTGGGAATCTATTGTAAACTTCAAAGACTCAGCCAATACCGCCCGCACCGAAATCATTTCCGGCAACGCGCAATGGTTTGAGAACAACTCGCCGGTAGATCCCGCCTTCCGCAAGCCGGTAGTCAAAGGCGTCACCGCCAAAGTCATCACAGCGGCCATTCTTGCAGGCGACTGCTATCCATCTACCCCTATCGGCATCAACCTGCCCAATTCCAACTGGATCCGCGCCCAGCATGGTTCCAAATCTGTCTCTATCGACAACATTACGGCGGCCTATGACGCAGCCGCCCAGGGTAACGGCTTCAGCGAAGAGTTCGTATGGAGCGATGCAGAACGTGAACTTTCAAAGAAATACGGCCACTACGCCAGCAACGTACACACAGACCTTCACGAATGCCTCGGACACGCCTCCGGTCAGCTTCTGCCCGGTGTAGATCCCGATGCGCTGAAGGCCCATGGCTCCACGCTTGAAGAGACACGCGCCGATCTGTTCGCGCTCTACTATATCGCCGATCCGAAAGTCATCGAACTCGGTGTTATGCCCGATCCGGAAGCCTACAAAGCCGAATACTACTCCTACATGATGAACGGGCTCATGACGCAGCTTGTCCGCATCAAACCGGGTGACAATATCGAAGAAGCCCACATGCGCAACCGCTCCCTGATCGCCCATTGGGTCTATGAACAGGGCAAGGAAGACAATGTTGTCGAGATGCGCAAGCGTGACGGCAAGACCTATGTCGTAATCAATGATTATGAAAAACTCCGCACCCTCTTCGGCCGCTTGCTGGGTGAAATCCAGCGCATAAAATCGACAGGCGACTATGAAGCAGGCCGTCAGCTGGTAGAAAAATATGGCGTCAAAGTCGATCAGGAACTTCACCAGGAAATCCTGGCCCGTTATGAAGCGTTGCATCTTGCTCCTTATAAAGGCTTTGTAAATCCCCGCTATGAACTCGTAACGGATGCCAACGGCGAAGTTACCGATGTCAAAGTCGTTTATGGAGAAGGCTACATCGACCAGATGCTCCGCTATTCCAAAGACTACTCCGCATTGACACAGCCAAGTTGCTGCAACCAGGCGGGATGTACAACCGCAGAATAAAATAAAGCCGGGGACCTGTTCCCCGGCTCTTCCTGTTTCTATGGTCAGTTCAGAACTGTTATCGGAAATACACGCTCAATTTCGCCGGCAAATGAACGCCGACGTGGCACATGCCCTGCGGGAGCATGGAATAATCTACCGCACCTGCTTCGGAGTTCCGTCCATGCGTCTGCGGGAGGTAGCGGAACGCTATACTCCCTCCGCGGAACTGGCGGAAACACTCTGGAACGAGGAGATCCGGGAATCTAAAATGCTGGCGACACGGCTTTACCCGTCGACCGAAATGACAGCGGAGACAGCACTGCGATGGATCTCTGAAATCCGCTATGAAGAAATTGCGGATCAGGCCTGCATGAATTTGTTCGTTCACGTTCCTTTTGCCGTATCACTGCTTGAAGAATGCCTGCTGAGCGGCACGCAGAAACCGGCAATGGCCCTCTACTGCGGACTGAAAATGGCCGCCCGTCTGCCACTTTCGCAGCTGCCGGCCGAAATCCTGCCTCAGATCCGGCAAACGGTAAAGCTGCTTATGGAAACGGCTCCGCAGACCTCTCTCCGAACAGCTGCTTACTGGGCCCTTGAAAATTTGACAGAAGCATGAAGAAAAAAACGACAGTCGGCGATTGCCCCCCGCATCATACCAAGCCCGCACATAAGTCTTCGGGATGCTATGAGACCGCACTACGTAAACGCGATGCTATCATCAAGGGATTGCGACTGCGTAAAACGACCGACGGACTGGAAGAGGCCCTTCAACGACTGGCCGCCTACCTTCAGGAACACGCAAAAAAAAATACGGCGGAGCGCATATTTATCCTGACGAAGCTCTATCAGTTGACCGTTCCGGCAGACATCGAAACCATACACCGTCTGCTGAGTGAAGAAGGCCAACAGGTAAGCATTGCTACGGTTTACAACACCATGCAACTGCTCACCGACGCCCGTCTGGTAAAAAAAATCGAACTGGTAGAGGGAGGAATGGCATTCTACGAGCGTGCCATCGGCCTACCTCCACATTTTTTCATCATCTGCAATAAGTGCGGCAACATCACACCGGTCTACAAGCCCGACCTACTGGAAGAACTGCAAAAAGATTGTCCTAAAAACTTCAAAACAGAAGACTTCTCGCTCAACGTGTACGGGCTTTGCCACAAATGTCAACTGGCCATCCGGAAAGCGGAACTCCGCAAAATGGAAAAAGAGGCGAAATCGCAATCAAAGAAATAACAAAAACATCTCAAAACATACCACATTTCAACAAGCTATGAAAGTAGACGTACTGCTCGGCCTCCAATGGGGAGACGAAGGAAAAGGCAAGGTGGTCGACGTATTGACCCCACGCTATGATGTAGTAACCCGTTTCCAGGGAGGCCCCAACGCCGGCCACACACTCGAATTCGACAACAAGAAATATGTGCTCAGGTCGATACCCTCGGGGGTTTTCCAGAGCGGCAAGACCAACCTTATCGGCAACGGCGTGGTGCTCGACCCGGTGCTGTTCCGCCAGGAAGCTGAAGCACTGGAAGAGAGCGGCGTAGACCTGCGCGGCACTCTCAAGCTATCAAAGAAAGCTCACCTGATCCTGCCCACTCACCGCCTGCTCGACGCGGCCAACGAAAAAGCCAAAGGCGCCTCGAAAATAGGCACGACCGGCAAAGGAATCGGCCCGACATATACCGACAAGATTTCGCGCCACGGCCTGCGCCTGGGCGACATAGACCACAATTTTGAAGCAAAATATGCTCAGGCACGCGACCGCCATCTGGCAATGCTCAAGTCGCTCGGCGCCGAGGTTGATGCAGCCGAGCTCGCCGCCCTCGAAAAAGCCTGGATGGAGGCGATCGACTACCTGCGCAGCTACGACATAGTTGAGGGTGAGCACCTCGTAAACAAAGCCCTCGCCGAAGGGAAAACAATTCTCTGCGAAGGTGCCCAGGGCACGATGCTCGACGTGGATTTCGGTTCATACCCCTTCGTAACATCCTCAAACACAGTTTGTGCCGGAGCATGCACCGGGTTGGGAATCGCGCCCCGCAAGATCGGCGACGTATACGGCATCTTCAAGGCCTACTGCACCCGCGTAGGGAGCGGCCCCTTCCCTACCGAGCTTTTCGACGAGACCGGCAAAAAGATTCGCGACCTCGGCCATGAATATGGAGCCGTCACCGGCCGCGAACGCCGCTGCGGTTGGATCGACCTTGTGGCGCTGCGCTACGCCATAATGATCAACGGCGTCACCAAGCTGATAATGATGAAGAGCGACGTGCTCGACGACTTCGACACCATCAAAGCCTGCGTAGGCTATGAAATAGATGGCAAGACCGTCACCGACTTCCCCTACAGCATTGATGAAGAGACGGTAAAGCCGATATACAAGGAACTCCCCGGATGGAAAACTCCTATGTCGGGCATGACCTCGCCCGCAGAGTTCCCCAAAGAATTCAACGACTATATCGCCTTCCTGGAAAANGAGCTGCAGACCCCTATCGTGATTGTATCGGTAGGTCCCGACCGCACNCAGACCATCGAACGCTNATGCGATAGCCCCGCCCGGANNCTAACAACCAAAAATCAAGTATAATACCCTATGAATTACCGACTTTCAGCCGTAGCCGCGCTTTTTGCCGCGGCTATGGCAACCGGGGCGGCTAAGACGCAGGATGCTCCCGCCGATCCCCNCTGGTCAATCACAGCTCAACTGCCCGTAGAGGACTNCTACGGCGCTACCGTAGCCAACGGCAACATCGGCCTAACCTCGTCGGATCAGCCTCTGCGCAACCGGCAGATGATTCTTGCCGGAACTTTCGACCGCGCCCATGCCAANGACGTGTTGCGCCTGCATTCCGGATACAACTTGCTCGACATGACCATGAGCGTTGATGGCCAAGAAGTTACCTCTGACAACATCACCGGTTTCACCCANCGGCTCAACATGCGCCGGAGCAAGATGGAATGCTCGTTCACNGTTCCGGGCAAACTCAAGGTCAGCTANGAGACCCTCGCCGTAGGAGGGATGGCGGGGAGCGTGCTCACAGCCGTTGANCTTCACCCGCTCGCCGACGTGACCGTTGAGGTTTCAAACTCGCTCGATGCACCGGCCAAGATGCACCATATCAACGGCGTACGTCCGATTTTCAACAGCACTTCGGGCGACCGCATCGAAATGCTCTCGGCCAGCGCCTATACCCCTTACCGGCGGATGGTTGTCGGCGCCGCCTCGGGATTTATCTTCGATCCTGAGGAAGCTGCAAAGGTGANCATCCTNACACCCGACACCGCCGCGCCCGACAGCGCCACCCATATGATACAGACCTTCGAGGTGAAGCTTAAAAAGGGGGAGGAGTTCAGCTTCGCCCTTGCCGGATCTACCTTCAACAGCAATATGGCCGAACTGCCGCAGAACGCCGCCGAAAGGGCCGTGAGCTCGATGAAGCTCGAAGGTATAGCCCCGGCGATGAAGCGCCACAATGAATATTGGGACCGTATGTGGCAGGGNGANATNGAGATAGATGGCCCGGAGGCCGACCAGCAGGATANCCGCTATATGATTTATTCTATCTACAGCGCC